>Ga0101944_10003349_pt1 | contig 22692 bp, 17 predicted proteins | sample DewCreD2012metaG_FD_75245 | JGI IMG/M metagenome (GOLD analysis project Ga0101944, IMG submission 75245) | Hot spring sediment bacterial and archeal communities from British Columbia, Canada, to study Microbial Dark Matter (Phase II) - Dewar... ... | reverse complement strand
GGTGCTGTTGCGGAACGAGTCGCCCATGCCGCCGTGCCAGCCGCCGAAGCCCACGCCGCTTTCCACTGCGGCCGTCAGGCCCTTGAGCTGATCGCGGGTGATCTCGCCCATCGTCCACACCTGGCAGATCAGATCATAGCGTTTCAGCGCGTCCACGTCCAGGTACACGTCCAGCGTATCGCAGATGGTCGTCTCATACCCGGCCTGACGCATCAGCGGCGCGAAGATATCTACACACTGCTTGGGTTCGTGGCCTTCCCAGCCACCCCAGACAAACAAAACGGATTTCATAACTGGATTCCCTTCAGATACTGATAACTCTTGCGCGCTTCTTCCAGCGCGTCGCCCGCCACGCGGTCCATCTCTACAATCCAATATTCGGCATTGCCGCCCGCGGCCCGCAGGATGGCCTTCACATCCACCTTGCCCTCGCCCACCGCCGTCATCGGCGCGTTGCGGTCGGCGGCGTTGGCGGGGCCGTCTTTAATGTGCAGAAGCGGGGCGCGCTTGCCCATTTCTTTCACAATCTCCGCCGGATTGTGGCCGGCCACCTGAATCCAGTAGGTATCCAGTTCAAAGAAGATGGAGGGGTCGAGCAGTTCCTTCATCAGCTTATAGATATACTGGCCTTCCACCTGGCCGTACTCCACATCGTGGTTGTGGAAGCCGAACTCCATGCCGTTCTCGCGCGCCACCTGGTTGGCCTCGTTCAGCAGGCCGCACAACTTCTTCACGCCGTCTACCGACTGGAAATACTCGCGGCTCACGTCGGGGCAGATCAGCCGGGGCTTGCCAATGGCGGCCATGGCTTCGAGGATCTGGTTTTTGGCGTCACCCAGGGGCATGCCGGCGTGAGCGGCCACGGCCTTGAGGCCCAATTCCTCGAACAACTTTGCGGCCTTCTCTGGGGTAGTGCCGGGGAAGCCAGCCGTCTCCACAAAGCGGTAGCCCATCTCGGCGACTTTGCGAATGGTGGCGGCATAGTCCTGCGCGGCGGCGTCGCGCACGGTATACAACTGTAATGCAATCCGGTCTGACATTGAAGGAACCTCCCAAAAAATTTGTGGGACTGCCGAGCGGTTGTTCCCGGCAATCCCACATGATTGACCCTAATACTTGATGTCGATCCGCCGCCCGCTTTCCGCTGATTCTAAGATCGCGTCCAGCACGACGGCGTTTTTGTAGCCGTCCTCGAAGGTCGCGCCGTAGGGCGCTACCTCCTTGTTGTTCACAATCGCGTCCAGCAGGTCGGCAATTTCGTGGACGAAGGTATGCTCCCAGCCGATCATATGCCCCTGCGGCCACCAGTGCTTCCAGAAGGGGTGATACGACTCAGACACCAACACGTTGGTAAAGCCCTGGGTCTCGCGCGGGGTCGAGTCTTTCCAGAACACGTCCAACTCGTTCATGCGCTCCAGGTTAAAGGTCAGCGAGCCTTTCGAGCCGTTGATCTCTAACACCTGGTGGTTTTTGCGCCCGGCGCAGAAGCGCGAGGCTTCGAGCGTCCCCAACGCACCGTTGTCGAACTCCACCAGGGCAGTAAAGGCATCGTCCACCGTCACCTGGCCTTTGCCCTGGCCGCCGGGCAGGGGCCGTTCTTTGATGAAGGTCTTCGCCATGCCCATCACGCGGCGGGGTTCGCCCACCAAAAAGCGCGCCAGGTCGAGGATGTGCGAGCCGAGGTCGCCCAACACGCCGCTTCCGGCCCGGTTTTTATCTAACCGCCAGACCAGCGGAAAATTGGGGTCCATAATCCATTCCTGCAGGTAGACGGCGCGGAAGTGGTAAATTTCGCCCAATTGGCCCGATTTAATCAGCTCGTAGGCCAGGCGGATGGCCGGCACGTAGCGGTAGTTGTAGGCCACCATGTGCTTCACGCCGGCTTTCACCACGGCATCGAGCATGGCGGCGGCCTCTTTGGCGGTGCGGGCCAGGGGCTTTTCACAGAGGATGTGCTTGCCGGCCTGGGCCGCGGCGATGCACGGCTCGGCGTGAACGTCGTTGGGGCCGCCGTTGTCGAACAACTGCACGCGGTCATCTTTGATCAGGTCGCGCCAGTCGGTGTAATAGGTTTCATAGCCGTAGCGTTTGGCGGCTTCCTTCACCGCTTCCTCGTCGCGCCCGGCCACGGCGATCAGCTTTGGCACGGCGGGGGGCGGGTAAATCATATAGGGGATCTTCTTGAAGGCGTTGCTGTGGGCCTTGCCCATAAAGGCGTAGCCCATCATGCCCACGCCGATCTGCGGCGCTTCGCCGGTAGCGCGGGCCCCGGCCATGGTGACAAATCCAACTTCGTCAGACATGCTTCCTCCTGATTGGCGAGATTGAGAACCCGTCTCCAAATTATTTGCGCTCAAAAGCCGCGTCGAAGGCAACCGCGGACGGGGCGAAATCGAGCTTCTTGACGAAAGCGCAGGCTTCGGCCGCGCCGTGTTCGCGGTCCATGCCGCTGTCTTCCCACTCCACCGAAAGCGGCCCCTGGTAGCCGATGGCGTTCAGCGCGCGGATGATCTCTTCAAAGTTAATGCTCCCGCGCCCCAGCGAGCGGAAGTCCCAATAGCGGCGCACGTCGCCAAAGTTCACATGCCCGCCGAACACGCCCGCCTCGGTTGGGCGCGGCGACCAGTACACGTCTTTCATGTGAACGTGGTAGATACGGTCTCCAAACTTGCGGATAAAGCCGACGTAATCTACCCCCTGGTAGCCGAAGTGGCTGGGGTCATAGTTAAAGCCAAAGGCGGGGCGGCGGCCCAGGGCCTGCAGGGCGCGTTCAGCCGAGGCAATGTCGAAGGCGATTTCAGTGGGGTGCACTTCGAGGGCGAACTTCACGCCCACTTCGTCGAACACGTCCAGGATGGGGTTCCACATCTCCGCAAAGAACTGATAGCCCGCGTCAATCATGGCCGGCGAGACGGGCGGGAACGAGTACACCAGCGGCCAGATCGAAGACCCCGTGAAGCCGGGGACGACCTTCACCCCGAATTTGGCGGCGGCGCGGGCGGTGTTCTTCATCTCTTCGGCGGCGCGGGCGCGCACGCCGTCTTCTTTGCCATCGCCCCACACGCGCGGCGGAACAATGCCCTTATGCCGCTCGTCAATGCGGTCACACACGGCCTGCCCCACCAGGTGATTGCTGATCGCAAAGCACTTCAGCCCGTAGCGGTTGAGGATATCCCAGCGGTTCTGCACGTAAGCATCGTCTGAAAGCGCTTTTTCTACGTCAAAATGATCGCCCCAACAGGCGATTTCGACGCCATCATAGCCAAAGGCTTTGGCTTTCTGGCACAGCGTTTCAAAAGGAAGGTCGGCCCACTGGCCGGTGAACAGAGTGACAGGTCGAGGCATCGGTTTGCTCCTTCTGGAAAGTTAGATACGACTTTGAAAACAGCGAAAACCGGCTTGCATCAGACATAGCATCCGAAAAGCGCATTTCTGCGAGAGATCACTTTATTTTTACCCCCAAACCGGCCAGAGCGCAACCTTTAACAGCGGCCAGAACCGGCTTTCAGCAGACAGCGGCCAGCCGGATGAGGCTGTTTGGCCCTGTCTCGCCACCGTATTCCCATACGGGAGGGTGCGTAGTTAATACGCCCCCTCCCCCTCAAAAACCCGCGCTTTTTCCGGTATCGGCCTGCGGCTGAACCGGTTCTTTTTACGCTGTTCACGTCAGGGCCAAAAGCATACATTAAATTCAGATGAGCGTCGTTGGGTCGAACCGGGAGGCACGGGAAGGGCGAGGATATGGATTTAGGGTATTTGTCTCCTTTACCAGACGAGACTGCGCGGGCCGCTGAAGCCGTATTGGGAACGGAAAACCCGTACCTTCGGATCGGCCGGCGCGCCGCCGCCCTGCTGGCAGAGGGCCTTCAGAACGCCTCCCTCGCCGGAGACGCGCCGCCCCCAGAGGCCGGTTTCGCGGTGCTCGCCCTGGCGACCCTTCTCCAATCTGCCGAAAAACTGACCGACCGGCAGATGAGCTACGCCACCTGCACCCGTCTGGACCTTAAATACGCCCTGCACCTGCCCCTGCACTTCCCTGGGTTCAGCAGTGCCCGGCTGTGCCAGTTCCGCCAGAGTCTGCTGACCGCCCCCGAACGGCTGAGACGCTTCCAGGCGGTCGCGGCGGCCCTGGCGAGCGAGGGCCTCGTTCAGTGCGAGGCTGGCTCTCTGGCCCAGGCGGCGGATATGCTTGCGGAAATCTGCGCGCTCAGCCGCCTGGAAAAGATGGTGGAGGCCTTCCACCAGGCCCTGGAAGCCGCCGCCGCCCATCACGCCGACTGGCTGAGAGACATCCTGCTTCCGCGCTGGTACCGCCAATACGCCAGCGATCACAATGCCCTCAGCCTGCCCCGGCAGGTCCAGGCCCAGGCCGAGATGGCGCGCGAGCTGGGGGAAGATGCCCGTTATTTCTTACAACATGCCGCGCAGTCGCCGGAGATTGAGCGGCTGAGTGAAGTACAAAACCTGCGCAACGAATGCGTCCGCCAGTACGAGCCATGCCCCGATGGCAGTTTCGCCTGGCGGGCCTGCTGCTGTCCGTTCGCGGAGGATTGATCCTGATACCTGACCGGTTTGAAAGGAGATTGCCCATGTTGCATCGAAAAATTCTTATCGCCGCGGCTCTGCTGCTGGCTGTCCTGTTGATTGCGGCAACCGCGCAGGCCGCTAAGCCGCCGCTGACCGGCAAAGATACGGTTGCCTGGCGCCTGTCGGACTTCCGCGTGGTCAGCTCAGGCGAGACGGTGGAAGTGCCGGCCGATGAGCAGACCGGCTTCCCGGGCGGCCTGCTCACCACCGGGTACACGCTCGAAGCCAAAGCGCGGTCACAGCGCGGCAGTCTGGTCCCCGATGGGACCTTCCAGCTCACCTTCACGGCGTTTAAGCCGCACCAGGATATGGTCGGCCAGAAAGCCGGGTTGTGGCACATCGAAGGCCAGTGGACGGTGGTGGATAAGCGCGCATCGCGCGAGGCCCAAAAGGCCCGCCACGACGCTTACACGGTGGAGGGCAAAATCCGCGCCGCACTGCCCTTTAACCCCGCCCTCGAAGCGCAGAATTGGAGCGCCCTGGCTTTCCTGCCCATGTCACCGGCGGCCGGGCAGTGGGCGCGCGGCAGTGAGGGCGTCTTGTCGTTCAATTCCCGCCATTCACGCCTGGAGGGCGACCTGCTCTTGACCCTCCAACTGTGGCCCAAGAACCGCTAACAGGGGGAAGCCATGAAGAAACTTCATTTTAACTTTCACCTACTGACCGGCCTGCGGAATACCCGGCCCCTGCGGCTGTTCATCCCGCTGATCGTGCTGTTGGCCGTCACCGGCGTCGTCAGCGCCGATGTGCCAGAGCGCGTTGGCGTGCGGGGAACGGTTCCGAACCCCGGCACTCAGCAGCAGGAACTGGGCAACATTACCTTCCCGGCCCCGTACAACGTCTTTGAATTCGTCGTCACCTGCATGGCCTGTCACGGCGGCACGATTGACCAGCAGACCGCCCACGGCGGCAACTGGGCCGGCACCGCCATGGCGAGCGCCGCGCGCGACCCGGTCTTTCGCGCCAATCAGATCATCGTCAACAGCGCCGTCACCGCCCTGACCGGCGAGGATGGCGCCGGTAATATGTGCTTCCGCTGTCACAGCCCCAACGGCTGGCTGTCGGGCCGCTTTGACCCCACCCTCAACGGCGCGGCGGATGGTTCCACCATGATCCACAGCATCTTGCTTTCCACCGATGACGAAGGCATCATGTGCGAGACCTGCCACCGCACCCTGGGGGCCGTGACCTTTAAGCGCGCCGACCTCGACCCCGATGACCCGGTTTGGAACATGATGGCGGGCATCTCCGACTGGCCGCACTCTGGCGGCCCCTACACCGACCAGGAAGGCGACCCGACCATCGCTCAGGGCAACCCCTACGGCGATACCACCCTCCAGTTTGGCGACGGCATGACCTACGGGGCGCGCTACCCTGGCTATGTGAAGCCCTGGTGGAGCGACATTCCCCTCCAGCCCGACCCGCTGGGTTACATGGGCTACAGCCCCGGCGGTCCCTACACCGGCCAGACCTACGGCGTTTACCCGCCCGGCTGGATTGACCCACAGGGCAACGACGTCAGCGGACTGCCGGCCTTCAACCCCGACGGCTCACTGCCCGTTCAATATGACGTGCCCATCGGCCCGCCGATCAATCCCAACGGCACGCCCTGCTACAACTGCCAGTCGGTGTCGCTTGAACACCCCACTTTTGGCGTCAGCTTTGTGGAAGAGCCGGAATTCTGCGGTTCGTGCCACGATCTGACCGTCCCGGTGTTGAATCACGGGATGCCCGAACAGCGCACCTTCACCGAGTGGAAGTTCAGCGCATTCGGCGAAGAAGGCCCCGATCGGCGCACCTGCCAGTCTTGCCATATGCCGCGCCTGTCGCACGAGTACAGCGATGACGCGCCCGTCACGCTCAATGCCGACCCGGTCGTCTCTGGCTGGTTCCCCTATGCCAAGGCCCGCGTGAACACCGCCGTCCATAAGCTGGCGGGGGCCAACCGCGACCTGCCCATGATGATGCAGGCCCTTTACCCCGAAGTGGACATCGAAGTGATCGGCGGCGGCGAGGGCGCCAACGGCGTATGGGTTGGAACCGGCAACGACCCGCGCATCTTCCCAGGCATGCTCTCCACCCGCAATTCGATGTGGGAGCGCAACAAGCGCAACACCGAACTTTCTCTGCGCGACGGGGTGGATATCCAGATCGTCTCCGGCCCGACCTGGAGCGACGCCCTGCAAAGATGGCAAGTCCAGGTGAAGGTCATCAACACCACCGGCCACCGCATCCCCTCCGGCTACCCGGATGGGCGGCGCATGTGGATCGGCCTGGAAGTGACCGATGCGTCTGGCGGCCTGGTGTATGAATCGGGTCATTACGATGCCGCCACCGCCACCCTGTTCACCGACGGCAGTCTGAGCGGCCTCAACCGCGCCCTCGAGCCGGTCATTGACAGCGCCAACAACGCCGTGATGATCTACGAGCGCGTCACCGGAACCTGCGCCGTGGATGAAACCACCGGCGACCTGACCGGCTGTACGCCCTCGCTGAGCCTGCTTAACGACTTCATCCTGTTCGATAACCGCATCCCGCCGGCCGGCTTCGATTACAACCAGTACCGCCAGGCAGGGGTGAAGTTCTGGAATTACGACCCGGCCACCTTTGTACCTTTTGAAGACGCCGACCGCTTCGCCCCGGGCAGTAACTACGACCTGATCACCTACACCTTTACTGCGCCAGAAGGCGTCGTCCCCGCCGCGGTACGGGCTGAGGTCTATTGGGAGACGCACACGCGCGAGTTCATGGAACACCTGCGCGTTTCCGACACCTCTACTGTGCGCCCCACCGGCCCGGTGCGCGTTTGGGACCCGAACTACCCGCTGGCCCCCAACTACCTGAGCGAAGAGTTCGGCCTGCTGGATATTCAGGATCAGATGTTCACCGAAGGCTGGCGCGATCCCAACGGTCAGGTGATCACCCTCAACGACAACTGGGGCGGGCTGTCTTACGCGGTCTGGTACGCCACCGGGCGGGGCGCGCCCTTCCTGGCGGCTGAGGCCGATACCGCCGCCGCCCTTCCCGCCGCGCCGGGCAACGTGCAGGTCTTCCCTCAGTGCGACCCCGCCACCGGCGTTTGCACCGGCGGCGTGATCAACGAAGAAACCAACCTGCTCGAACCCTACACGCAGGTCATCACCTGGGATGCCGTTCCGGGCGCGGATGGCTACCGCGTGTGGATCAAGTACGGCCCCGGCGCCACCACTGCCTCATGGGACCCGCTGGCCGTGGTCTACGATGACGGCGACCCCGCCACGCCGCTCCAGTTGATTAACACGTCCATCAACATCAACAAGACGTACGTCTACAAGGTAGAAGCCTTCAACGGCGCCGGCACCGGCCCGGCCTCGGCGGAAGTCTCGGCCCGCACCCCCTGGGACCTGCCCCTGCCGCCCGAAAACTTACAGCACCTCAGCAGTACCACCAACACCATCACCATGACCTGGTACGACGCCAGCGACAACGAAATCGGCTGGATCATCCGCCGGATGGATGCGCCGGCCTCGAACCAGCAGAACTTCCCCGAAGTGGCGCGCATCCCCTCCGATAACCCCGCTGGCTTTGGCGGCGTGACGTTCACCGACACCGGCCTGGCCGCCGGAACCTGCTACATCTACGTGGTCGAGGCTTACAACACCGCCGGCAACTCCGGCTGGAACGTCAACGGCCCGGTGCAGATGTGCACACTCGGCGCGCCGGGGATGCCCATTGCCCTGTCAGCGGCAGCCATCAGCGGCACGCGCGTAGACCTGGCCTGGACGCCCGGCACCGGGACCATCGCCAGCTACCGCCTGGAACGCGCTACCGACCCCGGCTTCACCGCCCCGGTGGTGATGAACATCGCCGACCCCGCCGCGGTGAGCTACAGCGACCTGAGCGTAGCCCCCGAAACGCACTACTGGTACCGCCTGTTCGCGGTCAACGCCGCCGGCACTTCGCCCGCATCGAACACGGTGGATGTGATCACTCCGGGCGTGCCGCCTGCGGCTCCCAGCGGTCTGCAAGCCACGCCTACCCCGCCCCGGCCCATCCCACCGGATGTGACCCTGACCTGGACGGACAACGCCGACAATGAAAACGGCTTCTACGTGGAACGCGCTCTGGTCATCAACGGCGTCATTGGCCCCTACGCGCAGATAGCCAACCTCGCCGCGCCCTCGGCGGGCGTGGGAGGGACCGTCACTTACGTGGATGGGGCCGTACAGCCTAAGGTGACGTATTCGTACCGCGTCCGCGCGTATAACCTGGTGGGCATGTCGGAGTACTCTAATGCCGTCCAGGTTGTGACCCCCGGCCAGACGCCCGAAGCCCCCTCGGAACTGCGCGTCACCGCCACCAGCCGCAACACCGTCACGCTGGCATGGCGCGACAACTCGAACAACGAACAGGGCTTCTATGTCGAGCGCAGTCTCAACGGCACTACCTGGGCGCGCGTCGCCACACTGCCGGCCAATACCACCACATACCGCAACAGCGGCCTGACCTCGAACACCACGTACTATTATCGGGTTCAGGCATACAACGCCGACGGCGTTTCGGCTTACAGCAATACCGCTACCGCCCGGACGAGAAGATAACGACCGCATGACGGGGTGGGTTTTCGGCGCTTCCGTCGAAGACCCACCCCACCCGCCCGCCTGGGCAGTTCCCGCCCGACTTCAACAAGGAGGCAGTACAATGAAAGGATTGATCCGATTCCTGGGTATTCTCGTCCTCATGGCGGCGTTGGCCCTGCCGGCCGGGCCGGTGAGCGCCGCCTATACCAACACCACGTTCTTCTACGATGACGTCACCCTGACCGGCGGGGTGGATAACGGGCATTTTCCGAATATTTGGGACGTGAGCGCCTGCCCGCTGACTCTGACGGGCCGGGTAGATCTGACCGGGCTGTCTGCCGGCTGGAACACCTTTGCCAACGTACAACTGGGCGTGCGCACCGTTGGCTACAGCGACTTTTCACCCGATGGGCAGGGTGTGTGGATCCATTTTGACCATGCCACCGGCCCCGGCGCAGTCCACAGCGTGGCGCTGACCATCACCGGCGGCAGTGCGGTCGTCTCGATTGACGGGGCGGCACAACCGGCGGTTCCCCTCCAGGGCGACCCGGCCCAAATGCAGGTCTTTTACGGCCTGGATGGCTATTACGCCCAACACACGGTGGTTCTCTCGGCCCTGCAGGTCAGCGGCTGTCTGGTGCTGGAAAACGGCACGGTCAACGGCGGCGGCGCATTCTACGCGGAAGACAGCGGCGGCCCAGGCAACGTCATCCCCGGCGGACGGGGCAGTTTTGCCTTCCTGGCAAAGCGCAAAGATAACGCCAACACCGGGCATATCAAGTTCGTCTACGAATTAAACGACATCCGTCTGGAAAGCGCCAGCTTCGACTGGGTGACCGTCAGCGATACGCAGGGCATTTTTGAAGGAACCGGCGAACTGAACGGGGCAGGCGGCTATAAGTTCCGCGTGCGCGCCGTAGATGGCAACCGCACCGGCACGACCGACCGCTTCGAGATTCGCATCTGGACCGCCGGATCGAGCTTTGACGCGCCCACCTACCGCGCGGAGGGCTACCTGGCGCAGGGGCAGATCGTGGTGCATAAGAAGTAGTAATCTACTCTGGCTCGGCCAGGGCCAGGTTGACGATCTCATCGAGGGACATGCGCTCGCCCTGCTCCCAGGCGGCGGCAAAGGCGGCTTCGCCGAGGGCGGCGCGGGCGGCTTCGAGGGCCTTCTCGCCGGCGGCGCGCTCTTTGGGGGTCAACAAGATAGAATTCCAAATGGGCGACTGCCGCACTTTGCCAAAGACCTGCACGGCGCGCTCATACAGGCCGCGCGCCGCCAGCAGTTGGGCCAGCATCACCAGCACGGGGATCACCACCGACGGCTCGTGACGGCCCCCGCTGGCGGCGCGCGCCAGGGCGATGGCGTCGCGGTAAATCTGGTGGGCGCGGGCGGCTTCGCCCATAGACAGCACGGCATACCCCAGCCAGAAGAGGGCAAAAGCGCGGTAATTGTCGTAGCTGGGGTCCTGCACCAGGCCGGCCATTTGCTCAAAATAGTCCGCCGCCTGCTGATAATCGCCCTGCTGCCAGGCCAGGCGGCCCAGGTCGTTGAGGGCCTGGGCGATGGCGTACTGGTCGCCGCTGGCGCGGCCCATGCGCATATTTTCTTCAAAGCGGGCGGCGGCCTCGCTGGTATTGCCGCGCAGCATGGCAATATTGCCCAGGATGGATTGAATATTCATCACCATGCGCTTGTTGCCCACCGCTTTAAAGTACTCCATGGCTTCTTTAAACAATTCCTCGGCCTGTTCCTCATGCCCGCTGTGAAACTCCACCTGCCCCAGGTCGAGGTAGCCCATCCCCAGGCCGTCCAGGTCATTCAAGGCGCGGCGCAGTGCCAGCGCCTCGGTGGCGTACTGGCGGGCGGCCTCGTGATCTTCGCGCTCGCCCATCAGGTGACTGAGGGTCATCAGCGTTTCGGCCAGGTAAAAGCGGTTTTCAGAGGGGGTCAGCGTTTCCAGCGCCTGACGGGCCATCTTAAGGCGTTTTTCGTAATCCAGCGGGGTGATCGCCAGGTACACGAGGGTGATGGCGTAATCGAGGCGCCCGGCCTCGCCCAAAGAGGCAAACAGCTCGGCGCTCTCTTCTAACAGCGGCACGCCCCGGTCGTGATGATCGCGGAACACCAGGAGCATGCCAGCGGCGCGCAGGGCACGGGCGCGCGCTGACACCCGCCCAGGGCGGCGCTCGGCGGGGGCCAGGCGGCTTTCGGCTTCCAGCAGGCGCACCAGCCAATCTACCCCCTCGGCGGCGTATTCGCGCACGTGCCAGAACCACACCAGCGCCGCCGCCAGCCGCAAACCGGCTTCTACCTCGCCGGAGAGCGACCATTCCAGCGCGTAGCGGATGTTATCCAGCTCGAATTCGATGCGGTCCAGCCAGGCGACCTGATCTCTGCCGCGCAGGTGCGGTTCGGCCTCTTCGGCCAGCATCAGGTAATAGGCCAGGTGACGACTGCGCACCTGAGGGCCGCCGCCTTCGTCCTGCAGGCGCTCGCGGGCGTACGCGCGGATGGTGTCTAACAGGTAAAAGCGGGTTTCGCCGGCCCCCGCCAGGCGCTGGCCGCCGATGGGTTGGGTCATCACCAGCGATTTATCCACTAACTGAGTTAACAGGTCTAAGATTTCCTCTTCTTCCAGGTCAATGTGCGCCGCCCCCATGCCCGAAGGCTTCACCGGGTCGGCGCAGACCTGCTCGGCGGCTTCTAAAATCCAGCCGCCGGCAAAGACGGCCAGGCGTTGGAACAACAGCCGCTCGGCGGGCGAGAGCAGGTTGTAGCTCCAATCAATGCAGGCGCGCAGGGTCTGCTGGCGGGGCAGGGCACTGCGGCTTCCGCCGGTGAGCAGGCGGAAGGTATCGTCCAAGCGGGCGGCGACGCCCTCAATGCCGAACATGCGCACGCGCGCGGCGGCCAGTTCAATCGCCAGGGGGATGCCATCGAGGCGCTGGCAGATGCGCGCCACCAGAGGGGCGTTCTGCTCGGTCAGGGTCAGCCCCGGCGAGGCCGCCGCGGCCCGCTCCATAAACAACTGCACGGCCTCAAAGCCGGCCAACTGCGCGAAGTCCGCGCTGTGCAGGTCGCGCGGGGGCGTCGCCAGCGAGGGACAGCGGAAGTTCGCCTCGCCGCTGGCCCCTAAGATCTCGCGGCTGGTGGTTAACACGCGCAGGCGCGGGCAGGCGCGCAGGAGCGTATCAATCAGCATAACGGTATCTTCGAGGATATGCTCGCAGTTGTCGAAGATCAACAGCGCCTGGCGCGGGTGCAGGTACTCCACCAGCGCCTGGGTGACGGTCTTGCCGGGGCTTTCACCCACGCCCAGGGCGGCGGCGACCGTCTGCGGGATGAGCAGGGGGTCGGCCAGGGGGGCCAGTTCCACCAGCCAAACGCCGTCTTCGTAGCATTCCAGCAGTTCGCTTGCCACCTGCAGGGCCAGGCGGGTTTTGCCCGTCCCCCCTGGGCCGGTGATCGTCACCAAACGGTGATGTTCGAGCAGGCGGCGCACCTCGGCGATCTCGCGCTCGCGGCCCACAAAGCTGGTGCGCTGGAGGGGCAGGTTGTTGGGCAGTGACGAGAGCGTCTTGAGGGGTGGAAAATCTTCCTGGAGCCCTGGCGCCACCAACTGGTAGATATGCTCTGGGCGGACTAAATCTTTAAGGCGGTGCTCGCCCAGGTCGCGCAGGGTTACGCCGGGGGGCAGGTCGTCCTGCACCAGGTCATAAGTGGCCTGCGTCAGCAGGACCTGACCGCCGTAACCGGCGCTCATCACGCGGGCCACGCGGTTGAGGGTCGGGCCGACGTAATCATCGCCGCGCTCTTCCGTCACCCCGGTATGCAGGGCCATGCGCACGCGGATGGGCCCATGCTCGCCCCAATCTTCAGCCGCCAGAGCGCGCTGGGCCGCTAAAGCCGCGCGCACCGCATCGGGGGCCGTATCGAAAGCCACCTGGAAGGCATCTCCGATCATTTTATAGACGTAGCCGCCGTGTTCGGCCATCACCTGGCGCATGATCTGTTCCTGGCGCTTAAAGGCCCACTGCATCCATTCCTGGTGGTTCTCCCACTGGCGCGTGCTGGCTTCGATATCGGAGAACAGAAAGGTGACAGTGCCGGAAGGAATCGTAGGATTCATAGCGTAGATCAACCCTCAATCCATTTTTATAGATTGTACCTGTTTGGCATGATTTTTACTATGCGTTGCCCGGAACAGGGTGCGCGGAGGGGGGAAGAGCTGTCAACGGATTTCGGGAACGGATTGAACGGATTACAGAGCGGATTGCGGGCTGTAGGGGCGGGGTTTCCCCGCCCGCGTGGGTTGGGGGGAGCTGTCAACGGATTAAGCCCATTCTGATGGGCCGGGAACGGATTGAACGGATTATGGGCGTAGGGGCGGGGTTTCCCCGCCCGCGTGGGTTGGGGCAAAAACGCGGGGCTGAGGATGAGAGCCCCGTGAGGGGTTTTCAGACGCTGAGGCGGGGGTTTCAACCCCCGCCGGACACCGCGCGGACGGCACTCGCTGTATAATAGGGTGAACAACTCTACGATTTGGGGTGAACGCCATGAACCGATTTTCCATCTGGGATATTCTTACCGGCATCCTGCTGTTGGGCGTGCTGTGCCTGGGCTGTGGGTTTGTTGTGCTGTTATTCAGCCCCACGCCCCTCATGGCGGCCCCCTCCGTGCCGACCATCACCCAGGTGGTTCTGCCGACGAACACGCTGGCTGTAGCTCCGCGCGCACTGCCCCCCACGTGGACGCCCACCCCCACGCGCGAGGCCGCCGCCCCGATTGGGCCAGGCCGCACGCCCCGCCCGACTTCTACCCTTGCGCCCACCAACACCCTGTTTGTCGCCTTTACCCCTACCCCCCTGCCTACCTATACCCCCACCGTCACCGCCACCCGCGCCGATGCCAACTGCTACGTCATCGCCGAATCACCCCTGGATAATGCCGAGTTCCAGCCCAACCAGGAATTTACCAAAGTCTGGACGTTAAAGAATAACAGCGGGCGCACCTGGCAGACCAACGCCTCTGACTTTCGCTTTGTGGATGGGACGCGGATGCAAACCGGCAGTGATGTCTACGACCTGCCGCGCGATGTTCCTCACAGCGGGACGATTGACTTCTCGGTGCGCATGCGCGCCCCCTCTTCCGCCGGGACGTATACGGGCAACTGGTCTCTGGTGGCCGATGGCTCTACCTTGTGCCGTTTCTTCGTCAAAATCGTGGTGAAATAACGACAGTACCCCCATTCCCCTATACCCAATGACCGATCCTATGACACCAAACAAGACCGCCGCACAACGCCAGCCTGGGTGGCCTGTGATCTTCTTTCTTCCGGCGCGGCTGATCTTCTCGGCGCTGGCGCAGGGCCTGACTGCGATCCTTTTGGCCTGGAGCGGCGCAGACGCCCCCCTGCTGAGGGCCGCCGGCTGGTGGCCGGTTTTTCTATCCCTCGCGGATGGCCTGTGCCTGGCGGGGCTGGTCTGGCTGACGCGCCGCGAAGGCAAAACGCTGATAGACCTGGTGGGGGCGCGCGGGCGGGCGGCGGCGCGGCAGTTGGCGTGGGTTCCGGTGATGCTGGCCGCCATGCTTCCGGCGGCGGGCCTGGCAAGAGTCATCACACAGCTTTTTTACGGCTCGGCCCCGCCCCCGATGTTCACCGTCCTCGATCTGCCCCTGGCTGGGCGGCTGTATGCGCTCCTGGTCTGGCCGGTGATCTGGTCCATCACCGAAGAATTGGTCTACCTGGGCTATCTACTGCCCCGCCTGGAGGCTCTGACCGGCAGGACCTGGCCGGCGGCCCTGGCAGTGATCTTTTTTTGGGGCCTTCAGCACCTGGCAAACCCCTTCCTGCCCGATGCCACCTACCTGCTGTCGCGCGTGCTGGCGGCCTTTGCGGCAGTTGGCGGCATGACGGTGGTGTTCCTGCTGCTGCGCCGCCGCCTGGTCGCCATGATGGGGGTGCATTACCTGTTCGACCTGATCACCGGGGTGATGATCTTTTTATCTTAGGGGGCTTCACGGGGCGCGTTCCAGCTCCACGCGCGGGCCGGGCAGTGGGTCGAGCGTTTGGATCGCCAGGGTATCGCCGCGGCAGTGCGCGGCGGCGCGCGCCCGCTCCACCACGCGGGTGGGGGCCTCATCCTGGGCCGCGGCGGTCCCTCCATTCAGCGCCGAGGTGAACGCCTGCCAGGCCGGAAAATCACCCTCGGCCAGCAGTTGATCGTCCAGTTCCAGGCGGAACAGCACGCCCGCGCCCCCAAAATGCGAAAGCTCGATTTCCTGCGCGAACACATCTACCTGGTATTGAGCGGCAGCCGCGCCATCGAACCGGTTCGAGACGCGCAGTTTCTCCCCTTCCACCTCGCCCAGCAGGTGGACTTCCAGCCCGTCAAATGTGATTTCTAATAACCCATCCTCAGAAAAATGGTAGCGCACCGCCCCACCGACTGCCTCCACCGCAAACGGCGGCTCACTGCGCGCCAGCGCATCGCCCAGGGTGCGGGCCATGTTCATCACCTGCCAGGTCCCTGCCAGGCAGGCCGGGTCTAACCCCTGGGCGGCGCGCGGGGCCCGCTGACAGCCAGACAGCCCCAAGAGGACGGCCAACAGCGCCGCCCAGACCCCCCATGGTTTCAAATTCGCCCTGGTCTTGCCGGATAAAAACTGCATCGCCAGCCTCCGTGGATTGACAGCACAGAGGCGGCTTCTCTTCTCTACCTATCGTTTTATCATAAAATGACCCAAATCACCACATCCGGATTCATCCGGGATTCCCTTCGGCTCACCGGCGGTTCATCAACTCTGCGGCCAGGTCATCCATCTGCGGCAGGACCAGGGGGAGCTGATCCGCTGGCAGATGGTAGACCTGCCAGGCGGCATCTTCCACCACGCCGCGCACTACCCGCCACGAGGGCAGGGCCGGGGCCGCACGCAGTGCTTCGCGCAGGGGCAGGATCATGAACCAGGGGAAGTGTTCCTGATAGTCGGCCAGTTCGGCGGCCCCCGCCGCGCTGAGCGGCAGAGACGGCCATACCTCTGCTAACAGGGCCTGGTTACGCGGCTGGAGCAGGTAGCGCAGGAACAGCCAGGCCGCCAACTGCTGTTCGGGCGTGCTGGCAGGGATGCCGTATGAATAGCCGCTGGTCAGAGCGAACGGGCCGCCCGCCTGCGCCGGGAAGGGCAGGATCGTCCAGCGGTCGCCGCTGTTGGCGCGTTCCTGCGCGCGGGCCTGGAAAGCCAGGTCTTGCAGACTGCCGGCGTAGAACAAGGCCATGCGGTTGGCGAAATAATCGTGCGGGGTGGGGTTACGGCCCTCCCAGGCACAGCCCTGCTCGAACAGGCCGCGCAGAAATTCTAACGCCCGCTCCGCCTCCTCCGATTCAAAGTGGTACGGCCCGCCTTCCTGGCTGGGAATGGGCTGTGCGCCAAACGCAAAAAACCAGCTTAACACCGTCAGCGCGTCGGTCGAAGCCAGCCAGCCGCCCGTGCCGCGCTTATCCTGCTGGTTAAAGTCAGCGTTCGCCAATTCATTATTGGCGACCGCCGCCGCGCAGGCCTGGGCCTGGAATTCGGCGGGGGTGGCGGGGGGCTGGTCAAAGCCCAATTCAGAAGCCCAGGTCTGGTTATAGAACAGCACCCGCGCCGTGCGCAGAGCTGGAAGGCCCGCGCGCTGTCCACGCGCGCCCAGGTCCTGTTCCCAAAAGAGGGGGGTAAAATCGCTGATCTGCGCCGGAGACAAGCCCCAACTGCGCGCGGCGAGGTAGTCGTTCAGGTCAACCAGGCGGCCCTGGCGCTGCCACTCTGCCAGTTGTTCGGGCAGAGCGGCTACCAACAGCGGCCCGTCCGGTTCGGTCATGGGGGCGGGGTAGGCTTCGAGGGCGTCGCGCAGGCTGGCAGGGTCGTAAAGCGGGCGTGCCTGCGCCACTATTCCCCACTCGTTCTCGCGGTTAAAAGCGGCGGCAATCTCTCCGGCGCGCGCGGCCACCTCGCCCTGCCAGGGATGCCAGAACGTCACCTCCACCCCGCGCAGTCCGGCGGGGTCAACGTCCAGGTAAGGCGGGTGCGTGGGCGTAGCGGTGGGGGCCGGGGTGGCTGTTGCCGTTACGGGGGTGCGGGTAGAACGGGGCGCGCGCGTGTCTGCCGGTTGGGGCGCGGCGGTTTCCGTCTCTTTCGGCGCAGGCAGTGACCCCTGGCAGGCAGACAGAAGCGCCCCCCACAGCAGGAACAGGTGAATCACAAAACGCCGGTATCGGGTCATCATAAGGGAGAAGTTTAACCGAAAACCGGCGTTTATGGAATAAACGGGCGGCTAGACCTCCAGGGTCTTCTCAAAGTCACCCCCACCCCTGGCCCCGCCCCCTCAAGGGGGCGGGGAACCCAAGATTCGTGGGGTGCTGCGGCGCGAATGCGCCGCAGCACCCCACCCCCCTCCTGCAAGGCGGATGGTTTTCAAAAAACTGCTTGACCTTTTGAAAACCACAACTAGACCTCGATCATATACAGGTTGACCTTGCCGCCAAAGTCGCTGGCGTAGAGGATGCGCCGGCCGTCCCAGCTCCAGGTTGGGTGGCAGTGGCTGGATTGGGTATGCCAGGATGTTTTGTGGTTCACCAGCACTTGCAGGGTCGGCTCATCGCCGCGGATGTCAATCAACACCAGGTCATCCACATCATCGCCCACCAAAAAGGTATGGTCGGGGTTGGCGTGGTAATGGTTGGTATAGTAGGGCATATTCACGCGGCGCACGATCCTGCCAAAGCGGTCGGCCATGCCTACAAAGGGGATGAAATCATCCTGCTGTTTCACCGCCACATCGGTCGCCACGGCCTGGGTGCGCGATGAGGTGATTGTGCCATCGTGGCCGGGGCCGCGGTTGTCGAAGAACAGCAGGCCGTCGTTGGTCCAAAATTCGTGGCCGATCGAATCGCGCTCGGTCTGGCGGAAGCAGGGTTTGGCCTCGCGGGAGATAAAATCTAACAGCCAGATGCGCTGAGTCACCAGGTTCCAGGGGCCTTCATGACAGTACGAGCCGATGGTAGGGTCTATGGGGCAGAACTGGAAATGCCCGACCTGGTGCGTATCTTTAAACACATCGAACCAGCCCGAGCCGTCCAGCATTGCCAGGGTGATGCGGCCATCTTTCACCAGGTAAAAACGGTCCTTAAAGCCGGTGTAGTTGGGGCCATCGGCCACGTTGACGTTCTCGTTGCGTCCAAAGGCCGCGTAGCGGCGGTTAGGGGCAATGGAGGGCGCGCCCAGGCTGTAACTGCCGGTCTCTTCATATAAAGTAGTGACCTGCCCGCTGGCCGGCTCTAATTTGCACAGGCGGTTGCCGGTGCGGTAGACGATGATCTGGCTGTCGGGCGTTTTGGTGACGTTTGCGACCGGCCCGGCGTGGGTGTCTTCTTTGTCTACGCGCATCGGCTCGTCGGTGAGCTGTGTCATCACCCCGCTGTCTAAATCCATGCGGAAGATGTTGTAATGCGGGCGCTCGTGCGGGGCTTTATCTTCCCCAGATGCCCGATCCGATAAGAAAATGATCTCGTTGCGCCGCGAGTCAAACGAATTTTCGGTGAAATACAGGTGGACGTTGTTGCCGGTCTGAGTAAGCTGTGTCACCCGCCGCCCGGTCTTTTCATCTTTAAACTCGCGCAGTTCAGACTTCCAGGTTTGACCTATCATACTGCCTAACTCCCAAGAAAAACGATTCACACGCTCACCTTGCCAGCCAGCCGCCATCCACGTTGATCACGGCTCCGTTCAGATAATCGGACGCCGCCGAGGCCAAGAACACCACCGCGCCCATCAGATCGGCAGGTTCGCCCCAGCGCCCGGCCGGGATGCGCTCTAAGATCGCCCGACTGCGCTGAGGGTCGGCGCGCAGGGCGGCGGTGTTATCCGTCACCATATAACCGGGGGCAATGGCATTGGCGTTAATGCCTTTGGCGGCCAGTTCGGTCGCCAGGGCGCGCGTCAGCCCAACGATGGCGCTCTTGGCGGCGGTGTAGGCCGGAACCAAAATGCCCCCCTGGTACGAGAGCAGTGAGGCTACATTAATGATCTTGCCGCGTCCCTGCGCCGCCATCACCCGCGCGGCGGCCTGCGCCAGAAAGAACGCCGCTTTCTGATTGACCTGAATCACGTCATCCCAATCCTGCTCGGAATAGTCCAGCAGGGGCGCGCGCCGGATGATGCCGGCATTGTTCACCAGAATATCCAGGCGGCCCATGCGGCTGACGACCTGCTCCACCACCGCGCGGAGGTCGGCGGGGGTGGCGGTGAGCAGGTCGCAGGGGATGGCGAGGCATGTCCGCCCGGCGGCGGCAATCTGCCCGGCGGCTTCGCCACAGCCAGCGCGGCTGAGCGCCGCAATGTCGGCCCCGGCCTCGGCCAGCGCCACGGCCATCGCCTGCCCCAACCCGCGCGACGCGCCCGTCACCAGGGCCACTTTGCCATCCAGTTTAAACAGGTCTAAAACGCCCATGACGCATCAATGCCCCAATTCACGTAACATGCTAACGGTGCGGCTCACCCAGCTCAGTTCGGGGTCATCGCGCGTGGCCTGAACGCGGTGCTCGCCGGCCAAAAACCACAGGTAGTAGGTGGTGTAGCCCGGCGCGCTGACTACCGTATGGTAGCCGCGCGGGGCCATCATGATGGTATTGTCGCGCACGGTGAAGTTCTCTTCCTCGCCGTCATCGTTGTAATAATGGCACAACCCAAACCCGCCCGCCGGGCTGACCTTGAAGAAGTACATCTCTTCGTGAAACGCCTCGCGCGGCAGGTCATCTACCTCGTGCTTGTGGGGCGGATAGGTGGACCAGTTGCCCGAAGGCGTAAACGTCTCGCCGACGATCAGGCGGGCGGCCGGCAGGTTGGGCTGACCGGCCAGGGTGAGGATCTGATGAAAACTGCGCCGGAAGTTGGCCGCCCCCCACACGCCGGTTGTCACCTGATCGGGGGTGATCACATAAGGTTCCATCCCGCCGGGCCGCGCCGGGGCGCTCGTCAGCGCCGCTTCGACCGCGCTTTCGCCGCAGATGGCATAGCGCGTTCCCGCCGGAATGTACACCGAGTGCGGCTTGCCCATAAAGGGGTTGGGCCGCCCGCCGACGCCCTCAAAGCGCCGTCCGCCCACCTCAAAGCGGGCCCTGCCGCCCAGTATCACCGCCAGCACTTCGCGCTCGCCGCTTTCCAGTTCCACCCGCTGACCGGCGTCCAGCCGCACCAACTGAAAGCCCAGCAGTTTGCAGGGGTTATGAGGCAGGTCGTTGACCAGCCCATCCGTGCTTACTTTGGCAAAGTATTTCATACGGCCTCCTACACACAGGAATGAAAGACAACTTATTGTAGCCCAGCTTTGGGCCGGGCGCGCGCTCAACAGAATGGGAAATTTAGGGGAGCGGCGGGGGAGATTTTTCGGCCTGGAACCCAACCTGCGGGCCGGAGGATCCACGCAGGAAGGCCAGAAAGTGACGCAGAGGATGATTTTGCGGACCCCCCCCTCTTAAAATCGCTGTTTTGGGGCTGTTTTGGAGGGGGGGTCCGCGAAAATTTTCCAACCTGGGAAGGGGAGAGCAAAGCGGGATAGAAATGGGGAAAACAGGAAAAAGACTTGCGCAGCAGACAAAAGGTTGTATAATAAGAATGCAGGTTGGGAAACTTCCCCACCACCGGGTGAGCAGTCAGAATCACCCGCTACCCGTTAGGGTATTAAGACACGAATGACCAGATATTTTGTGTTTGGCGCAGGGATATAAGTCAGAATCACCCGCTACCCGTTAGGGTATTAAGACGCAACGCGCATAGAGGACAGTACTGCTCGGGTCCATCTGTCAGAATCACCCGCTACCCGTTAGGGTATTAAGACTTTAGCGGCCTTCTGGCGAATGAGAATTGAACTGAAAAGTCAGAATCACCCGCTACCCGTTAGGGTATTAAGACAAAACGAGAGCCAAAACGAACACTACCACCAGAAGCTTTTTCGTCAGAATCACCCGCTACCCGTTAGGGTATTAAGACTCAACTCTCCATCACTCGCCAGAACCAAGTAGTAGGTCAGAATCACCCGCTACCCGTTAGGGTATTAAGACTTTTATTCTCCTTTTTTTGGGGGTTATTAAGAGAAGCGGTCAGAATCACCCGCTACCCGTTAGGGTATTAAGACCTCAAGGCTGCTGCTTGATGGATCAGAACAGGGATTGGTCAGAATCACCCGCTACCCGTTAGGGTATTAAGATCATTGACAATCAGCGCTATACTCGCTGGAGGCGTTCTATGGATGCTGCCGGGATGGTGATAACGGTCGTGGGGATCGCCCTGTACTTTTATGGGCGAGAGAAGAATGTTAAACTTCAACGGTTCAGCTACTTCCTGATCGGCCTGGGAGTCGGGATACTGGCCGCCGTGATCTACGGCTACCTGGTGATCCGTTCATTGTTCGGGTAGTGGTTTTTTTCCTCAACCCCGAACAGGATCATCAGGAAGTACCAATTCGGGCGATGCCGCACGACTGCGCGAACTGCCATGACCAGAGCGCGGCGCACCTCAACCCACATCGTCAGATCAAGATCACCAGTCGGCGGCTGTAGTATAGGTCCCATCCTTCTCCAAACGCCGGTACTCGAGTCAGAATCACCCGCTACCCGTTAGGGTATTAAGACCTCTCCATATCTGCAAACACCAGACAAGCTCTGTGGAGGTCAGAATCACCCGCTACCCGTTAGGGTATTAAGACCTTTGTCTGAACGACATTTCCCTGTTGATCACGAAGCGTCAGAATCACCCGCTACCCGTTAGGGTATTAAGACCGGATACCCTGGACAGTGCCACCGGCCAATAGCAAGGCTAGTCAGAATCACCCGCTACCCGTTAGGGTATTAAGACCCGCAGCCATTGTTGTGCTCCAAGTCCACCACGTGGTGTCAGAATCACCCGCTACCCGTTAGGGTATTAAGACCCTTCCATGATGTAGTACCGCACGATATTGGACGGGAGTCAGAATCACCCGCTACCCGTTAGGGTATTAAGACAAAACCAGACATAACTCAACATGATGTTGAGTTATGTCAAAATTACCCGCTACCCGTTAGGGTAAAACAGCATGGAGCAAACAGTGGTCAGCTTTAAGAGGCTGGCCGCTGTTTTTTTGGGGGGGGGAGGGCTGTCAACGGATTAAGCCCATTCTTATGGGCCGCCCATTCTGATGGGCCGGGAACGGATTGAACGGATTGCAGAGCGGATTGCGGTCGGACGTAGGGGCGGGGTTTCCCCGCCCGCGCAGACGGGGGGGAGAACGCGGGGTCAAAGCCCCTGCTCAGGACGTGGAAGCCCCTGCGGGGCTGAGGAAGAGAACCCCGTCAGGGGTTTACAGGCGCTGAGGCGGGGGTTTCAACCCCCGCCGATCCCCGCCCGTGCGCGCAGACGGGGGGCGATAACGCGGGGCTGAAGATGAGAACCCCGTCAGGGGTTTGCAGGCGCTGAGGCGGGGGTTTCAACCCCCGCCGATCCCCGCCCGCGCGGACGGGGGGCGAAAAC
>Ga0101944_10003347_pt1 | contig 22709 bp, 27 predicted proteins | sample DewCreD2012metaG_FD_75245 | JGI IMG/M metagenome (GOLD analysis project Ga0101944, IMG submission 75245) | Hot spring sediment bacterial and archeal communities from British Columbia, Canada, to study Microbial Dark Matter (Phase II) - Dewar... ... | reverse complement strand
GTTGCGGCGGATGGCGACATCGGGCGCCTGCGGCGCCACGCCCTCGCCGGCCAGCGCGAAGGCGTAAACCGGCGATGTCACCGAATCGGACTGGACGGTCAGCCATGTCGTGCCGGGACCCACGGCAGCTGGCGCATATTGAACGCGCAGGATGGACGACTCGAACGCGCCCAGGGGCGATCGGGGCTGCTTGACGATCGAGAAATCGGGCGAGCCGGAGAGCGTCGCCGAGAGAATCGTCAGCGGCAGCGTCCCGCGATTGTGAATGAGATAATCGCGCGTCTGAGGCTGTCCCACAAAGACGGGGCCAAAGTCGGTGTGCTCGGTCTCATTGGGCGTTTCATCGCCGGGGGCAATGTTCAGGCCGTTGCCTTCGATGTTGATGGCGGGCGCCATGGCATTGCGTCCGCGAAGATGAACCGCGAACAGGCCCGATTGAACCGAATTGCTGAGGATGGAAACCGTCCCGAGAAGACTACCCGTCCCGGTCGCATGGAGTGTGATGTCGAACGTGGTGGTCTCGCCCGGCGCCAGCGATGTCACGGCCGGCTGCGCGGTGACGTCAAAGGCATGTTGCGCCGGAATCGAGACGAGGGGGCTGCCCGTCAGACTCAGCGTGGCGGTTCCGCGATTGCGGATGACAAACGTGCGCGTCAAGGCGCCGTTGACCGCGTCGACGATGCCATAGTCCATGCCTTCGGGCAAAGGCCAGATGCTCGGGTAGCCTCTGTCGGTATAGTCATCCCAGACGCGCGCCAATCCGTCGGCCGTCAGCACTTGAATGTCGGGCTGCAGGAGCGCCCCGCCGGGCGTCCAGACCTGGTATCGGGCAATGCGGAACTGGGCGCTGGAGCCTTTCTCGCTCGAGAGCCGCAGTTTGGCGTGATGCCTGGTCAGGTTGCCGAAATACACGGGAAACCGTCCGGCGGTGTCGAGCACGTCGCCCACGATAAGCAGTTTACCCGGATGGGCCGGGTCCTCCCGCAGATTAATGCGCAAACTCATGTGTTTGGCCAACGACGCGCCGCCCAGATGGCTGCTGAAGGCGTCGGGGCGGTCATAGTTGGCCTCGAAGCCAAGATAGGATCGGGCCGCCGACAGTTCGCCGGGCGCTCCGATTTGCGTCACATCCACCGCGTGCCTGTTCATGAATCCAATGCGGTGTCCAAAGAAGTCGAAAAACGACAGTTTGTTGTTGCTTGAGTTGTAGGTGAAATCGGCTTCGATGTAGCAGGGCAGATCGTAATCCTGTTGCGTGGTCAGCGTGGTGATGTCGAGTTGAATGTAGCCGCTGCTGTTGTCAACCGTGGGACTGGCGGAGGTTGGCGCGTTGCCTTCGAGCAGCCAGACGGCGGGATCGAGTCCGGCCTCCCTGCTCCAGCCGCGATTCTGCGCCAGCCCCCACGTGTTCGGCTCCACCTGGATCATGACGCGGTCAATGTCGTCGCCCAGCGCGCCGGTGGATTTCAGCGAAACGCGGTAGATGCCGGGCGTCGCAAAGGTGTGGCTGACGGCTTCGCCCGCGCCGTGGGCGCCGTCGTCAAAATCCCATGTGTGGGTCAGCGCGCCTCCATCCCGGTCACGCGAAGCCGCCGCGTTGAAGTTGACGGTCAGCGGCGCTGGCCCCCACAGCCGGTCCGCGTGAATGGCGGCCACCGTATTCTGAACGACAACTTTGCCCGCGCATCCATTGCCGCTGGATCCGGTGCGCTCATTGTCTGCAGTGACAGCGATCTTGTGGAGACCTGCGGGGGTGTCCGGAGTGGTTTCGAGGACATAGCGGTTGCCGTCCATCCAACCATCGGCGCCTTCATGCAAATAATAGGAAATCGGCAGATTCTGCGCGTCTTCGGTGTAGAGATCAAAATGGAGGCTCTCGCCCGGAACAATACGCGTGATCTGCGGGAGTCCGACCGGCCGGCGCACGGAGCTGTATCCGGTCCCGCCGCCATAGTCGCGCCAGACGCTGACGACCGCCGGGTTGCTGTCGAAGACGCCGTTGTTGGCCACAAAAAGTATGTCGGTGCGCCCTGGCGGCAGACTGCCATCCCACGGCACATGTATATGCCATTCATGTTCACCCAGGCGCGTCACTTCGGTGTCTTTGTTCCCCGTGATAACCTTGGCGCGCATCTGAATCGGAAAACTCCACAGGTCATAGCTGGAGTCCGTTGACACGATCGCCTCGACCGCCTCGCCGTCAGCGTGTTTGAGCGGAACCAGGGTTTTCAGGCGCGAGGCGTTGTTGACCGGCCCCATCTGGCCCTGCCGGAGTTCGACCAGCCGGATCAGCGCCAGGGGCGGAGGAACCGTCATGCGTTTGTTCAGCGCCACCAGATTCTGGAAGTGAAGATTGGCATCGTAACTGAAAAAGGCGCCCGTCAGGTGTTCGAAAGCGTTGGGGACATTTTGCTGTTCCCGTTCCAGGCCGTTGGCCGCATACGAGACGCGGTGGCGCAGAAGATGCTCATACGGAACTTGATAGGGAAGCGAGGCCTTCCAATTATACAGGACCGTGACGCCGTAAAGGCCATGCCGCAACAACTCCCGTTTGATGTCGGTAGGCATGTAGGCGCCCGCATAGAACATCTTGCCGTATCCGGCCATTTGATCGAAGGACGCGCCGTCGGCATTGAAAAGCGCCGGCAGCAGAGCCGGATAGAGATCTTTGCAGGTTTGACCGTAGCCACTGGAGGAATAAGAAGGGCCGACGTGCAGGGTATTCCGGAACGTGCGGTCTTTTTCCTGCTCATAGGCGTAATACCGCACCTGAAAGTCGCCCATCAGCGTCGTGGACTGATTCGAGAAGTTGATGCCATAGGAGGGATACAGCGGCGAATAGAAGGTGTCATATTCCAGATTGATGTAGCGCGTATTCTTGGGAACGCCGCCGTCGCCGGCCTTCTGGCTGGCGATGACCGTATTGCCGCCGTCGAACGTCATAGACCATGGCAGGTTCGTATGCCAGCCATCGCCGGTCGCATAGGCGTCATTGAAGAAGCCGGCGTAGCGCCGTCCAGGATAGTCGTTCGGAACAACTTTCCAGTATAGGCCGGCCGCCGTCTCGGTTGTCGTCGGGTCCACGGGATAGTCGCGCCGGTTTTCCGGCACGGGAGTCAAGGTCCCCAGCGAGCCGGTCACGGGCGTTTGATCTTCATACCACATCTTCCACGTCGGCGTGGTGTGATGCGGGTTGCGGATAGCCGGATCGGCGAAAGTCCTTCCGGCGGCAAGCATCAACAAAGCCAGGAGCAGTTTTTCCGCGCGCTTTTGAATGGTTCGATGGTGTCGCATGATTGACGACCTCCAGCTTATTTGCGCCTGCATGTCCAGCAGGGAATCCCGGCAGACAGCGCCCATATCGGGATATCACCGGAGCCAGTTGCATAATGGGGGAGCGCGGGCGTCCCGCCCGTGAAAGTCACTGAAATGCCCAGGAAATCAGCGGGCGGGACGCCCGCGCTCCCCTGACTTTCCGCATTCTGCAACGGGCTCACTGGAATGTTTTTTTACTTTGTCTTACACTCGGCGGAGTTCTGCGCAGGTGTGAACTCACGCGAAAATAAAGTCCACCCGGTTCAATCTTTATTGAAGATGACGAGGGTCAGCGAGCAGGGCTGGAGGCTGATCCCGAGGCGGCCTTGCGCGCCCAGGCTGGCCGCAAAGGTTCGAGGCTGGATGCGGTCGGGCTCGCAGAGCGTATTGCGGTCGTGCCAGCGGCCCCCGCCCAGGGTCGTGACCTCGACCTTCGTTTTTGCCCGGAAGGCTTCGGCGGCGATGGTGAGTTCGACGGGACCGTCGGCCAAGCCGCGATGGGCAATCAGAAGAGCAAGGTCCCCCCGTGGCGTCACGACGGCCATCGCGTCAAGGACCGGCACATTCTCAAGCGGCGGGATGTCGCCGAAGCGGCTCGCCGTGGAATACGCCGCGCATTCGAGCCGGACGGGGACGGGCGCGCCGCCGGCCAGGGTGGCCGCCATCGCGTGGGCGTGATGAACCGGATTGGCGAAGACGCGCTCGCGCTGCTTGCGCAGCCCGCCGCCGTGGTTGACGGTCGCCGAGTGCGTGATCATCTCGATGAAGCCGCCGGATCGCGCCGCCAGATTGAAGAGAGTGGCGAAATACAGCGCCTCGGCCAGCGTGTCGGGGCGCGGCGTCGTGTCGGCGGTCAGTTTGCCGTCCGGCTTTTCGTCGCCTGTGAAGTGGGCAAACATCTGCAGTTCGGTGATGGCGACGCGCGGCTCGCAGACGCCGTGAGCGCGCATGAAATCGCGCAACGCGCCGTAGCGGGCTTCGAGGACCGTGGCGTATCCGAGGAAGGCGCCGGTCAGCTCGGCCCCGTCGGTGTCGGCGTTGACCTGTCCGCCCGTGAGAATATGATCGGCGAGGACTTCAAGGTCCGGTCCTGCGGACTCGACCAGGCGGCGGTTCCATTCGCAAGTGGCCGAGCGGCCCTGGCCGCAGGCAAGCAGCCGGATCGACGGATCGGCGCCCCGCATGGCCCTGCTGAAGCGCGCGTAACGGTCGGGGTAGCCGCCGGCCGTGCTCCACGAGACCTGCCAGCGGCCATAGATTTCATTGCCCACTTCCCAATAGCGGACGCCATAGGGTTGGGCATGCCCGTTTTCGGCGCGCAATCGCCCCATCGGCGTATCCGCGGCGCCGTTGCAGTATTCGATCCAGGCGGCGGCCTCCTCGGGCGTGCCGTCGCCGGCATTGACGCAGATCATCGGCTCGCAGCCCACGGCGCGACAGAAGGCGATGAACTCATCGGTCCCGAACAGGTTGGGCTCGACGCCTTCCCACGCCGGATTGAACACCGTGGGCCGCGCATCGACCGGGCCGACGCCGTGGCGCCAGCGATAGCCCGAGACGAAGTTGCCGCCCGGCCACCGCAGCAGGGGCAGCTTCGCTTGGCGAAGCATCCGGATGACGTCCGGATCGGCGCCCCCGACGTGGTCGTCGGGATACAGCAGCACGCGGTCGAGGACGATGTTGGCCGGCGCCTCGGTGGTCAGGCGGAACTGATACAGGGCCTCGTCAGGGGCGTCCTGTGGCAGCGTAATCCGTCCATGAAACGTCTGCCATTCCTCGCGGAGCGCCAAGGGGATCGAGACCATGTCCTCGCCGCCTTGGGCCGGCGCAATGCCAAGCGTCATGCGGCACGATTCGACCGCGCGGCCGACAAGGCGGAATTCGAAGCCGCGTGTGCGATGGAGCGGCAGATAAGTCCACTGCGCGATCCCGACGGCGGGCGGCGCCGCGGCCAGATCGGTGGTCTCTGTGGCGGCCGGGGCCATCGCCTCGATGCGCTGGGCGCGCCCCCCATGCGGGCCGACGTCGGGACTCAGCCGCACGCTCCCGGCGGCGCCAACGCGAAACCAGCCAAAGGCGGCGCCGTCGAAATAGGCGTCGCGGACCGGCGCGGCGTCGGGCCAGTTTTCCCGTTGGGCGAGCGCTTCAATGCGCCGGCCAATCACGTCGGCGTCGCACTCCTCGCGGACGCCGCCATCGGTCCGGTTGTCGCCCGCGCCAAAGCGCCATCGCGCGAAGGTGGGGTTGCGCAGAATCTGCGCCTCCATGCCGTTGAGGATGTTCTGCCCCAGATGCTCGCAGAACTTGCCCAGCAAAAAGGGGCTGATCCGCTGGGGGCTTGGGACGGCGGCGTCCACCGTCAGCGTGGCCGTCTCCCGCGCCGATTGCGGCATGTGCATGAACAGGTTCATGGCTGTCCTCGCGCGTTATTTGGTCCCGATGCGGTAGAGCGCCTTGCCAGGGGCGCCGCTGCCGCGACCCGTCAGGGCGTATTCGGTCGCGTAGCCCGTATAGCAGGTCAGATAGATGTTGTCGCCGTAAAGGATGGGGCTGGAGGTCCCCGGTCCGGGCAGGTCCACCTTCCAGACGATGTTGGTTTTGTCATCCCACTTGAGCGGCAGGCCCCTTTGAACAGAGACGCCTGATCCGCTCGGGCCGCGATAGCGCGACCAGTCTTCGGCCGAGGCCACGCTAATCATCGAAGCCCCGGCGCACAGCGCCGCCACAAACGCGACCGTCATCGTCCGATTGGATTCCCTGCGATTCATCATCTTCCTTTTCCCTGACGCCGAGGTTTCGCAATCCGTTCGATCGGAACCGCTGCGCGCACAATAGTGAGAGTATTCCTTCAACAGGACGGGGACGCCAGCGAAACCCGACCGTGCGAGGGGGCGACGTGGCGTTCACTTCAGATAGACGCCGAAGCCGTCGGGAGTGGCGGCGACGTGCGACTTGCGGCAGCGGGCGGCCATGTATTCATGGAATGGCGCGAGCTGCGCGGCCGAACGCTCGACGCTCTCGCGCGAGATGCGGTTGGCGCCAATGCCGCTCTGATAGTCGTTGTGCGTGACCAGCAAGGCGCCGGGTTTCATCCGCTCCCATAGTCCCGGCGCCAGATAGGCATAGATGCCCTTGCCGCGATAGGCCGGGTCGGGGTGCTTGCCGTCGCCGGCGGCGTCGAGCAGGGCCAGTTCAATCTCCGCCGGGATTTCGGGGAAGACCTCTTCGGCCTTCTTCGCGTGAACCGTCGTGCAGTCGCCATAACCCATCGCGCGGAAGTTCTTCTCCGCAAGGGCGCACACAGCCGGGTTGGGATCGATGAGGATGGCGCGACCGCCGGCCGCCGCGACGCCCGGCATCGCCCAGATCGCCCAGTAGCCGTAGTAGGCGCCGGCGACGACCATGAGTCGGGGCTTGACGGCCATCGAGATCAGATACACCAGTTGCGCCTCGTCGTGATGGATGAAGGTGCGGTGTCCGGTGTGGTCGAAATGCGTCCGCATTCTGGCCTTCAAGGCGTCGAAGGCGGCCGCGCTGGCTTTGCTCTCTGCGCCTGAAGTTTCGCCCCCGCTCCCATTCGTGATCAATCCCTCGCGCCGCAGCGCCTGAAAAATTTCGGCCGCGTTGCGGTTGGCATCGCCCGCATAGCGCGAAGCAACGTTGAACAGGAAACGCGAGCCAAGGCGCGCCTCGATCTCGGCGGCCTGCGCTTCGAGGCCGGCAACATACTGCTCGCGCGTGATCTTGCCGTCGCGCAGATCGCGAAAGACCTCAAACTCGCTCAGCGCCTCGATCATGAAATCCGCCACGGGTCCGTCGTTCATCTCTGGTCATCGCTCCTTGCTCGGGAATCCCGCGCTTAAATGATTCCGCGCAGGTCCATAGCGAACCGGGCGCCTGCGTCCCGTCGGCGCGCGGCCAATCATCTCGAACGCGCAACCTACCCGCCCGCGCCCGGAGAGGTCAAGCCCCTGAAGGCGCGGGGATGCGAACGAGAAAAAAAGGGGGTAAAGTGGCTTTCCCGAATTGCGCCCGTCGAACGCGTCATCGCGTGAAGAAGGGAACACCAAAATCATCAACGAGGGAAATGCGTTGAATCGCGTGGTTTTGCCTGCTCGATGATCCTCCCTATTCCGTTCGCCCTTTGCGGTCGTGTCTTTGGGGGTTGACAATGGCGCGCGCGGGCGGGCTAGCATGGGTTGGGGTTTTGTTGTCCGCCGCCGCTTGCTCGTGCGCCGCCATCCATCGCTGGCTGCGGCGCGGATCGAAACGGCGGACCGCCCCTTGGCCTGAGCCATGCGCTTTGACAGTTTCGAGTTTGTCGTCCTGTATGTCATCGTCTTCGCGCTGTATCGCGTCCTTCCCCATCGCGCGCAGAACGGGATGCTGCTGGCGGCCAGTTATTTTTTTTATGGCTGGTGGGACTGGCGTTTTCTGTCGCTGCTGTTCGCCTCGTCAGTGCTGGACTACGCGTGCGGCTTGATGATGCATCGTTATCCGATCGAGCAGGCCCGGCGCCGGCGGTTGTGGTTGTGCCTGAGCCTGGCCGGCAACCTGGGAATGCTGGGCGTTTTCAAGTATTACGGTTTTTTCATGGACAATCTGGTCGCGGCGCTGGGGGCCGTGGGGATCGCGATTCATCCACGGACGCTGAACATCGTGCTGCCGGTGGGCATTTCATTCTACACGTTCCAGACGATGACCTACAGCATCGACATCTATCGCGGCCGGCTGGCGCCGACGCGCCGGTTTTTCGATTTCATGCTCTACGTCAGTTTCTTCCCGCAATTGGTGGCCGGGCCGATCGAGCGGGCCGGGCATCTGCTGCCGCAGATTCTGCAGCCGCGGCGCGTGACGTGGGCCGGTTTCACCGAAGGCGGCTGGCTGATCTACTGGGGGCTGTTCAAGAAGATGTTCATCGCCGACAACGCGGCGCATCTGACCGACCGCGTCTTCGCGGCGCCGCAGGATTTTTCGGCGGCGATGATCTGGCTGGCCACCTACGCCTTCGCGGTTCAGATTTACTGTGATTTCTCTGGATACAGCGACATGGCGCGGGGGCTGGCGCGCCAGATGGGCTTCGACATCTGCCGCAACTTCGACCACCCCTATATTTCGACCAACCCGCAGGAGTTCTGGCGCCGCTGGCACATCAGTTTGTCGGAATGGCTGCGCGACTATCTTTATATTCCGCTGGGCGGCGGGCGCGGTTCGCGCGGGCGCGTCTTCTTCAATCTGATGGCGACGATGACGCTCGGGGGGCTGTGGCATGGGGCGCAATGGCACTTTGTCTTCTGGGGCGTGTTTCATGGTTTTCTGCTGATCGCCTATCGTCTGGCCGCCGGTGAGGCCGGCGATCGGATTCTGGGCGCGTCGTCGCGATGGCGGCGGGCGGCGGCGATCGCGCTGTTCTTTCATCTGACGTGTCTGGGCTGGATGCTGTTCCGGTTCGAGGGACAACATCTGTCGGATTTTCTGGTCTTGGGCGGGCAGCTTCTGGGCGACTGGCGCGTGGGGCCGGAGTTCTGGCGCGAGGCGGCGCGGCTGGCGGGCTTCTGCCTGCTGGGTCTGGGCGTGGATGTGGCGCAATACCGCATGCGCGATGATCTGTGCGTATTGCGCTGGCCGGTCTGGGCGCGGACGACGCTCTATCTTTTAATGTATTTAAGTTTGACGCTGGGCGGTTCGTATGAGGCGCGCAATTTCATCTATTTTCAGTTCTGACGAAGCGCAGGGATGAGCGGCAAACCCACAATCGATGCTCCATTGGCGGCGGCCGGAACGCCGCGCGCGCGCTGGCCGGTGGCGGCGTTGTGGACGCTCGCTCTGGTCGTTGCGTTTGAAGCGGCCATCCATCGCCATCGACTCAGCCTCATGGAAGGGCTGGACGCGGTGTTTGATCTCAAGCGCCAGGCGCTGGCCGCGTCCGAGCCGGCCTGTGACGTCGTCATCTTTGGCGACAGCCTGTTGTTCCCGTTGCGACCGTCGGTGGTCGAAGGCGCGTTGGGTCCGGGCGTGAAGGCGTTCAACGCGTCGTGGGGCTTTTTCGGAGTCGAGGCCTACGAACTGACGCTGGAGGCGTATCTGGCGGCGCGTCCGGCCCCGCGGGTGATCGTGGCGGGATTCGAGCCGAGTTTTGCGGCCGTGGCGGCGGACATGCTGAGCGTGCGGCGTTCGCCCGTATTGCTTTCGCGGGCGTTTCAGTTGCTGCCGTCCGGGCCGCTGGTCGGGATGCTGTTGGCGCGGGGTTGGTGGGGCGAGCTGTGGGACTATGCGGCGTATTGCGCGATTCCGCCCAGCGGGCGGCGGCGAGCGGGGCTGTTGCGGGCCGCCACGTCGTGGATTCAGGGCCGGGGCTGGCGGGCGCGCGGCGCCGACGACGAGCGCGTCATCGCGGAGTATCGGCGGGACGGCGCGTTTGTGCTGTTCACCGACCAGACAATGACGCGCGCGTTTGCCGACGCGCAGCTGGCCGGTCTGGGGGGGATTCGCGACGCGGGCAACCCGCAGATCATCGCCGCGTTCGAGGATTTTGTTTCCGCCGCGCAGCGGCGCGGCATTCGTGTGGCGCTGGTCAACGCGCCGGTGTCGCAGTATCTGGCGTCGCATCTGGAGGCGCGCGGGGCGCGGCGGCGCTACGACGAGGTGGTGCGCGGCCTGCGGTCGCGTCATGCCAACCTGATCGTCCCAGAGCCGGCGTTTCAGACGCTTTCGGATGATTGTTTCGGGGATTTGGGGCATGTCAACCGGCGCGGGCGCGAGGCCTTCGAGGCGTGGTGCGGGTCGGTTCTTCGGGGGATGAAAAAAAACTTGCTGGACCCCCAAAATTCCCGTTGACGGGCGGGGGGCGTTTGGGCAGACTGCTGCCCCTTTGCGCGTACGGCTCTTGCTTTTGGACAAGGGCAACGGCGCGCATCGAGCGGATGCGCCGGGATATCGCAACAGGCGACACCCGGTGGCAGGGCTCACCAGCGACTCGTGCCGTTCCCTCACGGCATGGGGCGGGCGGCCCCCGAAACGGGGCCGGCCCACGCAACCGCAGTTTACAGAAATGAAGCGAGGGCGACTTCGAACTCATGACACAGCACCCGCAGACAGTCCTATTCGGGTAATTGCACCAGACCGGCTGCATTCCGGCTGGCGATTTGGGAGTCAGGCGTTGCCGCCTGACCTGACAGGCGCCTGACGCCTGCAAACATGGCAAAGGAGCGGTAAGACCATGGCTAAAGAGAAATTCATCCGGGACAAGCCGCACGTCAACGTCGGCACCATCGGTCACATCGACCACGGCAAGACAACGCTGACCGAAGCCATCACCAAGCGGCAGGCGTCCAAGGGGCTGGGCAATTTCGTCCCCTTCGACCAGATCGACAAGGCCCCCGAAGAAAAGGCCCGTGGTATCACGATCTCGACGGCCCACGTGGAGTATTCCACCCCCAACCGCCACTATGCGCACGTTGACTGCCCCGGCCACGCCGACTATATCAAGAACATGATCACCGGCGCCGCGCAGATGGACGGCGCCATCCTGGTCGTCGCGGCCACCGATGGCCCGATGCCCCAGACCAAGGAACACGTCCTCCTGGCCCGCCAGGTCAACGTCCCGTATATCGTGGTGTATCTTAACAAGTGCGACGCGATGGACGATCCGGACCTGATCGACCTGGTCGAGATGGAAGTCCGCGAGCTGCTGTCCTCGTATGGCTTTCCGGGCGACGACACGCCGATCATCCGCGGCTCGGCCCTGCTGGCTGGCAAGGATGACCAGAGCGAGCTGGGCGGCCCGTCGATCGACCGCCTGATGGAGGCCCTGGACACGTGGATTCCGCTGCCGCAACGCGACATTGACAAGCCGTTCCTGATGCCCGTGGAAGACGTCTTCTCGATCACGGGCCGCGGGACGGTGGCCACGGGCCGCGCCGAGGCCGGCAAGGTCCACGTGGGCGACGAAGTTGAGATCGTCGGCATCCGCGACACCGTCAAGACCGTCGTCACGGGCGTCGAGATGTTCCGCAAGGAACTGGATGAAGGCCAGGCCGGCGACAACATCGGCCTGCTGCTGCGCGGCGTGGACAAGGACGGCATCGAGCGCGGCCAGGTTGTGTGCAAGCCCGGTTCGATCACGCCCCACACGCACTTCAAGGCGCAGGTTTACGTCTTGAAGGGCTCCGAAGGCGGCCGCAACAAGCCGTTCTTCCCCGGCTATCGTCCCCAGTTTTACTTCCGCACCACCGACGTGACGGGCGAGATTCTCCTGCCCGCGGGCGTGGAAATGGTCATGCCCGGCGACAACATCGTCATGGAAGTCAAGCTGATCAAGCCCATCGCCATGAACAATGAGTTGCGCTTCGCGATCCGCGAGGGCGGCCGCACGGTCGGCGCCGGCGCCATCACCGAGGTTATCGAATAATGGGCAAGATTCGGATCAAACTGCGGGCTTTCGACTCCCGCCTGCTGGACCAGTCAACCGGCGAGATCGTCGAGGCGGTCAAGAAATCCGGCGCCACGGTGGCCGGCCCGGTGCCGCTGCCGACCCGGATTCGCAAGTTCACCGTCCTGCGCTCGCCGCACGTGGACAAGAAGTCGCGCGAGCAGTTTGAAATGCGCGCGCACAAGCGGCTGGTCGATATTCTCGATCCGACCCAGAAGACGCTCGACGCCCTGACGGGATTGGACCTGCCGGCCGGCGTGGACGTCGTCATCAAATCCACCTGAGACGCGGACCCACAGCGCCCGCGGCCGGAATCGGTGGCGTGGCGGGACGCCCGGCGGCGCCCGGCCATGGAAGCATGCGCCTGAATGCGAGGGAGGCATCCACGATGCCAATCGGACTGATCGGAAGAAAACTCGGCATGTCCCAGATGTATGACGAGGCCGGCGTATTGGCGCCGGTGACCGTCATCCAGGCCGGGCCGTGTCCGATCCTCACAGTAAAGTCGCCCGATAGCGACGGATATACGGCCGTGCAGCTGGGCTATGAGCCCAAGGCCGAATCGCGGGCCAGCAAGCCCGAGCTGGGCCAGGCCCGGAAAAACGGCGTCCCTGTGGTCCGCATGAAGCGGGAATTCCGCGTGGACGATCTGGATGGCCTGAAGGTGGGCGCGCAACTCGATGTCACGGTCTTCGCCGTCGGCGACACGGTGGACGTGATCGGCCGCTCGATCGGGCGCGGATTCGCCGGCCCGGTCAAGCGCCACCACACCCGCGGCGGCCCGGACACGCATGGCTCGATGTATCACCGCCGTCCCGGCTCGATGGGCGCCTCGTCGTTTCCATCGCGCACCTTTCCGGGCAAGAAGCTGGCCGGGCACATGGGCGCGGCGCGCGTGACGGTCAAGCACCTGACCGTCCTGGCCGTGGACAAGGACAAGAACCTGCTGGTGGTCCGCGGTTCCACGCCCGGCCCCAAGAACGGGGTCGTCATGGTCCGCAAGAGCGTGGCGCCGAAGTCCAAGGAGAAAAAGTAGCCATGGCGACTCTGAACATGGTCACATCCCAAGGCGCTCCGGCCGGCACGGTTGAGGTCAAGGACTCGCTGTTCGCCGCCGAGATCAACCTCCACGCCGTGCGCGCCTGCGTGGACGCGTATCTGGCCAATCAGCGCCAGGGCACGCACAAGGTCAAGACGCGCGGCGAGGTCAGCGGCGGCGGAATCAAGCCGTGGAAGCAAAAAGGCACTGGCCGCGCCCGCGCCGGTTCGACGCGCTCGCCGCTGTGGCGCAAGGGCGGCACGATATTCGGTCCGCAACCGCGTTCGTATCGCAAGAAGATCAACAAGAAAGTCCGCCAGATCGCCCTGCGCTCGATCCTGACCGACAAGGCCCGGAATCAGCGCGTGACGGTCCTGGAGGCGCTGACGGTCGAGGACGGCAAGTTGAAGTCGCTCGATGCGGTGTTGCGCGCGTTGAACATCGCGGGCAAGACGCTGATCGTCACCGAGGGTTTGAACGCCCCGGTCGTCCGCGCCAGCCGCAACCGCCGCGGCGTGGACGTGCAGATTGCCGACAGCATGAACGTCTATGAGCTGCTGTGCCACGACAACCTCGTCGTGACGCGCGCGGCCATCCAGAGAATGGAGGAAATGTGGGGATGAAAACTCCATTCGAAGTCATAATCCGGCCGGTCATCACGGAGAAGACCACCAAGGGCCAGAGCCTTGAAAGCCCGCAATACGCGTTCATGGTCCAGCGTGACGCCGACAAAGGGCAGGTCCGTTCGGCTGTCGAAGCGGCGTTTCCCGGCGTCAAGGTCCGGAACGTCAACTCCATGATCGTCAAGGGCAAGAAGCGGCGGGTGCGCGTTCAGCAGGGCAAGCGGCCAGACTGGAAAAAGGTCATCGTCACGCTGCACAAAGGCCAGACGATCGACCTGTATTGATGGGACGGATCTGACAGCGAGGACGACTGAGCGATGGGGATCAAGACCTATAAACCGACGACACCGAGCCGGCGCACGATGACGACGCTGGACTTTGCGGAGATCACCCGCGAACGTCCGCTCAAGGCGCTGACCGTCGGCAAGCAGAGCACGGGCGGCCGCAACAACAACGGCCGGATCACCTCGCGCCACCGCGGGGGGGGGCACAAACGGGCCTACCGGCTTGTGGACTTCCGCCGCAACAAAGACGGCGTGCCGGGCAAGGTCGCCAGCATCGAGTATGATCCCAACCGGTCGGCGCGCCTGGCCCTGCTGCACTACGCCGACGGCGAGAAGCGCTACATCCTGTGCCCGGTGGGCGTCGAAGTGGGCCAGACGCTGCTGTCGGGCGAAGACGTGGAAATCCGGCCGGGCAACTGCCTGCCGCTGCGGCGCATTCCGGTGGGCGCGATCGTGCACAACGTCGAAATGCGTCCGGGCGCGGGCGCGCAGATCGCCAAGAGCGCGGGCGCCGCGGTCCAGGTGATGGCCAAGGAAGGCGCGTATGTGACGCTGCGCCTGCCTTCGAGCGAAATGCGCATGGTGCATCAGGAATGCCGGGCCACGATCGGCCAGGTGGGCAACCTGGACCATGAGAACGTGACCATCGGCAAGGCGGGGCGGTCGCGGTGGCTGGGCCGGCGTCCGTTGTCGCGCGGCGTTGTCCGCAATCCGGTAGATCATCCCATGGGCGGCGGCGAAGGCAAGGCTTCAGGCGGCCATCCGCGTTCGCCGTGGGGCCAGCCGGCCAAGGGACACAAGACGCGCCAGAAGCGCAAAGTTTCGAGCAAGTTCATCGTTCATCGCCGGACGAAGTAATGTCGGGGCCGGTCCGGACACGGACCGCCCGGGAGCCAGGAAACCATGCCGCGTTCATTGAGAAAAGGTCCCTATATCGAGCCCAAGCTGATGAAGAAGATCGACCGGGCCGAGGCCTCGGGCGACCGCCGGGTCATCAAGACATGGTCGCGCCGGTCCATGATCACGCCGGGCATGGTCGGCCACACGCTGGCGATCCACAACGGGCGCCAGTTCCTGCCGGTGTTCATCACCGAGAACATGGTGGGCCACAAGCTGGGCGAATTCGCGCCAACGCGCACGTTCCGCGCGCATGGCGGCAAGACGGCGAAGGTGTTGAAGAAGTAGAGCCGCGGGGAATCTTCAGGCCCTTGTCGGCCGCGTGAGGAACTGTCATGGCAACCGAATACGTGGACAACCAGGTGGCGGTGGCTCATTTGCGCAACACGCGCATCCCGCCGCGCAAGGCGCGCTTCGTCGTCGATCTGATCCGGGGCAAGCGGGTCGCCGACGCGATGGCGCTGCTGGGGGCGCTCAACCGCCCGTCGGCCGCGCCGCAGATCGAGCGGCTGCTCAAGGCCGCCGTCAGCGGCGTCAACACGGGCGAGCATCCCGATCCGCAGAGCCTGACGGTCGGGCGCGCCTGGGTCAACGGCGGGACGATCATCAAGCGGTGGCGTCCGCGCGCGATGGGGCGGGGCAACCGCATCCGCAAGCGCACGTGCCATGTCACGCTGGTGTTGACGGCCGGCGCGCCGGGGGTCTGAGTTCCCCGAAACCGCTGCCGCGCCGGCGCGCGCGGCAATCGATCGGCAGGGAATCTTCCGAGAGCCAACTGAGCGTCAAGGAGCGAATCCGTGGGCCAGAAAGTCAATCCGATTTCATTCCACCTGGGAGTTACCCGGGACTGGGACGCGCGCTGGTTCAACGACAAGGGCTACGCCGAGGCGCTGCAGGAAGACCTCTACGTGCGCGAACAGATCAAGAAGCGTTTCCATCATGCCGGCATCTCGCGCATCGAGATCGAGCGCGCGGCCAATCGCGCCAAGGTGACGATCCATACGGCGCGTCCGGGCATCATCATCGGGCGCAAGGGGGCCGAGATCGACGGCCTGCGCGGCGAGCTGGAGAAGAAAACCGGCAAGCAGATCATGATCAACATCGAGGAAATCCGCCGCCCCGAGCTTGAGGCCCAACTGGTTTCCGAGAGCATCGCCTCGCAGCTGCTGCGCCGCATCGGTTTTCGCCGCGCGATCAAGAAGACCCTGCTGGCCAGCATGAAAGCCGGCGCCCAGGGCGTCAAGATCATGTGCTCGGGCCGCCTCGGCGGCGCCGAAATGGCCCGGTGCGAATGGCAGCGCGAGGGGCGTGTCCCCTTGCAGACGCTGCGCGCGGACATCGACTACGGCCAGACCGAAGCCAAGACCAAATACGGCCAGATCGGCATCAAGGTTTGGATTTTCCGTGGCGAACGGCTCGACCGGGCCTCCGCCGCCGAACACCGCCGGGCGGCCGAAGCCGCCGCGCCCCAGCCCGAACGCCGGGAGCGGCGTGATCGCGGCGACCGCGGCGAGCGGGGCGAACGGGGCGGGCGCGGCCGGCGCGGCGCCGGCGCCGCGGCCGCCGCGCAGGGATGAGCGCGCCACCACCGAGCGACCGGTCCGGCCGGTCCGGCAACTGACGACGACGAGACAGGGCTATGCTGCTACCGAAACGAGTCAAACATCGCAGGATTCAGAAGGGCCGCATGAAGGGCAAGGCGTGGCGGGGCGGCGAATTGCACTTCGGCAGCATCGGGATCAAGGCGCTGGAGTCGGGCTGGGTCACGAACCGGCAGATCGAGGCGGCGCGCGTGGCCATCATGCGCGCGTGCAAGCGCGGCGGCAAGCTGTGGATCAACATTTTTCCCGACAAGCCGATCACCAAGAAGCCGGCCGAAACCCGCATGGGCAAGGGCAAGGGCGCGCCCGAGGGCTGGGTGGCCGTCGTCAAGCCCGGCCGGGTGATGTTCGAGTTGGACGGCATCGACCGGCTGCTGGCGCGGGAGGCGATGACGCTGGCGCTGCACAAGCTGCCGATCCAGGCCAAGATCGTCGAGCGCGAGCATATCTAATTCGGGGCGCGAAAAAGGGCGGCTGATCATGAAGGCTAAAGCATACCGGGAAATGACCGAACAGGATCTGCTGCAGAAGGTGGACGATCTGCGGCAGGCGATATTCAATCTGCGCGTACGGGCCACGACCAAGGATCTGACCAACACGGCGCAGCTGGGCCGCGAGCGCCACGAGCTGGCGCGCGTGATGACCGTGCTGCGCGAAAAGGGCCTGAAGGTCTGATCCTGGACGCCAACGAGCGAGGAACACGGGCATGACGGAATCGGCAGTGACATCGGGCGCCAACCGCGCGCCGCGGGGGTCCGCCAAGGAGCGGATCGGACGCGTCGTAAGCAACAAGATGAGCAAGACCGTGACGGTGGCCGTGGACCGGGTTGTCCAGCACCGACTGTATAAGAAATACGTGCGGTTGACGAAAAAACTATACGCCCACGATGAAGAGGGCCGGTGCGGGATCGGCGACACGGTGCGCGTGGTCGAAACGCGCCCCCTCAGCAAACTGAAGCGCTGGCGTGTGGCGGAAGTGTTGCGCAAGGCGGAATAGGAGCCGGCTTCGATGATTCAGGAATACACGGTCCTCAACGTGGCCGACAACACCGGGGCCCGGAAAATCCGGTGCTTCAAGGTTCTGGGCGGATCGCGGCGCAAATACGCCACCATCGGCGACGTCATCATCGCCTCGGTGCGCGAGTCGGATCCCGATGCGGCCGCCGGCGCCCGCAAGGGCGACAAGGTGCGCGCCGTCATAGTCCGCGCCTCCATGCGCGTGTCGCGCGAGGACGGCTCGTTCATCAAGTTTGATGACAATGCGGCCGTTCTGGTCAACAACCAGGGCGAGCCAATGGGAACGCGCGTGTTCGGCCCGGTGGGCCGCGAGTTGCGCCGCAAGAACTACATGCGCATCGTCTCGCTGGCGCCCGAAGTGGTCTGATCCGGTTTTCGGCAAGGGAGAACGCTCAACGTGAAAACGCGAATCAAAAAAGGCGACACCGTCGAAGTGCTCTCGGGCAAAGACCGGGGCCGGCGCGGGCGTGTCCTGGCGGTCCTGGCGGAAAAGGGCAAGGCCCTGGTGGAACACGTCAACGTGGCGCGCAAGCACCGCAAGCGCCGCTCGTATCGGGACCAGCCGGGCATCGCCTCGATCGAGATGCCGGTGCCGATGTGCAAGCTGATGCTCGTGGCCGAGGGCGTGGCCTCGCGCGTCCGCATCCAGACCACCGCGGACGGCCGCAAGCAGCGCGTCGCCATCCGCAACGGGAAGGTCATCTAGCGCGGTTTCGGAACGGCGGCGCCGCCCCCGGCGGGCGCGGCGACCCCGCCCGAAGCCCTTCAGGATAATTCAGCATGGCCAAGAACGAAAAAGAAAACGCGGCCGAAGACAGCGGGCGGCCGGCCGAGGACAAAGAAGCGCCCGGCGCCGAAAAGGCCGCGAAGGCCGAGAAGTCCAAGAAGTCGTCCGGCGAAAAGAAAAAGCCGGCGGACGACAAAAAGAAGGGCGGCGCGGACAACAAGAGGGCCGAGGGCGAAGGCGCCAGCGCCAAGGCGCCTCCGCGGCTGCTGGTCAAATACCGCCAGGAAGTCCTGCCGGCGATGGCCAGGCGCTTCGGCTACAAGAACGTCATGCAGGCGCCGCGCCTGGTCAAGGTGACGCTGAACATGGGCGTCGGCGAAGGTTCGCGCGATGTGAAGATCATCGAGGCCGCCGAGGCCGATCTGGCCATGATTGCCGGCCAGAAGCCGCGGCGCACGCGCGCCCGCATCTCGGTGGCGAACTTCAAGATTCGCAAGGGCATGCCCATCGGCTGCATGGTGACGCTGCGCGGCCACCGGATGTGGGAGTTTCTGGACCGCCTGATCAACGTGGCCGTGCCGCGCATTCGTGACTTCCGGGGCATCAACCCCAACGCGTTTGACGGCCGCGGCAATCATTCGTTCGGCATCCGCGAACACACGATCTTCATGGAGCTGGACCTCAACAAGGTCGCGCATGTGCGCGGCATGAACATCTGCACGACGACCACGGCGCGGACCGATGAGGAAGCGCGGGAGTTGCTGCGGCTGCTGGGAATGCCCTTCCGGGCGTAGCGACAAACGATTCAGGAACGACGACACCGAAACACGAGCCTCAGGGAGCGACTGAAACAATGGCCAGAACGTGTCTGCGGCACAAGGCGACGATCAAGCCGAAATTCTCGACCCGCAAGTATAATCGCTGCCCGTTGTGCGGGCGCGCGCGCGGTTATATCCGCCGGTTCAAGATGTGCCGTCTGTGCTTCCGCAAACTGGCCAGCCAGGGCCTGATGCCCGGCGTGCGCAAGAGCAGCTGGTGAGCCATGCAAGGGCGCGCCCGGGCCGCGGGATTCGCCGGCGCGGCGCGCGTCCGCCAACGATCCAGGAGTGGAATGTCCCATGTCGATGACAGACCCCATTGCGGATATGTTGACACGCATCCGCAACGCCAACAAGGCGCTGCATGATAGCGTGGAAATTCCGTCGTCGAAGGTCAAATACGCCATCGCGCGCATCCTTCGCGAAGAGGGATTCATCAAGCATTTCAAATACATCCGCAACAAGAAGCAGGGGGTGCTGAAGGTCTTCCTTAAGTATGGGCCCGAGCGCGAGCGCGTGCTGACGAACATCCAGCGCGTCAGCAAGCCGGGCCGTCGCGCCTACTGCGGCATGAGCGGCATTCCGCGCGTGCGCGGCGGGCTGGGGATCACGATCCTTTCCACCTCCAAGGGCATCATGACGGGCGCCCGCGCCCGCAGCGAAGGCGTGGGCGGCGAGGTGATCTGCAGCGTCTGGTGAGCCGGACGAGTTTTCGGCGGCCCAGGGGCCGCCGGCGTGGGAGAAAAGGCGTATGTCTCGAGTGGGTAAAATGCCGATCAAGGTTCCGGCCGGCGTGGACGTGAAGGTCGCCGGACTGAACGTCTCGGTCAAGGGGCCGAAGGGGACGCTGAGCCTGCGCGTGCCCGACGCGCGCGTGGGCCTGGAACGCGAGGGCGAGCAGCTGCACGTGCGCCGCAACGGCAACGACAAGAAGCTGCGCGCCTTCCACGGCCTGGTCAACCGGCTGATCACCAACATGATCGCCGGCGTGACGCAGGGCTTCACGAAGACGCTGGAAATCCGCGGCGTCGGCTACCGCGCCGCAATGGAGGGCCAGAATCTGGTCCTGCAACTGGGACACAGCCATCCCATCACCTATCGCCCGCCGGAAGGCATCCAGCTGGCGGTGGACAAGAACCAGACGCTGGTCACCGTCACGGGCGTGGACAAGCAGCTGGTCGGCCAGGTGGCCGCCAACATCCGCAGCTTCCGTCCGCCCGAGCCCTACAAGGGCAAGGGCGTGCGCTACGTCGGCGAATACGTGCGGCAGTTGGAAGGCAAGAAGGCCGCCGCCAAGGCCTAAGGTTCACGGCAACACCGAGCATCCATTTCCAATAGAGCGCGAACTATGAGAAGCACACGGGAATCACGCCGCCAGCGCCGCCACCTGCGCCACCGCATGAAGATCGCCGGCACGCCGGAGCGTCCGCGGCTGGCGATCCGCCGCACGGCGCGCCATCTGTATGCCCAGATCATTGACGACCGGGCGGGCGTGACGGTGGCGATGGCCACGACCGACAGCAAGGACTTGACGCCGGGCGCGGGAAAGAACGGCGCCAATCTGGCGGGGGCCAAACGTGTGGGCGCGGCCATCGCCGCCAAGGCGAAGGAAAAGGGCGTCACGCGCGTGGTCTATGACACCGGCGGGCACGTGTATCACGGCGTCGTCAAAGCGCTGGCTGACGCAGCCCGCGAAAACGGCCTGGACTTCTAAACTCCCGGCCACTGAATTGCGTATGAGGAGCTCCTAGCGTGGACTCGATGCAAGACACAACCGCCGCCGCCGCAACGGCCGAATCAACGCCGGCCCCGGCGCCCGAAGCCGGGCTGCTCGACGCCTTGGAAATCAAGCGCTGGGAAACGGCCGAGATTGACGCCTCAGACCTGGACCTGAAGGAAGAGATCGTCCGGCTCAACCGCGTCGCCAAGGTCGTCAAGGGCGGACGGCGCTTCAGCTTTGCCGCCACCGTGGTCATCGGCAACCGCCGCGGCATTGTCGGCTGCGGCAAGGGCAAGGCCCGCCAGGTTCCCGACGCCATCAGCAAGGCCGTCGAAGACGCCAAGCGCCATCTGATCCGGGTGACCCGCATGGGCCGCACGATCCCGCACGAGATCATCGGCGAGTTCGGCTCGGCCCGCGTCCTGCTGCGACCGGCCGCTGAAGGCACGGGCCTCATCGCCGGCCCGGGCGTGCGCGCGGTGCTGGACCTCGCCGGCTTGCAGGACCTGCTGACCAAGAGCCTGGGCAGCTCCAACGTGATCAACGTCGTCAAGGCGACGCTGAACGCGCTGGAGAACCTCGGCAATGCCGAGCGCGTGGCCCGCCTGCGGGGCAAGCGCGTGGACGAGCTGATCAGCCAGCGCCAGCGCGAGACGCTCCACGGCTGCATGCGCGAGTCGATGCCGCGCAGCGTCCGCGACGCCGGGCCGTCGGTGTCCGCGATGCTGGCCGAGAAGGAAGCCGCCGGCGCCGAGCAGTTCGACAGCGACGAAGACGCCTCGGCCGCCGCCGAGGAGATGGAAGGCGACGAGGAGTGACCGACCACGCCGGGTCCAACCGGTCTGGGCGCGCCGCCGCAAGCCGGCCCGAGCCGGGGCCGAGACCCGGACGATGACGAGTAAGAGGCCAAGCCATGCCGCGAGTTGAAATCAAACTGGTCAAGAGCCCGATCAGCGCCAAGCCCAATCACCGGGCCACCGTGCGCTGTCTGGGCCTTCGCAAACTGAGCCAGACGGTCGAGCGCGAAATGACGCCGCAGCTGGCCGGGATGCTCCACAGTGTCCGCCATCTGGTGGCTGTCAAGGAGGTCTCGCAGTGATCACGCTCGAAACTCTTCCGGGGGACAAAGGCAAGCGCCAGAAGCGCAAACGCGTCGGCCGCGGCGAAAGCAGCGGGTGGGGCCGGACGTCGGGCCGCGGCAACAAGGGCGCGCAGTCGCGCACGGGGGCCAAGCACAAGCCCGGCTTCGAAGGCGGCCAGATGCCGCTGCAGCGGCGCGTGCCCAAGCGCGGATTTCACAATATCTTTCGCGTCGAGAACCAGGCGGTCAACCTGTCGTCGCTGGAAAAGAAATTCGCCGAAGGCCAAACCGTGGACGCGCAGGCCCTGGCGGCCGCCCGTCTGATTGCCGACGCCAAGGGCCGCGTCAAGATTCTCGGCGGCGGCGAGCTGACCAAGCGGCTGACCGTTCGCGCCCACGCTTTCTCAGCCGCCGCGCGCCAGCGCATTGAGTCGCTTGGCGGAGTCTGCGAGGCTCTGTAATGTTTGCCAAACTGGCCAATATCTTCCGCGCGCCTGATCTGCGCAAGCGCGTGTTTTATACGCTGCTGATGATCGTCGTCATGCGCCTGACGGCCTTCGTCCCCATTCCGTTTATCGACCAGAACGCGCTCAACGACTTCATGCGCAATCTGGGCACAGCGGGCGGCATCTTCTCGTTCGTCAACATGTTCACCGGCGGCGCCTTCCAGAACATGACGGTCGGCGCGCTGGGCATCATGCCTTACATTTCGGCGTCCATCATTTTCCAGCTGCTGATGGTCGTCTGGCCGCGCTTGGAGAAGATCGCCAAGGAAGGCGAGGCCGGCCGCAAGAAGATCAATCAATACACCCGTTACGCGACCGTTCTGCTGGCGCTGTTCCAAGGCATGGGCATCGCCACCGCGTTCCTCATCCCGTCGAAGTTGTGCGCCATCAACAGCCATTTTCTGTTCATCGCCATCACGGCCATCTCGACCACGGCCGGCACGATCTTCCTGATGTGGATCGGCGAGAAGGTCACCGAGCGCGGCATCGGCAACGGCTCGTCCATCGTCATCACGATCAGCGTCATGTCGAGTTTCCCGGGCAGCATCTATCAGATGGTGGAGGCGCTTAAGGGCGGGACGCCACCGATCTGGCTGCCCATCGTGATCGCGCTGTTCCTGCTGTGCTCTCTGGCGATCATTCTGATCCAG
>Ga0101944_10003346_pt1 | contig 22714 bp, 15 predicted proteins | sample DewCreD2012metaG_FD_75245 | JGI IMG/M metagenome (GOLD analysis project Ga0101944, IMG submission 75245) | Hot spring sediment bacterial and archeal communities from British Columbia, Canada, to study Microbial Dark Matter (Phase II) - Dewar... ... | reverse complement strand
TTTTCGTCCACGCCTCAAGCTCTTGCCTCTGCTTTTCATTCAAGACCAGTTTTTTTGCGGCTGGCATAACTTCCTCCAGCCTCTATCATAACCATTGTTAGAATAATTTGTAAAGGTGCAACATGTCGCTCGAAAAGGCGAGATAAATCTCGCCTGCCGCACAAAAATTGTAGCGCGACGTTCATGTCGCGCAAAAAGACGATACAGAATGCGTAATCAGGTTCAACCCTTATGAAACGAAACTGGTTTCACCGCTTTACCGGCGTTCGCAACCGGGGCATCAACCCGCAGGGCTTCCACGTCAGCCAGATTAAGTTTTATCTGCTGCTCCTGCCGCTGGCGGGGTTCATGCTTCTGCCCATCCTGTTCATCTTTTCCAGCGCCTTCAAGCCGCCGGATGAACTCTACGCTTACCCGCCGCGTTTCTTCGTGGTCAACCCCACGCTCAAAAATTTCACCGACCTGTTCTCCAAAATGTCCGCTTCGGGCGTGCCGGTCAGCCGCTACTTGTTCAACAGTATCGTCATCACGCTGGTTGCGGTGGCGGCGTCCATTTTGGTGTCCAGCACTGCCGCGTATGCGCTCTCCAAAAAACGCTTCAAACTCAAGCAGACCCTGTTCGCCGTGAACACGGTGGCGCTGATGTTCGTTCCGATTGCCGTCACCATTCCGCGCTTCCTGGTCATCGAACGGCTCAACCTGCTGGATACCTTTTGGGTGCACATCCTGCCGGGACTGGCGATGCCGGTGGGTCTCTTCCTGCTCAAACAGTTCATGGATAGCATCCCCAACGAAGTCATCGAAGCCGCCCAAATTGACGGCGCCTCGGACGTGCAAATCTACTGGCGCATCATCCTGCCGATGATTCGCCCAGCCGTTGCCACCATTGCCATTCTTGCTTTTCAAGCCGCCTGGAACAACGCCGAGACCTCCACACTCTACGTCAACGCCGAAAGCCTGAAGACCTTCGCCTTCTACCTCAGCACACTGACCACGACCACCACCGGCGCCAACGCGGTCGCCGGGCAGGGCATTGCCGCCGCCGCCGCGCTCATCATGTTCCTGCCGAATCTCATCACTTTCATCTTTTTGCAAAGCCAAGTGATGAGCACCATGTCGCACTCGGGTTTGAAATGACCGATATTACGCAATTTTTCCGTAAGGCGATATTCATGTCGCCTGAAAAAAACGAGATAAATCTCGCTCTACCGGGTACGGTGAGTGAATGAAGCGAATCCTCCCCCTTCTGCTTCTTGTGATCCTCCTGTTGACCGCCGTTTTCGCCACGCGGGCGCTTGCCATTTCTCCTTACACGACTTGGGCGCGCGGACCCGGCGGATTCCTCTACCCGACGCAGGATGCCTACATCCCGCTCGATGAAATTGACCTGCCGCTTGCCGCGCCAGAAGAGTTGTTCCTTGCCCCCGATGGTTTCCTCTACATCGCCGACACCGGCAACGGGCGCATTGTCAAACTGGACAAGGACTTTCAAATCGCCGCCGAATTCGGACAGGGACTGTTGAAAGCGCCCACCGGGCTGTTCATAGACGAAGACGGCGTCTTCTACATCGCCGACGCCGGCAAGAACACCATCGTCATCTTGAACCCGGATGGCAGTCTGCGGGCGGAGTTCGGGCGTCCCTCCGAGCCGCTCTTCGGCAGGCGGCGCGAGTTTCTGCCGCGCAAACTCATCGTGGACGCACGCAAGAACCTCTACATCGTCAGCGAGGGTTCGGTGGACGGGCTGGTGATGATGAACACCGCCGGCAACTTCATCGGCTACTTCGGCGCGAATCAAGCGCAGATGTCGCTCAAGATGATTTTGCAGCGCATGTTCCTCACCAAAGAGCAGCTGGAGCAGTTCGTCAAGACCGAAGCCGCCTCTCCCTCCAACCTCGCCATTGACCGCCAGTCGCTCATCTACACCGTCACTGCCGGCACTGCCCGCGACCGCAGCATCCGCAAGTTCAACATCGCCGGCATCAACCTGCTCGAACGCGTCTTCGGCTCCACCACCTTCCGCGATATTCACGTCAGCGACAACGGACTGCTCGCCGCCGTGGACGCGGACGGCAGAATCTACGAATACACCTCGAGCGGCGTCCTGCTCTTCGTCTTTGGCGCAAAGGACACGGGCGATCAGCGCCTCGGCATGTTGGCAAATCCCGTTTCCATCGAGCGCGTCGGTAATGACCTCTACGTGCTGGACAAGGACAAGAACGCCATCCTCACCTACCGCGCCACCGCCTTCGCCAACCGCGTGCATGAAGGCGTGCGCCTGTACATGGACGGCTTCTACGTCGAAGCGAAGCCTTACTTCGAGCAAGTGCTCACCTACAACGGGCTGTTCCTCATGTCCTATCAAGGCATTGCCGATGCCTATTACAAGCAAAACGATTATCTCCGCGCTCTGCAAGCCTACCGCACCGCCGAAGACCGTAACGGCTACTCCGAAACCTTTTGGGAACTCCGCAACGCCGTCTTGCAGCAATATCTCGGCAGCGCGCTCCTCGCCCTCTTCGGCTTGTGGATTGCCTCCGCCGTCTTCACCCGTCTCGAAAAGCGCTACGGCTGGCTGGAGCCTCTGCGCCAGAAAGCGCGGCAATTGCAAAACATCCGCCTGGTAGATGATTTTGTCTTCCTCTTCCGCTTCATCAAACAGCCCGCCGATAGTTTCTACTACATCAAAAAAGACCAGCGCGGCAGTCTCACCTTTGCCTTCCTCCTGTACCTTTGGGTGATTCTCTCCCGCATCCTCTCCCTGTACCTGACGGGCTTCATCTTCAGCCCCTATCCCAGCCCGGCATGGATTCCCGTCGAAACCGAAGTTGTGTACGCCGTCCTTGCCATTCTGCTCTGGAATGCCGCCAATTACCTCGTCTCCACCATCAGCGACGGCGAAGGACGCCTGCGCGATGTCGTCATCGGCAGCGCCTACAGCCTCTTTCCCTACGCCCTGTTTGCCCTGCCCATTGCCCTGTTCTCCAACCTGCTCACCCTCAACGAAATCTTCCTCTACAACTTTTCCACCCAACTCATGTGGTTCTGGACAGGGCTGATGCTGTTCATCATGGTCAAGGAAGTGCACAACTACTCCTTCTCGGAGACCATTCGTAACATCCTCACCACCCTGTTCACCATGGCGATGTTCCTGCTGACGGGCTACATCCTCTATGTGTTGTTCAACCAGTTGTACGAATTCATCCTGGCGATTGTTCAGGAGATTGGACTGCGCCGCTGACATGCGACCCTTCCCCCGCTTCTTTCTGACCCTCTGCCTGCTCCTGACCATTGGGCTTTTCCCTCTGCTGGTAGCGAATGCCGCCGCCCCGCGCCCGCAGGGGATTCCCCCCTCCTACCAGCCCGCCGCCGAAAACGAAAACTTTGCCCTGTACGTGGACTCATCCACCCTCGCCTTCAAACTGCTGGACAAGCGCAGCGGCTACCTCTGGCACTCCGGCATTGACGAACTCCAGCAGGGCGACCGGCTGAACAAATCTTGGCGGGCGTTTGCTCAGAGCGGAATCAGCATCGAATACCTCGACCAGAAGGCAAACAGCAAGCGCATCTCCATCGCCAACGCCGAACATACGCTGAAGGTCACGCCCATCGATGGCGGAGTCGAAGCGGAGATAACGTTCGAGGAAACCGGCATCCGCCTCCAGGTCCGATTGCGACTCGAAGCGGAGGGGGTACGGGTCGAAATCCCGTCCGAGTCGATTCGTCAGGAAAATCCCGCCTTCAGACTGGGGCTGGTCTATCTCTATCCGTTCCTCGGCGCAACGCGCGGCGGAAGCGTACCGGGCTACATGTTCCTGCCCGACGGCACAGGCAGCCTCATCCGCTTCGCCGATTCGACCAAGGCAAAGAACATGTTCTACGGGCGTTACTACGGCGCAGACCTGGGCATGATTGCCGTGATGCCCTATGACCCGGCGATCAACCGCCCTTACCCTATTTCGTTCCCGGTCTTTGGCATGGTGCATGGCGAAAAAGAAAACGCCTTCCTGGCAGTGGTGGAGGACGGCGCGGCGTATGGCGAAATTCAGGCGCACCCGGCGGGCATCCTCACCAACTTCAATTTCATCTACAACGCCTTCATCTACAACGAAAGTTACTTCCAGGCGACCAACCGCTCCGGCGCGGGCGTGACCACCATCCAAAAGCAGACCAACGATTTCGATGTGGTGGTACATTACCGCTTTTTGCACGGCGCAGCGGCGGATTACGTGGGCATGGCGCGCAGTTATCAGCAGTATCTCCTCGAACGGGGCGTTTTGCAAAAGGTCACCGACCCCAATCCGAACATCGGTATCCGCCTCGAGTTTCTGGGCGGCGACAAGGAAAAAGCGCTGTTCTGGTGGCGCTTCGTCCCCATGACCACCATCCGCCAGATGCAGACCCTGCTCGAGGATTTGCAAATTCCCAACCCTGAAGTCATTTATTTCGGCTGGCAGCCGCTCGGCGCTTCGAGTATGCCGCCCACTTCGTTGAAACTGGAGCGCGGCTTGGGCACGCTGGACGAACTGCGCTCCCTGGCGGACGAAATCGCCGCGCAGGGCGGACGCTTCTCGCTCTACCTCGACCCGCAGGCGGCGCTGTGGAAGGAGCGCGGCTACTCCGCCCGCCGCGATTTGGCGATGGCGATTACCAGCGTCAATCTCGAAGGCTACAACCGCTATTACAACTACTATTTCACCCTCGATGCCCTCCAGCGGCGCTACGACGCCCTGACCGAAAGCATCGCCTCTCGCCTGGATGCAGGCTTGGCGCTGGATGGAATCGGCTTCACCCTCTACAGCGACTTCCGCGAAGACGCCCCGCTCAACCGCCAGCAAGCCATCCGCGCCTATCAGGACGTGCTGGGAAAATCTCCCCAGCGGCTGGGGTTCTACCGTCCCAACGATTATCTCTGGAGCCTGATGTCCGCTTATTACGATATGCCGCTGGGCGACAACGGTTACATTTACACCTCCGAAGCCGTGCCGTTCCTGCCGATTGTGCTTTCGGGCTATGTGCCGTATTACGGCGCGGCGCTCAACTTCTCGCCCAACCTTGAAGAAGATATCCTGCGCCATGTGGATTACGGTATCTACCCCTCCTACTTCCTCACCTACGAACCCACCGCCAGGATGCTCGATACGCGCTCCAATTGGATTTACACCTCCTCTTATGAGCAATGGGGCGAACAAATCCGCCGCACCTACGAATGGATGAACGCCCTGCTCGCCCCCGTGCGCGGACAGGAAATCACCGCCCGCCAGAAACTGCGCGAGGGAGTCTTCGTCACCACCTATGCCAACGGCAAACGGATTCTTGTCAACTACACTGACCAGCCCGTCGCCTACAAAGGCATCACCGTTCCGGGGCGGGACGCCGCCCTGCTGGAGAGTGTGCCATGAAGATTCTGCGCCGCAACTTCATCACGCTGCGTCTGCGCGAAGCCTTGCACGGCTACAGTTTCATCGCGTTGTGGATTGTGGGCTTTTCGCTCTTCACCCTCTTTCCGCTCATCGAAACCTTCCGCTACAGCCTTCATCAAGTCACCGTGACCGCCGAGGGCATCCGCCTCGATTTCGTGCAGTGGGCAAACTACACCCGCGCCCTCTTCACCGACCCCAACTTCATCGAACTGGTCATCGGCTACGCCATCGAAACCATCGTCTCCGTCCCCATTGTGCTGATTTTTTCGATGATCATTGCGCTGTTTCTCAATCAGAACTTCAAACTCAAGGGGCTCTTCCGCACCATCTTCTTCCTGCCCGTCGTCATCACCAGCGGACCCGTCATCCGCGAACTGACCGCCCAAGGCGCCACCTCCGCGCCGGGCATTGCCAACATCCCCGCAGTGGCGGAGTTCATCGCCCAATTACCGCGCACCCTGCGGAACCCGGTCGAATACCTGCTGACCTCGTTCATCCTCATCCTGTGGTTTTCGGGCGTGCAGATTCTCATCTACCTCTCCAGCCTGCAAAAAGTGGACAAGAGCATCTACGAAGCCGCCGCCATTGACGGCGCCTCCGCCTGGGAAGCCTACTGGAAGATTACGCTCCCCTCGCTCTCCACCGCCAACCTGGTCAATGCCATCTATACCGTCATCACCCTCTCGCACTTTTCCGAGAACAAGGTCATCCAATACGTCTACAACCAGACCTACGCTGTGCAGGGCGGCATTGGCTACGCCAGCGCCATGGCGTTTCTCTACTTCGCCGTCATGATTCTCCTGCTGGGAATCGTCTATCTGTTCCTGGCACGACAGGCAAAAAAGGAAAGGGTTTGACATGCTCACCCTGCGCCGCCTCAACCTCGACCACTTCAAGAGTCTGCTCTTCGGAAGCCGCACTCGCAGCGGGCTGCTCTTTACTGTTCTGCTCTACACCTTGCTGATTGCCATCGGCTTCGTCTATCTCTATCCCCTGCTCTTCATGTTCGTCACCAGTCTCAAAAGCCCCTCCGACCTGCTCAACCCGATGGTGCAATGGGTGCCCACCGAGTTCTACATCGGCAACTACGAAAAAGCCTACCGCGTGCTGAACTATCCCGTCACCCTTACCACCTCCATCCTGATTAGTGTGGTTCCCTCCCTCCTGCAAACCTTCGTCGCCTCGCTGGTAGGCTACGGGCTGGCGCGTTACCGCTTTTGGGGCAAAAACCTTGTTCTCCTGCTCATCCTTGCCACCTTCATCATCCCGCCGCAAAACACGGTCATCCCCCAAATGCTCGCTTACAAAGAACAGGGCTTGCTCGGCAGTCCATGGGCGCTCATCCTGCCCGCCTTGTTGGCGCAGGGCTACCGCAGCGCCATCTTCATCCTCATCTTCTACCAGAGTTTTCTCTCCCTCCCCAAAGTGCTGGAGGAAGCCGCCCGCCTCGACGGCGCCTCCGACCTGCGCATCTTCCTGACCATCGCCGTTCCCTCCGCCATCCCCGCTTTCATCGTCTCTTTCATCTTCTCCGTCGTCTGGTACTGGAACGAGACCTTCCTCACCTCCATCTTCCTCGAAGGCGGTGTGACCACCCTGCCCATGCAGCTCTCGCGCTTCGTGCAGGCGTATGAGAACCTCTACCCGCCCGGCACGGTCAACATCTTCGACCGCCTCAACGAAGCCGTCAAAATGAGCGGCACGTTTCTGAATATCGCTCCGCTGCTGGTCATGTATTTCCTCCTGCAAAGATGGTTCGTCGAATCTGTGGAAAGGACGGGTATCACCGGTGAATAAGACGTTTCCCCTGCTGACGATTTTCCTGCTCCTGCTGACGAACTGCGCCTCGCCCTCGACGCCGCAGCCTGTTCCCGTTACCCCAACCTTTCCCCCCGCCCCAGCCTTCACTCCCACCCCTGAGCCTGTCACCCTCGAAACCGTCATCGAATACGAAATGAAAGGCGCTTTCGACTTCTTCTGGGAACAAGCCAATCGAGACCTCGCCAGCCCCGGCTACGGTCTGATCCGTGACCGTTACCCCGGCTCGCCCGGCATCGCCAGCATCGCCGCCGTCGGGTTTGCCTTATCCGCCTATCCCATCGGCGTCGAAAAGGGATACGTCACCTACGAACAGGCTTACGAACGCGCCGACAAAACCCTCGATACCCTGTTCGGCATGGAGCGCACCGAAGGTTTCTTCTATCACTTCGTGGATATGCAAACCGGCAAGCGCGCCTGGAACAGCGAAGTTTCGAGCATAGACACTGCCATCCTGATGATGGGCGTTCTCACCGCCGGTGAATACTTCGGCGGCGATGTGCAAGCCAAAGCCGATCAACTCTACCGTGACGTGAACTGGAACTGGTTTGTGGATGATTCGCGCGGGATGTTCTACATGGCATACCGCCCCGAAAAAGGATTCGAAGGTCACTGGGATTTCTACGCCGAGCAGTTGATGCTCTATGTGCTGGCGGCGGGCTCGCCCACCCATCCCACCGATGACCGTTTGTACTACGGCTTCACCCGCCATGTCGCAAAATACGGAGAAGGCGAACCGTTCATCCATTCCTGGTTTGGCTCGCTCTTCACTTACCAGTTCAGCCATGCTTGGCTCGACTTTCGGAATACCAAAGACCGCGAGGGCGTAAACTGGTTCGAGAACTCCGTCCGCGCCGCGCGCGCCCACTACGACTTTGCCGTCCGCATGGACGAAAAATACCTCACGCTTGGTCCCTCCGCCTGGGGATTGAGCGCCTGTGACGGTCCGAATGGATATAATGGCTTATACGGCGCGCCGCCTTCGGGGTATGATAACAACGCTCACAAAGTGGATGATACCGTCCCGCCCTATGCCGCCATCGCCTCGATTCTCTTCCTGCCCGAAGAATCCGCCCAAGCCATGCTCAACTATTACAGCACCGAACCGCTCAAGGGAAAGTATGGCTTTCAGGATGCCTACAACCTGACGAAGAACTGGTACGCTTCCGATGTCATTGGCATAGACAAAGGCATCAGTCTGCTCATGCTGGCAAACTACCAAAACGACCAGGTGTACGCCATCACCATGAAGAACGAATACATCCGCAACGGGCTGGAGCGCCTGCAAATCATGCCCCTCCCGTAGTGCGACATTAATGTCGCACTACAATGTCGCGTTACAGAGTAACCCTATGACCACCATCCGTGATGTCGCCAAACATGCTGGAGTCAGCATCACCACCGCCTCGTATGTACTGAACAATACGGGCAACATCAGCGAAGCCACCCGCCTGCGCGTTCTCGAAGCGGCGGAAAAACTGAATTATCACCCCAACGCCTTTGCCCGTCATCTCAAAAAGGTCAAGACCCGCACCATCGGCGTATTCATCACCCGCTTTGGCGGCGCGTTCTACGAGGAGATCCTCGAGGGGATTCACAGCGTCATCCTCGAAACCGACTACGAACTCATCGTCAGCCCCGAAACGCGCTCTCCGCGCCGCCTCCTGCACTACCGACAGGTAGATGGCGCCATCGTGTTCGACTCCAAAATCCCCGATGTATCTGTTCTCAAACTGGCTTCGCGGCGTTTCCCCATTGTGGTGCTGGATCGTCTCCTGCAAAACGACTTCATCCTGCCGCTCCTGCTTGATAACGCCCAGGGCGTGCGCGAAGCTTTTCAACATCTCTACAGTCAGGGTGCGCGCCGCATCGCCTTTGTGGCAGGCGCGCCGGATTCGCTAGACAATGCCGAACGCATGGAAACCTTTCTCGCCGAGGCAAAGCGGCATAATCTGACCGTGCCGGTCTATCAAGGAAATTTCACCGAACAATCCGGCTACGAAGCCGCCCAAACCGTGTTTCACTCCGGTGAACTGCCTGAAGCCGTCTTCTGCGCCAACGACCAAATGGCAATCGGCTTCCTGCGCGCTATGAAAGAGCGCGGACTTCAAGCGCCTGCAGATATTGCCGTCGTCGGCTTTGATGACATTCCCATCGCCCGTTACATGCAGCCTTCGCTCTCCACTGTAGGCGCTTCCCGTTTCGAATGGGGTGCTGCTGCTACCCGCCAACTGCTCGACTTCCTGGAAAACGATACTCCCTTCCAGCCGCGCCGCATCCCCACGTATTTCATCGCGCGGCAGTCCTCACATGTAGTGCGACATTAATGTCGCACTACACCACCCTCTGTCATGCGACATTCATGTCGCATGACCCCACCTCAAAAAAGCGATATGAATGTCGTACCACAGTAACCCATGAGCGAAATTTACTATCGCCGCCGTTTGCCGCACATCCACCCCGAAAATCATCCCTTCTTCATCACCTTCAATCTCGCCGATTCCATTCCACCCGCCCTCTGGCTGGAACTCAAACAACAGCGTGAAAAGGAACTGCAAACTGCCAACCTCGAACAGCGTTACCAAATTCAAAAGAAATACTTCGGGAAGTACGATGAATGGCTCGACCGCGCCCAACATGGCAATCATTGGCTGGCGCAGGCGCACGTTGCCCAAATCGTCGCGGATGAAATTCATCGCATGGACGGAGAGCGTTACCGCCTGCTGGCATACTGTCTCATGCCCAATCATGTGCATCTGCTCATCGAATCGCTGGTTGCTGAAGTGGCGCCGCATCATGGCATGAGCAAAAAATATCCGCTCACGGAAACCCTGCGCTTGCTCAAAGGCAGAACCGCCCGCGCTTGCAATTTGGCATTGAACCGCAATGGCAAATTCTGGCAGCACGAAAGTTATGACCACTATGTCCGCAACGACGAGGAACTTGGGCGGATCGTTGCGTACATTCTCCACAACCCCGTCAAGGCTGGATTGGCAAAAGAATGGACCGAATGGACATTTACCTACATCAATCCCGACCTTGGCGAATGGTAGGACGACATTTATGTCGTCCGATAAATCTACATCCAATGAACACATCTTCTCGCACTTTGTAAATGTAGAGCGACATTAATGTCGCTCTACGAAGGTTACTCCACCAAATGTCGCGCTACCATCACGAACTCGAAGCATCTATCCACTTCTTCCTCGACCACACCAACCTGGATCCGCACAGCCCGGGCTACGGTCTGACTGTGGATTCCACCAAAAACCCCGCCCTCGCCTCCATCGCCGCCAGCGGATTTGCCCTCACCGCCTGGGTGATTGCCGCCGAGCGCGGGGTTCTCTCCAAACAGCAGGCGCAAGAAATCACGCGCGGCACGCTCGATACCCTGCTTCACCGCGCCAGTCACCATCGCGGCTTCTTCGCCCATTTTCTGCACATGGACACTGCCCAGCGCTGGGGCAAATGCGAATACTCCACCATAGACACCGCCCTGTGCCTGAACGGCGTCATCACCGCCGCCGCCTATTTTCACGATTCCGCCATCCGCGACCTGGCGGCGAGACTGCTGGAGCGCGTGGACTGGCATTTCATCGTCTTTGAGGAGGACGGCAAGGCGCTCTTTCACATGGCTTACAACCCCGATGCAGGCGGCGACTACGTTCATGGCGCGCCGGGCTTCATCAGCCGCTGGGATATGGCGGCTGAACAAAAGATGATGTACCTGCAAGCCGCATCTCGCCTCGACCCCGCCCTTGCCCGCCGCCTATACGCCGGTTTTCGCCGCGATACGCTTACCTTCGACGGCAACCCCATCATCGTCAACCCCGGCGGCACGCTGTTTGCCTACCACTTCAGCGAAGCCTGGCTCGATACCGCGCGTTACCTCGATCCCGATGGAATAGACTGGTTCGAGAACACCCGCCTTGCCTGCCTCGCCAACCGTCAGTTTTGCATCGAACACGCCAGCCAGTACAAAACCTATCACGCCCGCAGTTGGGGCTTAAGCGCCGGAGACAGCCCATTTGGCTACGAAGTAGCAGGCAGCGAGCCATGCCTCGTCCCGCCACATCATACCGGCACGGTCTCCATCTACAGCGCCCTCTCCTGCCTGCCCTTCACCCCCGAAGAGACGTGGGCGATGATGGAATACCTCCTCGCCGAACACCCGCAAACCTGGGGCAAATACGGCTTCTTCGATTCGTACAACCTCGCCGTCAACCCACCGTGGTACAGCCGCGACCTCTATGGCATAGACAAGGGCTGTTCGATGCTCATGCTCGAAAACCACCTCACCCGCCTCGTCTGGGACGTGTACACGAACAGCGCCCCCATCCAAACCGCGCTTGACGTTTTAGGTTTCACGAAAAAACAGGATGGATAGGATGAATAGGATAAAGCTCCTAACTATCCTGCCCATCCTGTATATCCTGTTGACATAGGACATCCATGCCCACCTTCACCTTCCATCACCAGCAATTCTGGCTCGACGACCAGCCCCTCCTGCTTCAGGCGGGCGAATTTCACTACTTCCGCACCCCCGCCGACCAGTGGGAACATCGCCTCAGCCTGCTCAAAAACGCGGGCTTCAACACCGTCGCCTGCTACATCCCCTGGCTGTGGCATCAGCCCCAACCCGGCGTCACCGACCTCGACGGTCACACCCACCCCATGCGCGACCTCGCCGGCTTCCTCGACCTCGCCGCCCGCATGGGGCTATACGTCATTGCCCGCCCCGGTCCTTACATCATGGCAGAGACCATCAACGAAGGCATCCCGCCCTGGGTCTTCGAGCGGCATCCGCAGGCGGCGTTTATCGCACAGGATGGAAAGCCACAAAACATTGTCTCCTACCTCCACCCCGATTTTCTGACCTGCGTCGAGGGCTGGTATCAGTCCGTCTTCAGCGTACTCTCTCCCCGTCAAATTACGCGCGGCGGAAACATCCTGCTGATTCAACTCGATAACGAAATGGGCATGCTCCAATGGGTGCGCAACCTCGTGGACACAAATCCCGATACGCTGGAACGCTTTGCCGCCTGGCTGCGGGAGCATTACCCCGCTCGCTTCACCTCCGGACCTTCAGCCGGATTCCTGCAAACCGAACTCTCCCACCCCCAGGCGGAGACCGCCGCCTTCCTGCTCGAAGCCTATCGCCGCTTCTACCGCACCTATTTGCGCGAGTATATGACCTGGCTGTGGAACACCGCCAAGCGATACGGCATGGACGTCCCGCCCGTCGTCAACATTCATGGCTTTGGCAACGGCGGCAAGACCTTCCCCATCGGTCTTTCGCAACTGGTGGAGGTGATGGAAATCCCCGGCATGGTCAGCGCCACCGATGTGTACCCCATGTTCATCGGCGAGGGAAATTTCCACCAGATTTTGCTGGTCAACGAAATGACCAAAGCCTTGCAAAACCCCGCCCAGCCGCTTTTTTCCATCGAATTTCAGGCGGGCGGCAACCAGGATTTCAGCGGCGCGCAGACCTCCTTCTACGACCTGCACACCCGCCTGAGCCTTTCCGTTGGCATGAGAGCCATCAACCACTACTTGTTCTTTGACGGTGAAAACGATCCGCTTCTCAGCCCGGTCAAACGCCACAACTGGGGGCATCCCGTCCGCAAGGATGGCACGCTGCGCCGCCACTACGCCCGCTATCCGCGCCTCTCGCAAACGCTCGCCGCCTATGGCAAAGACCTGATCCTTGCCCGTCCTAAGACGATCACGACCATCGGCTTCCTGCTCGACCAGTTCATGACCGAGGTCAACAACTCCTTCACAGAAGAATCCACAAGGATTATCACCCATCAGCGCGAAGTTATTCTATTCGACTTCCTCGCGCGCGGACTGGCGCTCACCCACCGCCCATTCAACGCGCTGGAACTCTCCCGCGCCGCGCTCGACCCGGCTCGCACGCCCACCTTGTGGGTGATGATGGAACGTCAGTGTGACGCCCCCGTCCAGCAGAAACTGGTGGATTATGTCCGTGCGGGCGGCAGGCTGATTTTGGCGGGGCGCATGTGCCTGGAAGATTTTCATCATCAGCCCTGCACCCTGCTGCGCGATGCGCTTGGAATTACGCACATTTCGGGCGGCGAGCCGTTCAAGAGCGAACTCATCCGCGCCTTTGGGTATGAAGATGTCCCTGCTTCGTTCGTGGAACGATACGCGGGACAGTTCGATGAAATTTTTGCCACAGCGGAAGATGGCGGCGTAACGGGTTTCATCCAATCGCTTGGTCAGGGGCAGGTGATGGTCTTCGGCGCGGCGCTGGCGGCAAATACGCTCGAAGACCTGGACATTTTGCATCGGATGGCAAACCGCATGGGCGTCCCGCCGCTCTTCGAGATGAGCGATTGGGCAGATGCGCGCCTTTCAGAGGGAGAGAACGGCAGTTTCCTGTTCGTCAACAATTATCAGGATGACCCTATCGAGACGACTCTGGCGTCGGCGGGGAAAACGCTCTTTGGCGGGAGCCCGCTCAGGGTCCCGGCGCGACGCGGACTCATCCTTCCGCTGGAGTGGAAGGTCAAGCCGGGCATCGTCATTCACTTCCTCACCGCGGAAGTCAAGGAAATTGTAGAACAGGACAGTCAGATCATTCTGAAGACTGATCCGGCTGAGTTTGCGGCTGAAGTCAGCCTGGCAGGCTATCGCTGCGCTTCGGCACAACCCCTTGGCGGCTCGCGCTGGCGGATAAGCGCAAGCGACAGCACGCTCAAACTGGATTCTCTACCGTATATGAACAAGGACTTTTAGAGAGTGTTTTAAAAGTCACGTGGACACCAATTTGAGCATACGGCGGATACTGGCAATGTAAACCATACTCTCACTGGACGAAGTGGTGTGTTCATAATCACGCGCTAGGCGGCGGTAACGACCCAACCAGCCAAAAGTGCGTTCCACTACCCAACGATGAGGTAAAACCTGAAAGCCTTTGACATCCTTCGAACGTTTGACGATCTCCAAAAGCCAGCCAAACTGTTTTCGAACGGTCTCGACAATATTGGCATAGGCGCCGTCAGCCCAAATCAATTTCAAGCGGCACCAGCGATTATGCAGACTGTGTTTGATGCGCTCAAACAGTTTTTTCAAAGTCGCCAAGCCTCCTGCCGCATCCTGCAGGCTGGCACGATGAACCACCACCAGCAACACCAGTCCCAAAGCGTCCACGACCAAGTGCCGTTTTCGCCCCGCTGTCTGCTTATGTACATCCACGCCGCGTTCTTCGCCGCCTTCCGAGGTCTTTACGCTCTGACTGTCAATCACGGCAACACTGGGTTGTTCATGACGCCCAGCCTGCTTTCGTACCTTCTTTACCAGCACGGCGTTGATCTGTTCCCACAGTCCCTGCGCTTTCCAGAGCCAATAATAGTAATACCCTGTGCGCCAAGGTGGAAAATTGATGGGTAACATGCGCCATTGGCAGCCGGTGCGATTGACATACAGGATGGCGTTGATAATCTGCCACCTTTCCCATTTCAGCGGGCGGCCTCTTTCCGAAGAGGGAAAGAATTCCGCAATCTCCTGCCATTCGGTATACTTCAGATCGGTCGGGTAAGTTCGGGTGAATTCTGTCATTCCCCAATCTTATCTGACCATTTTTAAAACACTCTCTAACGGCGAATAGGCCACTCACTGGCGCATCAATGCTGTTCGCGCTTCGGTCGCTTCCGCCACGGAACGATGAACAGGACCGGGTGATTGTTGGTAAAAAAAGTGTAAGTGTCGCGCAGGAAGGGGTCAGTTCTCACATCGGTAAGATCAGAAAACGAACTCGATTTTCAACCACATTTGCCAAGCAATCCGTGACAAGCCACTTATCCTGAAACCAAAATCCTGGGACGATATTGCAGCGCCTCCGCCAGATGCACCGCTTGGATGTCCTCGCTCCCAGCCAGATCGGCAATCGTGCGCGCCAGTTTGAGGATACGATGATAGGCGCGTGCCGATAAATTCATCTGACTCATCGCCGCCCGCATCAGGCTCTGACCTTCAGCCTGCAGCCGGCAAAATTGCCGTATCTCCCCGACGCGCATATCGGCATTGCAAACGATGGGCGATGAAGAATTGGCGGATTGGCAATTGGCAAATCGAGCCCGTTGAATTTCCCGGGCGGCTTGCACACGCGCGCGAATGGATGCGCTCGATTCTCCCAAACGATCCCCGCTCAGTTTTTCATAGTCCACGCGCGGCACTTCGATGTGAATGTCAATGCGGTCGAGCATGGGACCGGAGATGCGTTTCTGGTATTTGGTCACCGCCGCCGGCGCACAGGTGCAGGGCTTGAGCGGGTCGCCGTAGTAGCCGCACGGACAGGGATTCATGGCGGCAACAAGTTGAAAATTCGCAGGGAAGGTCAGCGAGCCTTTGGCGCGGCTGATGGTGACGACTTTATCCTCCATCGGCTGGCGCATTACTTCGAGGACGCGTGTGCCGAATTCGGGAAATTCATCCAGAAACAAAACGCCCCTGTGCGCCAGGGAGATCTCTCCGGGCTTGGGGATGTTTCCGCCGCCCACCAGCCCCGCGTGTGAAATGGTGTGATGCGGCGCACGGAAAGGACGATGTTGAATGAGCGGCATTCCCGGCGGGAGTTGGTCTGCCACCGAGTAGATGCGGGTGACATCCAGCGACTCTTCCAGGCTCATCTCCGGCAGGATGCCAGGCAGGGCGCGGGCGAGCAGGGTCTTGCCTGCGCCGGGACTTCCTACCATCAAGACGTTGTGACCTCCTGCCGCGGCGATCTCGAGCGCACGCTTGACGTGTTCCTGCCCTTTGATTTCGGCAAAGTCGGTGGGGACGAAGAGCGGCTCGGGGGCGTGGCGGCCGTCGGGTTGATAAGGCTCGATGAGACGACGACCAGACAAATGGTCGTAAAGATCCGCAAGCGTTCGGACGGGATAGACTTCCAAGCCGGGGATCAAAGCCGCTTCGGGCGCGTCGGCTTCGGGGACGAACATCCGCTTGAATCCTTTTTCGCGAGCGGTCACTGCCATGGGCAGGATGCCACGTGTGTGCCGGACAACGCCATCCAGCGAAAGTTCCCCAACCACCAGTGTGCGTTCGACCGCCTCGGGCGGGAGGCGCCCGGAAAGAATGATGACGCCGAGCGCAATGGGCAGGTCGTAGGCAGGTCCTTCTTTGCGGATGGAAGCGGGGGAAAGGTTGACGACGATGCGGTGGCGGGGAAAGTGTAAGCCCGCGTTTTTGATGGCAGTTTGGACGCGTTCGCGGCTTTCCTGAACGGCGGCATCGGGCAAGCCCACAATGATGACGGCCGGCAAGCCGTTGGAGTAATCCACTTCGACTTCGACGATGACGCCCTCCAAGCCAATGACGGCACAAGAGTGGACTCGCGCTAACATGGCTGGGAGTTTAGACGAGGAAATGGGAAATGTCAAATGGGGAAAGCGGCTATAATATGAGCCTGCTTATGGGAAGAAAACCTGTATCCGATGGAAATATCCATCAGGAAATCGCCAGACATCTGGATAAGATTGTTGAGTTTGCTAAAATGAAGTGATTGCTCCATACAGGCAATTCTCAAAAAACTAACTTATAAGAGGATGAACATTGAATATCATTCATTCTGCAATTCCCGATGTGATTTTGATCGAGCCTGCCGTCTTTCGGGATGAAAGGGGCTTTTTTTTCGAGAGCTATCAAAGACAGCGCTTCGCAGAAATAGGCATTCCGTTCGAATTCGTTCAGGATAATCATTCCAAGTCGGTACAGGGGGTCCTGCGTGGCTTGCATTACCAAATCCGACAACCGCAGGGCAAACTGGTGCGCGTGGTGGTTGGTGAAATTTTCGATGTCGCGGTTGACATTAGGAAAGGTTCCCCCACTTTCGGACAATGGGTGGGTGATTACCTTTCGGCGGAAAATAAAAGGATGATCTGGATTCCTCCAGGCTTTGCACATGGTTTCCTCGTCACCTCCCCCGAAGCGGAGGTCATTTACAAGACCACGGATTACTACGCCCCACAGTGGGAACGAACCATCGCGTGGAATGACCCTGCCCTAAACATTCGCTGGCCCCTCGAAAATATCTCCCCCATCATCTCTGCAAAAGATGCAGCCGGGTCGTTGCTTGTCAATGCTGAAACCTTCGAATACCTGCCATGAATATTCTGTTATTTGGTAAAAATGGACAACTGGGCTCGGAACTGAGGAAACTGCTCCCTTCTTTGGGAACGGTCACCAGCCTAGATTATGAAGACCTTGATCTTTGCGATGCTCAAGCGTTGCAACAGATTTTGCACGATTTGAAGCCACAATTAATTGTCAACGCTTCAGCCTATACCGCCGTGGACCGGGCGGAAACGGAACATGAGACCGCGATGAAAATCAATGCGGTGGCACCCGGGCTGATGGCAGAATGGACGCGAGCCGCGGGCGCAGCGTTGATTCACTATTCAACGGATTATGTCTTCGACGGGAGGAAGGGTTCGCCCTATGTAGAAAGCGACTCTGTCAACCCGCTCAACATGTATGGCAAAAGCAAACTGGCTGGCGAAAAAAACATCGAACAAGCGGGAGACGCTTATTTGATTTTCCGTACCAGTTGGGTTTATAGCGTTGGCGGAACCGGTTTTGTAAGCAAGGTTTTGGAATGGTCGCGCAAGAACCGCACGCTTAAAATCGTCAACGACCAGATCAGCAATCCCACCTGGGCGAGGGATTTGGCAGAGGCAACTTTCAGCGTGATCGCCGCCCATCGGGATGACTTACAAGAGGTTATGAAAGAACGACGCGGCGTTTATCATCTGACGGGAGGCGGCTATGCATCCCGTTACGAGTGGGCGGGGGAGATTCTAGCCAACGATCCCAAACGGACCGAACAACTGGTTCAGACACTAGAGCCCGCCTCCAGCGATGAATTTCCTTTGCCCGCCCTTCGTCCTTTGTTTTCAGCGTTGGATTGTTCTAAATTCAAGGAGACTTTCGGCTTCAGCCTGCCAGACTGGCGGGCTTCTCTGAAGAAGGCAATGGCTGAATAGTATTACAACGCAAAGTCCGACGCTGGAGAACGTCCTTTACGTTGCGAGCGCAGCGAATGTCCTTTAACGTCTGCCCAATGTTGTGCTGTAATGATAGACTGCAAGCCGTAAACATATACTTCATCCAAATAGTAAGACCTGCTCATCCTTTCCTGAGCAGGTCTTGTTGCTTAAGTGAGCAGCCACAATTTTTAGAAAACCTGTTGCGTGGTTATCTTTATGCCGAGGGACACATTTCGTTCGCTTCGCATAGAGGCAGCCTTGAACCTGAGAAGCGCCCCAGCAATCAATTTGTAACCTTTTGGATCCATGAGGAACTGTTACGTTTATCGTAAATTTTCGTCACGCCACTATAGTTGAATTCCTCTCCAAAAATGAGCCGCGCTCAAATCTATATAAATCTACAATCCTTTGGCGTCTTTTTACAACTATAAGACTTACGCAAAAAAAGATTTTCTTCTTCACTAATCTGCGCCAATCTTCGCGAATTTTGAACAGATTAGTGCAGGTTGGCGGAATAAAACCGCGTTCTACGTAAGTCGTGTAAACTATCATCCATTTGGACGGAGCAGCCATGAGATCTATCAATAAGTTTAGTTTTACTATATTCGCTTTATTAGCAATCGTATTCATGCAGATTGCCAGTCCCCAATCGGCGAAAGCAGCGTGCGGCGGCATCATCTACGTTAATGCTGCTTCGACAGCAGTCAGTCCTACGGGGTGCAGCTGGGCGTCGGCGTATAAGTACCTGCAGGACGCGCTGGCAAATCCGACCCTCACCACCGGAGACCAAATCTGGGTGGCGCAGGGTACATACTATCCTGACGAGGGCGGCGGCAACACCAACAATAACCGCTACAGCACCTTTACCCTTGTGGCTGGCGTGGAAATTTACGGCGGCTTCAACGGCACCGAAACTTTACTATCTCAACGCAACTCCAACCCTGCCACCAACAATACCATTCTGAGCGGCGATATTGACGGTACCCCCCTCGATAAAACGAACAATGCCTATCACGTTGTATGGGTGAGCAACGTGACTACCAGTGCCGTTCTGGATGGCTTTACCATCACAGGCGGCAACACTGAGGGAGACGGTCACTTTGGCGGCGGCGTCTATATCATCAATGCCAGCCCAACGCTAAGGAACCTTATCATTACCGACAACCAGTCTCCTACCGGCGGCGGAGGAGGCATGTTCATTGGCACGGACCCCGGCGAAACTACAAGCAGCCCTGTACTAACCAATATCACCTTCAGCAATAACACCGCCGAGCGGGGAGGCGGTCTGTTCAACCAGAACAGCAATCCTGTTTTGACCAACGTCATCTTTACCGGTAATATAGCCACGAACGGCGCAGGCGGCGGCATAAACAGTCAGACTGCCAACGCCACAGACCCCCCAAGTCTTCCGACTCTCATTAATGTGACATTTAATAACAACACGGCCGTGGGTGGCGGCGGCATGCTCAACTCCAACAGTCACGCTGTCATGACCAATGTGACTTTCAGCGGGAACGCAGCCATAAGAAGAGGCGGCGGCTTGTTGAATGAGGACAGTAACCCTGTATTGACCAATGTAACTTTTTACAACAACACCTCCGCCGACAGCACATCATACGCCGACCCGCGCGGCGGCGGCGGGATGCTGAATATCAACAGCAACCCTGTTTTGAACAACGCTACGTTCAGCGCCAATGACAGCGTGCTCGTCGGCGGCGACGCCATGCGAAATGTCAACAGCAATCCGCAAATCAGGAACAGCATCTTTTGGGATGATGTGAATGATGAAATACAGAGCGACGGCACCAGCACCGTCACCATTTCCGACAGCGTGGTGAAAGGCGGCATCACTGGCACGAACATCATTACCACCGACCCCAAACTGGGACCGCTCGCAAACAACGGCGGCTTCACGCAGACCATGGCGCTGGGTGTGGGCAGTTCGGCGATTAATCAGGGTGGTACCGTTGTCGCTTGTGCAGCCAGTGACCAGCGCGGTGTGACGCGTCCTCAGGGCGCGGCGTGCGATATTGGCGCATACGAGTTCGATGGCGCCATCACCCTGACCGTGGCTTCTGCCACAGGTACCTACGGCGACACCGTCAATTTGTCCGCCACACTTGTGTCCTACGGCACGCCTCTGAGCGGCAAGACCGTCAATTTCACTTTGAACGGCATCAGTGTTGGAAGCGCCGTCACTAATGCCGGCGGCGTGGCGACGCTCAACTCCGTCAGCTTGGCGGGAATCCATGCCGGTACCTACCCCGGCGGGACAGGCAGCGGCATAGGCGCCAGTTTTGCCGGTGACTCCATCTTCGTTGCCGGCAGCGACACGGATACGCTGACCGTCAACCCCCGTCCGATTACAGTATCAGCCGTTACCGACTCTAAAACGTATGACGGGACCGCAACCTCCTCAGCCGTCCCATCCATTACATCGGGTAACCTGGTTGGAAGCGACACGGCTGCCTGGACACAGACCTTTGACAATAAAAATGTCGGAACGAACAAAACCATCACGCCTGCCGGGACAATTTCAGACGGCAACGGTGGGAACAACTACTCCATCACCTTCCAATCGGTCTCCACAGGTGTCATCACCGCCAAGACCCTGACCGTGAGCGGAATCACCGCCGCCAACAAGGTCTACGACGGCAATGCCAATGCAACGCTCAACACATCTTCGGCTTCGCTGGTGGGCGTGGTGAGCGGCGACAGTGTGACACTCAACACCGCTTCTGCCGCGGGGACGTTCAGCGACAAGAACATCGGCGCAGGCAAGACCGTCACCGTTTCGGGCTTGACCCTCAGCGGCGCGGACGCTTCCAACTACTCCCTGACCCAGCCCACGACGACGGCGGACATCACCGCCAAGACCCTGACCGTGAGCGGGATCACCGCCGCCAACAAGGTCTACGACGGCAATGCCAATGCAACGCTCAACACATCTTCGGCTTCGCTGGTGGGCGTGGTGAGCGGCGACAGTGTGACACTCAACACCGCTTCTGCCGCGGGGACGTTCAGCGACAAGAACATCGGCGCAGGCAAGACCGTCACCGTCTCGGGCTTGACCCTCAGCGGCGCGGACGCTCCCAACTACTCCCTGACCCAGCCCACGACAACGGCGGACATCACCGCCAAGACCCTCACCGTGAGCGGGATCACCGCCGCCAACAAGGTCTATGACGGCAATGCCACGGCAACGCTCAACACATCTTCGGCTTCGCTGGTGGGCGTGGTGAGCGGCGACAGTGTGACACTCAACACCGCTTCTGCCGCGGGGACGTTCAGCGACAAGAACGCCGGCGCGGGCAAGACCGTCACCGTCTCGGGCTTGACCCTCAGCGGCGCGGACGCTCCCAACTACTCCCTGACTCAGCCCACGACGACGGCGAGTATTACACAGCGTACGCTAACTGTGACCGCCACAGGCGTTGACAAGGTGTATGACGGTACGGTTACTGCAACAGTGACGCTTTCCGATGACCGGCTTTCCGGAGATGTGTTGTCCGTCAATTATGGCTCTGCCTCCTTCTCGGATCCAAATGCTGGCAGCGGCAAGACGGTCAACGTGAGCGGAATCGCCATCAGCGGCGCAGACGCGGGAAATTATTCCCTGGCGAGCACCACGACGACGACAACTGCTAATATCGCACAGGCTTCTCAAACCATCACTATCACCACTCATGCGCCTGCCAATGCCGCCAACGGCTCGAATTTCACAGTAGCGGCAACCGCATCCTCTGGTTTGCCGGTGACATATAGCAGTACAACCCCTGCAGTTTGTACGAATAGCGGTGCAACCTTTACCATGATTAGCGGCACTGGCACCTGTACTGTCCAATATAGCCAGCCGGGTGATTCCAACTACCTGCCCGCCTCGGACCTGACCGAGGACGTCACTGCTACCGAAGATCCCGCTATCACCAGCGCGGACAATGTGACCTTCAATGTAGGAGAAACCGGGACCTTCACTGTCACAGTGATGGGGAATCCGCTTCCGTCTCTGTCCATGGCTGGTGCATTGCCAACAGGCATTACCTTCAACCCGGCCACAGGTGTGCTCAGCGGCATCCCTGCCGTTGGAACGGGAGGGACCTATAACCTGGTCTTCACCGCCAGCAATGGAATTGGACCCGATGCCGTACAGAACTTTGTGTTGACAGTCACGTCCATTGCCAGGATAAATGTCGCTATTGGTGGGACACCCGCAGGTAGTTATGAACTGACAAATGGAGAAGAAAGACGTCTCTACTACCCCGTCAGCGGCGGACCGGTCAAGGTGGAAAGCACCAATGGCGTGAACATCGTCTCCGCCATCCGCCTGCAATCCTACGCCAATAACACCCTGTACTCCTTCGTCGAGACCATGGGCGTGCCGCAGGGACTGCTCTCGTACAAGTACGTCTTCCCCACCTACAACAACACCTGGGCGCCGCTCAACTCGCAAATCCGCGT
>Ga0101944_10003345_pt1 | contig 22727 bp, 14 predicted proteins | sample DewCreD2012metaG_FD_75245 | JGI IMG/M metagenome (GOLD analysis project Ga0101944, IMG submission 75245) | Hot spring sediment bacterial and archeal communities from British Columbia, Canada, to study Microbial Dark Matter (Phase II) - Dewar... ... | reverse complement strand
ATCAGCCCCTGAAAGGGGCGATTGATGGCCTTTTCAATCGCCCCCTTCGGGGGCTCTGTCGTGGGTGCACCCTTACCCAGGGCTCCCTTCGGTCGCCCTGGGCTACGGCTCAAACGCCCCCTTCGGGGGCTAGGGCTCAGACACAGAAACATGTGGGCAAAGATCAGGCCTATGCTCTTGGCTGGCTCCTTCTCAGCGGCCTCTGGGTCGTCTGCGGTTCATTGATTTGGGTGCTCTAAGCCGGAGGGCCTTCCGAGCGCGCGGTCGCTACAGAGGGCCAAAGTCGAGGGGAGAACACTGGCCCTCTGTCGGGGCCGTGTCGCGCAAGTCCCGCGCAGGCAGGGGCTTGGGCCGCACGGTTCAGAGGGCCAAAGCTTGGGCTAAGTGGGCGGGTGGTCCTGTGTCGGCACGACTACCGGATGAGGCGGGCGTCGGCGAAGTCCACGTGGTCGCAAATGTCGAAGTCGCCGCCGAAGTCCACCAGGAGGGTGAGCTGCGAGGCGCCGACCACGTCCACGGAGAGCTGGATGGGCGCGTCGCGGCCGGTGAGGGCCTTCCGCTGGAACTTCGGTTTGCCGTCCACGAGGATAGTGACGTCGGCGTTGCCTTTGTCGCCGACTTCTTCGTCAATGCCGAGGTCGGCGTGGAATCGGCGGAAGCCGCCGTTGAGGGCGTAGGTGAGCTCGCAGCGGGAGTGGACGCCGAGGCCCTTGCGGTAGGTGCGCTCGCCGAGGCGGAGCGGGTTGCCGTCCACGCTCTGGTCGCGGCGATGGTGCCACAAGACGTCGAAGAAGGGGGTCTCTTTGGCGTCGGCGGGGGTGAGGTCGGAGAGGAAGACGAGGCGTCCGCCGCGGAACTCGATGCGGAGGATGCGGTCGAGGCGCAGGGCGAGGGCAGGCCCGAAGCTGGCCTGGAGCTCGAGCTTGCCGTCGCCCAGGCGCTTGAGTTGGCCGGAGACGAGTGAGCCGTCGTCGGTGTGGACGATTGCGACGATGCCCTCGGGGGGCTTAGGCGCGGCGGCGTCGGGCGAGGCGAGGGCCACGGCGGCGATGCGGTCGAAGGCGATGTCGAGCGCCCCGAGGAGCGGGGAGCGGAACTTCAGCCCCTTGGCGTCGAGGGACTCGACGGTGCCTTCGACGGTCTCGCTGTTGCGGAAGAGGAGCTTGTCGAGCTTGTGGTCGGGCTGAAGGGGCTGAGCGGGCTGTGGCGCGGGGAGCTCGATGCGTGCGATGGCGTGGAGGGAGCAGTCTGCGAGGCCGAGGATGGGGCTTCTGAGGGTGACGGCTCGGCCGGTGCCGCCCTCGATGGTGCCGCGGAGCAGGTCGCCGTTGCGGAGGACCAGGGCGGTGTCGTCGCGGCTGGGGGCTGGCTTGCCCGCTCGCAGCTCCAGGGCAAAGAGGTCGGCGCAGGCGACTTGGCGTGTTGCCGTGCCGACGCGGAGCTGCACCGCCCCGTCTGGTGCCACGGCAACGAGGTCGCCTTCAATCGCCTCGCCGTCCACCGTGGTCGCCCGCGCCGCCAGTGCGGGGTCTGACGTGCAGGCCACGAGCCAGGCGATGCAGGCGGCGGCCAGCGATGCGCGATCTGCAATCGGCAATGTCTCACTCCTCGGGATGGTCTGGCGGGAGGTCGGCCCTTGGGGGAGCTTCCCTGGGCGGTGGCTGGAGGGCGAAGGCGCGGTACTCGGGCACCTGCTTGGGGTCGAGGTTTGGGAAGCGTTTGAGCAGTTCGAGGATGGCGTGCTGGAGCTGGTTGTCTTCCTGGAAGTCGCAGGCGAAGTCGGCCCCTCGGTCGTCTGCGACGAGGATTCGGAGCCAGGCGCGTAGGAGGCGGCGGGCTTTGTCGCGGCCGATTTCCTCGGCGAGACCCTTGTACCAGTCCTCGAAGCCGGGATAGGCGGCGGGGTCGAGGCCGTCGAAGTCGGCGAGCTTGTGGAAGAGGGGCTTGTTGGCGGCGAAGTGCGCGGCGGCGTAGCGGTGGAAGGCGCCGGTCTCGCGAAGGTGCTCGAAGTCCTTGGGGGTGAAGGGGGGGCGGTAGGCGACCTGGAGGTCTGGCTCTACGCCCTTGCCGTGGATGCTGCGGCCGCTGGGCAGGTAGTACTTGGCCACGGTGAGCTTGAGGCCGCTCTGGCCGGCGGTGGCCTGGAGGGGGAAGAGCTTCTGGACGCTGCCCTTTCCGAAGGTCTTGAGGCCGATGAGGGAGGCGCGCTGGTAGTCCTTGAGAGCGCCGGCGACGATTTCGGAGGCGGAGGCGCTGGCGCCGTTGACGAGGACGGCCATCGGGTAGTCGGGGTGAGTGGTTGGGTTCTTGGTGCGGAATTCTTCGCGTGGGGCGATGCGCTTGTTGCGGCCTTCGGTGTAGACGATGAGCTTGTCGTCCTTGAGGAACTGGTCTACGATCTCGACGGCGGCCTGGAGCTGTCCGCCGGGGTTGTTGCGCAGGTCGAGGACGAGGGCGACCATGCCCTGTTTTTCGAGGGCGACGAGGGCGTTGTGCAGGTCGCGAGCCGTGTTTTCCCCAAAGGTGCTCAGGCGCACATAGCCGATGCGGGCCGGAAGGAGGGTGGAGCTGACGCTGGGGACGTCAATGTCGGCCCTTGTGACCTTGAGCTTGCGCTTCTGGGCGGAGCCTGGGCTGGTGACGGCGAGCTCGACGGTGGTGCCGGCCTCGCCGCGGAGGGCGGCGACGACCTCGTCGGACTTCTTGCCCGCGGTGGGCTGGCCTTCGACCTCGACGATGCGGTCGTAGGAGCGGATGCCGGCCTTGTATGCGGGGCCGTTATAGGTCGGGCGGACGACGGTGAAGACCGGGGCGTCGCCGGTGTCGAAGTGCTTGAGGAATTGGACGACTGCCCCGATGCCGCCGTACTGGCCGCGGATGTGTTCGCGGAACTTCTTCCACTCCTCCTCGTCGAAGTAGGCGCTGTGGCGGTCGGCGGTGGCGCCGTCGGCGCCCCCCTGCTGGAGCGAGAGCACCATGCCCTTGGCGGCGTAGTTGACAAGGATATGGTCGGGGAGGGGTTCCTCGACGTGGAACATCTGGATGCGGGTCTTGACCTCTTCGAGGAGCTTGTCGTTGAGGCTGCCCTCGCGGTTCTTGGGCCGCAGGAGGAGGGCGCGGAGGTCGCGGTTCTGGAGGAGCGCGTGGGCGAGGCGGCCGTTGGCGCTTGGCTCGCGCTCGAGGTCCTTGAGTAGGGCCTCGACCGGTGGAGCGAAGTCGTCAATCTCCGCGAGGGCCAGGGCGCACTCGCGGCGCGCCGCGTCGTCTTTGGCCGCGCCGAGCAGCCGTCGCAGGGCGGCGTTGGCCTGCTTGAGGCTCTCCTCGGTGGTGGCGGTGAAGTAAAGCGAGCGTGCGATGGCGCGGGCGACCTCGGGGAGCTGGTTGGGGTCGTTGGCCAGGCGTGAGAGCTCGCGTTCGGCGCTGGGGGAGTCGCGCGCCGGCTCCTCGCCCAGGATGATGGCGGCCAGGACGGCATGCTCGGGGGAGCGCTTGGCCTCGATGAGGGCGACGAGGGGCTTGACTGCTTCCTCGGGGCTGCCGAGGTCGCAGAGCGCCCGAGCGATGGCGAGCTGCGCGGGCGCGGGGAGGCCGCTGGCGGGCGCCTTGGCCAGGTGGTCCTTGAGGGCGGGGATGGCCTCGGGGCCGAGCTGCGCGAGCCTGCGCTCGGCCGCGCACACCTCCTCGATGGTCGCGCGCTTGAGCTTCGAGACGATGCTCTCGATCTGACGCGGGAAGTCGGAGTCGGCGGCAACGGCCAGGCCAGCAACCAGCAGGAGGGCGCGGGGCAGCAGGCGGAGGGCTCGGCAACCCATCGGGCTAGTTCTCCTTCATCGGAGTGATGCGTCGGACGCGGACGGGCTCGGGGCGCTTGGGCGGCGGGGGGGTCCAGAGGGGCGCGGCGCCGCCGCGCGGGCCGCCGAGCACCACCTGGCCGAAGAGCGCGGGGGTGAACCCGCGCACCATGAGCGCTCGGTCGCGGTCCAGGATCATCCCAGGCGTCCACGAGACCGCTTTGACGGCTCGGTCCCCGTCGTCGTCGGTCACGGTGACGTTGAAGCCGAAGCGCAGGCCGGGGCGCGGGTCCTCGATGCCCATGTAGTCCCAGGGTATGGCGACCTCGTAGACGGCGCCGGAGTTGTCCTCCTTGAGGCGCACGCGGTATTCGCCGGTGGGCTCGTCGCCGTCCTCTTCGTCGCGGCGCTCGTCCTTGCGTGTGAGGGCCAGGGTGAGGAGCAGGTCGCGGGTGGTGAAGCGATAGCCGTAGCCGCCATCGTCGTCGCAGTCGGCCGAGATGATCAACCCGTCGCCTATCCAGGTCTCGGTCTGGCTCGTGTAGGTGCGGTGGACGTCGTCGGTGACGTCCACGGCGAAGTAGAAGTGACGGCTGTCCCAGCCGGTGTAGAGGACGGCGCCGAGGTCGCTGGGGGAGCGCCAGCGGGCGCCGGGAGCTTCTTGCGCCGGGATGCCCTGGATGTAGTGGACGTGCTGCGGTCCGTCGAGCCTCACGGTGCTTTCGGCGGGCCACGGCTCGTCAATCGCCCCGCTGATGTGGGGCGGGGTAGGCATGTAGGCGGCCTCGAGCTCGGGGCGCTCGCGGCTGATGAGCGACTCGGTGAGGGAGGCGAGGAGGTCGCGGAGCGTGGCGTCGTCGGCGGCGGGGAGGGCTTCGTCGGCCAGGGCGCTGGCGACGAGTGCGATGGCGCGCCTCTCCTCGCCGCGCTCACGGAGGGCCGCTGCTAGGTCGGGGAGGGCCGAGCGGTCGCCGGCCTGGACCCGCGCGCCCAGGGAGGCCAGGCGACCCTCGAGTGCCTCGCGCTGGCGCTGGCCATAGGCGAAGATGCCGCGGTCGGTGGCGAGGACGACCAGGCCCTGGCCCGCGGGCAGCGCGGGCGGGCCGATGAGCGCAGCCGAGAGCTCCGTCGCGCCCTTCGGCTGGAAGTCGGCCACGACACGGCCCCCCGCGGCGTCCACCAGGATGACGGTTCGCTGCCCCGCGTGGCGGCCGCTGACGGCGAGCAAGCCGCCCCCATGCACGAGGCCGGCTGCGTGGGTGACCTGTAGGGGCGTGGTGCGCCAGCGCTCGCTGAGGTCGGCAGGGGCGAGGGCCGAGACGACGCGGGCGTTGTCGTTGTCGCGCTCGGCGATGTAGAGCGCGTCGGGCGCGAGCAGGGCATCGGTGAGCGCGCCGGCGAGGAGCGAGCGGCGCCGCGCCACCTTGCCGGTGGCGGGGGCGACCGAGACGATCTGGGCATCGTGCACAAAGGTGTCCGGCAGCACGTAGCAGTAGCGGCCATCGTCGCTGGCGAGGACGCTCTTGATGCTGAAGTCGAAGTATGCCTCCCACAGATGCGCGCCCTCGCGCAGGTCGAGCGCGTGGAGCGTGTGGTCGTCGAGCACCAGGTAGAGCCTGGCGGCGGCAGGGACGAAGGCTGGCCGGTCGCTGACGCGGGGGAGGCGGAAGGCGGCCTCGTCGCGGCGGAAGGCGATTGGCGTGCCGAGCGCTCCATCCTGCTCGCCGAGAGGGGAGACAGCGGCCGGGCTTTCCGAGCAGGCCCAGAGCCTCCCGTTGCAACAGAACAGGCCGCGGCTCAGGAGCACTCGCGTGTCGAGCTGGCGGCCCCAGAGCGCCTTGCCGTCGGCGAGGGAGAAGGCGCACACGCGGCCGCCCGAGAGGCCGGCGAAGACGGCGTGGTTGCCTGCGGCGAGCGCGACGATGCGGTGGCGCTCGGCCCGCCGCCTGGCCGCGAAGCCGTCGAGCCCGGGCCGCGGGCGGTCCTCGGGGCCGTCCTCGGCCAGGCCTCCGGCCGGGGGCAGGGGGCCGGGGTGGAGCGCGCCGGCGTCGGGGTCCTGGGCGCCCTTGGAGGCTGAGGCCGCCCAAAGCTGCGCCCCGCTGAGGGGGTCGAGAGCGAAGAGCTTGTCGAAGCTCGCAACGATTAGGCAGCCGCCGGCCACCAGGGCCGTGCCGTCCCAGTCGCCCAGCTCGCGTTGCCAGAGCAGTTGGCCGGCCTCGGCGCCGCGGCACTCCAAGCCGTCGAAGGGCATGGAGCGGTCGAATGCTCTGCGGGCGGTGGCGAGATAGATGCGGCCGGGGGGAGCGCCCGGCAGCTCGACCACCTGGACGCGGCTCTGGGCGATGCGCGTGTGGACCTGCCAGCGCAGGCTGAGGTTGTCGAAATCCCGAGGGCTGGGCGGGTTGCGGAGCACAAGCTCCAGGAGCTTGGCCTCCGCCGCGGCGCGCGCCTCGGATGCCGCTGGGAGCGGGAGCGCGCGAGAGAGGGCGATGAGGCGGGAGGCGATTGCGGCGGCCTCGGGGGACGAGGCCAGGCGCAGGAGCGCTTGCTCGGCGGCGGCACTGTTGGGGAAGCGGCACGCGACGGCCTCCAGATCGGCAGCGGTCTTTGCGCCCGCCAGCTCGCGGACGGCTTCGGCCTCGACTGCGGCGTAGGCATCGCGCCCGTGCGCACGGACCATTCGCGCGATCTCCGCTGCGCCCAGGGCGCGGGCCGAAACGCTCAGGCCGCCCTCCAGCCGCACACGCGGGTCGCCCTGGGCGTCGAGGAGGGCCTGGTATGCCCGGAGAGCCTCGGGATAGCGCCCTGAGCGCTCGTGGAGGCGGGCGATGGCGATGGATGTGAGGGCCTTTTCCTGCGCGTCTGGCGCGATGGCCAGGGCCTTTCGGAGTGCCGCCTCATCGCCGTGCTCGCCGAGCGCGCGATAGGTCTTGTAGAGCGCCCGCTGGGCGCGCTGGCGGGCCGGCGGGTCATTGGCGGCGGTTGCCAGACGCAGGGCCTGCTCGAGTGGGGCGACTGCGGCGGCGTGAGCGCCGCGATGGGCCGCGTGCTCGCCTATTGCCAGCGGGACGCTGGGGTCGCCGGGGGCGTCCTTGAGCCGGGCCGCGAGAGCCTTTGCCGTCTCAGTCCAATCGCCGAACGCCCAGAGGCGGTCCTGTGCGGCGACGAGGAGGGCGGTCGCCACAGCAGTCACCTGGCCCGGCGCCTCGCGCGGCTGCCACAGGCGGGCAGTCGTGACGGAACCGTCCATTGTCGCGACGGCGAGCAAGGCGTCGGCAGTGGGCACGTAAAGGCGGCCCTGGGCCAGCGCGGGGCGGTCCAGGGCGGGGGAGGGCAGGGGGGTGGTCCAGAGGCGCTTGCCCGTGAGCCTGTCGAGGGCGTGAGCCTGCGTGCCGACGATGAGGAGGCGGTCGCCCTCGACGCCTGCGACGTAGCGGCCCCCGTCGCGCGGGGCGACCCACGCCACCGTGCCCCGCACGGCGTCAATGGCCAGGAGCGACGGGCAGTCCTGGGGCGCGACGAAGACCAGGCCGCGGTCAGCAATTGTGGGGCTGATGGCCCAGCGCTCGCGGCGCTCGACGACGCTGCGACGCAGGTGGCTGGAGAAGCCGCCGTAGCGGTGCACCCAGCGGACCGCCCCCGTTGCGGCGTCCACGGCGGCCACCGCGCCGAGGTTGGTCGCGTAGTAGGCCGTGCCGCCCGCGACGGCTGGGGGGGCGCCCGCGGCCCCGAGCCCGAGAAACGCCGGGATGCTGCGGGAGCAGACAAACGTGCGCCAGAGCTCGTGCCCCGTGGCAGCATCGAGGGCGACCAGGCTCGCGCGCGCTTCCTCGCCCAGGTGCGTGAGGCCCACGAAAACCCTCGGACCGGCCACGACAGGCGGGCTGAGGAGGAACGCGACCTTTGAGCCAAGGGGCTTCCCATCCTTCTGCCTCTTGCCCTTGGCTGGCGGCGGCGGCTCGTTTGCGTCTGTCTTGGGCGGGGGCTCGGCGGGCCTGGGAGGCGGGGCATCGTCGGCGCCGCGCCCGGCCGTCGGCGACGCGATGGTGCGGCGCCACAGGAGCCTGCCCGTGGTGAGGTCGAGAGCGAGCACCGTGTGGCCCAAGCAGGCGAATGCGCGGCCATCGCTCGACGCCACGGAGTGAATCGTCTCGTCGAGGGCGGGCGGGGGGCCGCTCTCCGGCGCATCGGGATAGAGCCAGGCCGGCTCGCCCGTCTCGAGGTCGAGGGCGCACACGTTGGCGCCGTCGCTCACAAGCACCTTGTTGTCCGCCACTGTGGCGTGTGTCGCCGACTGTCGGCCTCCCGCTGCCGCGTGGTGAGCGCCTTCTGCCGCCTGGCGGCTGCCGACCGGGAGCCGCGCGCTGGGGAGGTCGAAGGCCCACGCCGGCTCGCCGATCTCTTGGATGCCGCGCGCGTGTCGGGCATTGGTGGCGTCGCCACCGAGGGCCGGCCAGTCAGCCAGTGGCTCTGAGGCGAGGGGCGCGACCTGTTGCGCAAGGAAGTCGGCCAGCCGCAGGTCGCGGCCCCCGATGCGGATGGTTTGCCCACCGTGCTTGGCAGCAAGCTCGGAGGCCAGCGCTGCGGCAGCCTCGGAATGCCCTAACGCCTTATGGCACAGCCACATGCGGGCGAGAATGCAGGCGACCGGGACGCTTGGCGCGGCGTGGGCGTCGAGGAGGCGGTCCCAGGCCGCGAGAGCGCCCACGTAGTCGCCGCGCTCGAAGGCGATGGTGCCGAGGGCGGCGAGGGCATCGTCGCCCCAGGAGCTTGCCAGGTAGCGCCGCGCCACGGTGGCCAGGAGGGCGGCGTCCCTGGCGGCGATGGCCTGTTGGAAGAGGGTCTTTGCCGAGGCGTCCTGGGCCTCGCAGTAGAGCTCGATTGCCGGGCGTGGAAGGCGGGCGAGCTCCAGGGCCGCCACCTCCTGCACGGGCAGGCGGACGGCGGGGTCGTACGGCGCAGGGGCGAGCGGCTGGGCGCCGCCCTTGCCCGCGAAGTCGGCCACCCGCTGATAGGTTTCGGCGGCCTGACGCCAGTTGCCCGCTCGCGCCGCGACGCGGGCCGCCTCGAGGAGCTTTTCCGCCTCGCGGTCGGCCTCGATGTAGAGCGAGCTATCTTCAGTCGCGGCGGCGGCCGGGCGCGCCGCGCCTGCCAGAGCGACCGATTGAGCAACAGCCCATAGCAGCGCCGCCAGGGCCGCTGTGACCACCGTGCGGCGGACAACCATCCGCCTCTCCTCGCTTCCGGGGCGAACCGCAAAGGGCAAGGATGGAACAAGAGTCGTCATTTGGGAGTATACCATAACGCGCAAGAGCGGTTCAACTGATTTGCGCCCTGACGCGAACCCCGGTTTCGCACTTCGACCTATCCTGAACCCCAACTGGGCGCAACACCGCCGGCCACCGAAACTCGGGCCGCCTCTGCCACTGCCGACGCCGACACAGGACAGAGGATCAATGTGTGCGCAAGGACTTGATCCTCTGTGCCAATTTTTGGCACGCTCCCTAAGCTCTTGCCCAGCAAGCACTTGTGAACTGGGCGCGCTCCCAGAGAACAGGGGATCACTGGCCTCCGCCTTACGAATTGATCCTCTGTCGAGGGCTGCCCCATGGCTTGAGACCCCGTGCAGAGCAAGGCCTTGAGCCTTTCGGATTGCGGCGCGAAGCGCCGCTTTAGGTTCCCCGTCGCGAGGCCCCCGCATCCAAAGCGGCGGTTTGCGCCGCACCCCAAGAGGCTCTCGCATGGTCTCTAGACCGGTCCCGCGTGCACGCATACACACCCACGTTATCATAATCATATGGCGCCAGGGAGGCAACATGTCCGTCGCCGAGCACCACGCCTGCGAGCCGTGCGCTCGCCCCCAAAATACACTTGACTCGCGGGAGTAGTAGGGTATACTGAAAGTGTGCGGAGGGGAACCGCCAAGTGCGGAGCGCCTGGAAACTTAGGGCAGGACGGTGCTGAAACAGACCCTCAAGGTTCTGAAACGCGCTCTCTGCGATCAACGGGCGCAGGTGACCGTGGAGTACGCGCTGGTCATCGCGGTGTTCGTGGCGCTGCTGCTGGGCGTGTCGGCAGCAGTGCTCAGCGGGCTGTCGAGCCACTACCGCGAGGTTACATCGGTGGTGAGTCTGCCAATCCCGTAGTATTGGCGGCCTTTTTTCGGGCGCCCTTTGTTGAGGAGACTGAGGATGTTTCTAGGGCGTTGGCGTAGGCGCGGCCAGTCCACGACGGAGTACATCCTGATCGTGGTCCTGGTCGCGGTGCTCTCGATCGGCATCATTACAGTCTTCGGCAACCAGATACGTGACCTGTTCAGGGTCACGACCGAGCGGCTGGGCGGCGACGATCAGTCGGTGCTCAACCAGGGCATCACCCAGCAGGCGGCCAGCCAGGTGCAGAAGAGCATGGCCGACCTCAAGCAGCCGTGATGCCGAATGGGGAACGCAGCACCAGTGCTGTCGTATCTCGGGGGCATGCGCGAGGTCGCACTGCTGGCGGTGCTCGTCATCGCAGCATTCACTGAGCTTGCCTACGGCAAGGTCTACAATTGGCTCACCCTGCCGGCGATGGTGGCGGGGCTGATGTTGAATTACATCCTCGGCGGGGTGGGGACCCTGTCTCAGACCCTGCCGAGCGCGGGCGGCATGGCGGCCACGGCGAGGGTCGGGGCAACGGCCGACGGCGCCTGCCTGCTTGACAGCCTCTTGGGCATGGGGCTTGCGGGCGGGCTCTTTGGCGCGTTCTGGCTCCTCGGCCAGTTTGGCGGGGCCGACCTGAAGCTGGCAGTGGCCGTCGGCGCCCTCAAGGGCTGGTACTTCGCGTTGCTGGCGATTGTGGCCACGGCCCTTGTAGGCGGGGTGCTGGCGCTGGCCGTGCTGGTGTGGAAGGGGCGGCTGAGGCAGGGGCTGCGGGACTCGCTCCTGGCCGTCGTGCGGCTGCGGAGGAAGCCGCAGAGCGAGGGAGAGGAGAGCCCCGCGCGGCTCACGGTGCCCTACGGCTTGGCCATCAGCGTGGGCACCATGTGGGTGTGGATGGCGCGGATGGGCGTCTTCTGAGGAGGCCCTGGGGCGATGCCTAGTCTCCGGGACGAGCGCGGCCAGGTGCTGGTTGAGACCGCCATCGCGTTCCCCATCCAGATGCTCATCACGCTGGCGATCATGCAGTTCTGCCTGATCGCCGTGGCGAAGCAGGTGGTGAACTACGCCGCCCACGCGGCGGCTCGCGCGGCGCTGGTCCAAGAGGACCCCGAGCGCGCAGCCGAGATCGTGTGCAGCCCCATCGCCGGCTCGCACTGCACGACTGACGTCGCAGACCCCATCTTCGTGCCGGGATGGGGCAACCTCCATCGCTCGCCGCAATCCGTCATCAAGACCGCGGTCGCTGTCACCGACCCGCCCGACGACGGGGACAAGAAGGTGACGGCCCAGGTCACCCACCAGTTCGAGCTGATCCTCCCCTTCATCAATGCCACACCGTTTCGGGACTGGCACCCCGTGTGGGGCCGCATCGTGAAGCTCGGCCCGCGGGGGGTCGTCCACAAGGAGCTTTCCCAGACCGCCACGCTGCCGCAGCCGTGGGACGGCGACCTCGACGGCGTGAGGGGCCACGAGGTCATCCCAGACGTCTCGACCGACACCGACGGGGACAACGGGTGATGGATTGGGGTTCGTAGTGCGGGCTTTCAGCCCGTATCGTGGGGAATAAGGCCCGAAGGCCGCACCCCAAGCGCCAAGGAAGAAGGAACGCCGATGACGAGTCCCAGGCTGAAGGCGTTGGCGCGGGACGAGAGCGGGCAGGCGCTCATCTTCGGCGCCCTCACCCTCTTCATGCTCGCGGCCTCCGTAATCTTCGTCGCCGACTCCGGCATGGTCACGAGCACCCGCATCCAAGTGCAGAACGCCGCCGACGAGTGCGCCTATGCGGGCGCACTCTACGAGGCCAACGTCATCAGCTCCGTGGCCTACCTCAACGAGGCCATGGCATTCCTCTACTACGACGGCATCCGCTACGCCGCCAACACCACCATGACCGGCGTCCTGGCCAGCCTGAAGAAGTGGGGGCCGCCGTTCCCCACCGACGCCCTCAGCTATGAGGACAAGGACGCCGACCCGCCCTTCTACACCGGCAACCCCGTGGACAACTACAACGCGAGCTACGCGCGCGCCCAGGAGTGGGTGCCCCAGATCGAGAAGACCCTCAACATGTTCGCCCGCTGGGAGTGGGGCATGGCCCTCGCCTGCGCCGAGCTGGTGAAGATGGAGGTCCACCGCACCGCCCTCAAGCATGGCATCGAGGCCGTCGCCATCTACCCCAATGTGGACTTCTTCCCCGGCAACGGCGTGCAGTTCGACCTCCACATCCTCAAGCTCATCGAGGGCGGGCGCCACATAGGCTGGCGCGTCTGGACCGACGACCCGCCCTTCTACGTCGAGGCCCGCCAGCTCGGCCCCTTCCACTGGCTCATCACCAACACCGACCGCAAGACCTACGAGATCGAGCGGCTGAGCACCAGCCCCGAAACCTATCGCATCCGCACCGACGAGCAGGACATCACGGTCGTCCGCCACAGCGACACCCACATCGCCCTCAAGATCATCCAGCAGGACGCCAACGGCGTGACCGAGACCACCGTGGACGCCCAGTACCTCGCCGGCCTCGGCTGGGCCGTCGCCATGAGCAACGACAAGTACGACATCGGCTACAAGCCCATGGCCAACGGCGGCTACGAGATCACTGTCACCAACCACACCACCGGCCAGACCGCCACCGCAGGCGTCCGACGCGACCCCACCACAGGCCACGTCCAGCAGTGGGACGGCTCGCAGTGGGTGGACGTGCCCGGCCAGCGCGACGAGGTCACCGTCGGTGGCGTCCGCATCCCAGTCCAGATTGACACCCGCATCCACCTCGGCCCCAACACCTGGTTCAACATCCCCAACGAGCTCCACCTGCGCGACGTGACCTACCTCATCCCCAACATCTTCCAGATGCCCAACATCTGGGTCACGCTCCTGCCCGACAGCGTGCGAATAGACGCCTTCATAGACATCCGCACCCGCGGCGGCAGCCGCCGCCTCCGCTTCACAATTGACGAAAACAACCCCGAGCTCCTCACCCTCTACGGCCTCATGGGCATCAACTACCACGTCCCCAACGCCAGCCAATGCAAATGGTTCGCCAGCGCCGACGGCGACGAGCGCGACCGCATGTGCCGCGACTGCCAGCTCCTCGACCGCCGCTGCGACACCCCAGAGAGCGAGGAGACCGAGTGGACCTATCAGTACCGCCTCGGCAAGCCCTACTTCATCAAAGAAGACCTCCGCCGCTTCGGCCACCATGCCATCTGCGACCGCGACCCCTGGGCGCGCGCCAACAACTTCGACTACCCCGCCTGGACCCAGTGGTACGACATCGCCCTCGGCGAGCCCCGCGGCCGCGACTACTATCAGACCCGCCCCCAGTGGGGCGCACCAGCCAACTATGACTTCGACGGGGACGGGCACGACGACTCCGTGCGCATCTATGCCTCCGACAGAGGCGCCCTGAGCCGCGACACCGCGCGGGACTTCGACCCCTTCTACCAACAAGTCAAGCCCTGGCAGCTCCACGACGTGGCCGACGCCTCCATGCGCTACGCCCCACCCGTCCGCCTAAGCGAGGACTTCTTCTACTACGCCCTCACCGTCGGCTGCTGGAAGAGCAAGTTCGACAAAAAGAGTTCCCCCCTCACCCTCTTCCGCAACCCCGACTGGGGCTACGTAGGCGTCGCCAGCGCAAGGGCAGGCTTCCTCGAGCTTCGAAACGACGAGGACACCGACCCCACCCCCCACTACCGCTTCACCTGGCGATGGCCCAGCCAGGTCGAGCACTTCGTCAACGCCGGCTACGAGAACCTCTACGAGCCGGTCTGGACCGCCCACCTCTGGCCGATGGTGGACGCCATCCGCAGCGAGCACCTCGACGCCTACCTGGAGACCCAGACGGGCATCTCCTACCTCCTCTACGGCTTGATGCACACCCACTGGTACGAGCCGCGTCGGCCCGACCAGCTCGGCGAGGAGCCGCGCCTGCGCACCGACGTAAACGACGCGCTCCGCCACATGCACCTCGACACCGACCACCCACGCATCGGAGAAGTCATCAAGCACTGATTCCCGATTGCGGAATGTAGATTTCGGATTCCGGATTGAAGACGGGCTGAACTGGGCCACGAGTTAGGTGTAGACCAATGAGGACACGGCTTCTGACAAGTCCGCGATCCGCGTTCCGCAATCCGCAGTCGCGCTCCGGCGCGATGGCGGCGGAACTCGCCGTCCTCACCGTCTTCGTCTACGTCCCCCTCATCTTCGGCTCCATCTACGTCGGCTGGCTCGCCACCGCCCGCCAGCGCGTCCACGAGGGCAACCACTACAGCCTCTGGGCCGAAGGCGACCAGAGCGAAGACTACCCCACCGTGGGCGAAGTCCACACCGCCAAGTTCCGCGAGTTCCCAGGCCAGGTGCGCGTCCAGGAGACCGACCCCGCCGACGCCGACGTCCCCGGCCCCCGCGAGCTCCGCGACCTCTTCGAGGAGTTCACCAAGCCCATCCACTATCGCAACGTCTCGGCCCACGGCTCCTTCTACCTCGACGGCAGCACCGTCCGCTACCGCGAGAGCATCCACATTGACGAGGGCTATCGCGTGCGACCCGAGGGCCAACTCGTCGAGGCGTGGAACCTCCTCGACGACCAGATCCCCGAGCGCCTCACCGAGCTGATGGTGGACTACCTCCACCGCCGCCAGGCCCACACCAACTACGCCCATAGCTGGTTCCACGACAAGGACAAAGTGGTCGCCGGCGACGACCAGGTCGCCGCCTGGAACCTCCAGGTGCCCAACGACCAGCGGGCCACCCGCGACGAGTGGGCCCCCGTCGCCGCAGTCCGCTGGACCAAGAGCCGCATGGCGCGCGACCAATCGCCCCCGGGGGCCTCCCAGCGCACCCAGGTCGGCATCGCCAACAGCCTGCCCCTTGTCGAGCAAGACTACGACTTCTGGCACCCTTGCGAAGGATGGGACCCCACGGCTCCCCCTCCGTCGTAGCAGTGAACCGTTGAGGAGGCCCCTCAATGAGCCTCGAGCGAAGCACCATCCTCCGATACGCCTGGCGGGCCAGCCTCATCGGGCTCCTGGCCGCCGGCATCCTGGCCTTCGGCTACAGCCACGGCCGGGCCTGGCTGGGCACGCGCGCCCAGTTGCCCTCCGCGCCGGCCCGCGTCCAGGCCCCCGAGCCCTTCGAGCCCCTGGCCGGCTCCTCGCTCGTCGGCAGCTACGAGTGCGTCTACAACGGCGAGAAGGCCACCTTCGCCCAATACCGCTCCACCCATCCCGCGCGCAAGGTCGTTGACCAGTTTGAGGAGCGCTATGGCAAGCCCACCGCGCAGGCGACGCCCAACTGCGGCACGATGGTGCACGTGGCCACCCAACGCTACGCCGCGGCCGGGGCCGTGGACAAAGACGGCTGTAGCCTCGCGATCGTGGCCTTCGAGGAGCCAAAGACCGGCGGCTCCGTCTACTTCGTCGGCCGCAGCAGGCCGCGCGACCTGAGCGGCTGGCGCCACGGCGACGTGCCCGGCGAAGAAGTGCCAGGCATCCCGCGCCCGCCGCGCGCCCGCCGCGTCTTCTGCGTGGACGGCCTTGGCGGTATCCCGTCGCGCCTCCTCGTCTACGAGGGCTGGGGCGCCCTCGACGATGCCGTGGAGGTCTTTGCCGCCGAGATGCCAAAGGCCGGCTGGCAGCGCAACAGCGACGCCGAGAAGATCATCCAGAAGCACCTGGAAGGGCGATTCCTCACCTTCGTCAAGGGCACCCGCCGCGCGATGATCTACGTCGAGCGGGACCCCGGCACCAACAGCGTCCGCACCGCCGTCGCCTACACCGTCAAGGATTGGCTCCCGCCCGACCGAGGGCTATAGCTGCTGCGGAATGCAGAGTGCGGAATGTGGACCGGCGGAGCCGCCGAACCCGTCGCCGCAGTCCAGAACCCGCAATCTGAGGTCTAGCACCCCAACGAGGAGAGGTGAATGCGAACGAAGCTAGCGCTCTTGGCCGCCGTGGTGCTCGGGTTCCTCGCCGCCATCGGCGTGCGCCACTACGTCGAGCAGAAGCGCCAGGAGCTGGAGGGCGGCGCCCGCCGCGTCGCCATCGCCGTGGCTCGCGAGACGATCAACCGCGGCGACATCCTCCGCGAGCACATGGTCAAGCCTGAGGACGTGGAGGAGCGAGCCGTCGGCCAAATGCACATCCTCTACCACCAGCGCGGGCGCTGGCTTGGCCAGCCCCTGGGCCAAAAGGTCAACGCCGGCCAGCCGTTGTTCACCCACTACTTCCTCAGTTCCACCGCAGGCGCGGCGGGGGCGTCGGCCGCCAGCAAGCTCGAGCCCGGCTGGCGCGCCATCACCGTCGCCGCAGACCAGATCTCCGGCGTCGCCGGCCTCATCGCCCCGGGAAGCCGCGTTGACATCCTCGGCACCTTCCGCCTCCAGAGCCGTGGGCAAGAGACCGCTGGCTCCGTAGTCACCAAGGTCATCGCCCGCAACGTCGAGGTCCTGGCGGTGGACAACCGCACCGATGCCTCCTCCCCCCTGCGCACCGGCGGGCCCGGCGGGCCGCAGCTCGACCGAGGCTACAGCTCCGTCACCGTCCACGTCACCGCTCTCGAGGCCTCACTCCTGACCTTTGCCCAGGCCGCCGGAAAGCTCACATTCGCCCTCCGACGCACCGATGACGTGCAGGCCAAGGAGACCATTCCCCCGATCGGCCTCACCGAGCTCGACGACATCATCGCCACCGCCGCCCGCCAGCGCGAACAGTTGACCCAACAGCCCCCCAAGCCCGGAATGGCGACGCCCCCCTGACACGTCGCACTTGCTCGAACGAGGAGCACGCCATGCCGTTCCTGCAAGTGGTTGACCGCGAGACGAGCGCGCAGCGGCGCATACCCATCGCCAAGGCCGCCTTCACCATCGGCAAGGCGCCCTCCAACGACCTCGTGCTCGACAAGCTCGCCATCTCGCGCCAGCATTGCGAGATTCTCAAGACCGACGGCTCCTTCATCATCCGCGACTTGGGCAGCCGAAACGGCACCTACGTTGAGGGCCAGCGCATCGCCGCACCCACCCCCCTGGCTGACGGCGCCCGCATTGACCTCGGACCAGTCCACATCGTCTTCCATGCCGGCGAGGCCGCCCCGACCACTGCAGGCGAGGCCGACAACAAGCGGCCCGCCACCCAAACCCTCGCACCCGCAACCGCCCGCGAGGCCGGCCCCCCGACCCGCCGACTAGTCCCCTCCGAACTCAAAAAGAAAATCCACGAGCGCCTGTTGGTTGACCTCGACCTGCGCCATGCCGACATCACCCAGCACACCGACGAAGAGCTCCGCAAGAAGACCGAGAGCGTCGTCCGCAACATCGTCGCCACCCTCGCCGCCGAAATCCCCCTCTGGCTCCCCCACGAGCAGCTCGTCAAGGAGGTCGTAGACGAAGCCGTCGGCCTCGGCCCCATCGAAGACCTCCTTGCCGACCCGACCGTTGACGAGATCATGGTGAACAACTGGGACCGCATCTACGTCGAGCGGCGCGGCAAGATCGAGCTCACCGACAAATGCTTCACCGACAACGCCCAGGTCATCCACATCATCCGCCGCATCATCGCACCCCTCGGCCGCCGCATTGACGAGAGCAGCCCAATGGTGGACGCGCGCCTCCGCGACGGCTCCCGCGTCAACGCCATCATCGCCCCACTCGCCCTTACAGGACCCACACTCACCATCCGAAAGTTCGCCGCCGACCCCTACACCGAGAGAGACCTCGTCGAGCGCTTCGGCACCCTCACCACCCAGGTCGTCGAGTTCCTCAAGCTCATCGTCCAGCACCGCGCCAACATCATCATCTCCGGCGGCACCGGCTCCGGCAAGACCACCCTCCTCAACGTCGTCTCCTCCTTCATCCCCCGCGACGAGCGAATCGTCACCATCGAGGACGCCGCCGAACTCAAGCTCCACCAGGAACACGTCGTCAGCCTCGAGGCCAAGCCCCCCAACATCGAGGGCCGCGGCGCCATCCCCATCCGCGAACTCGTCCGCAACTCCCTGCGCATGCGCCCAGACCGCATCATCGTCGGCGAGTGCCGCGGCGGCGAAGCACTCGACATGCTCCAGGCAATGAACACCGGCCACGACGGCTCACTCACCACCGTCCACGCCAACTCCGAGCGCGACGCCATCGCACGCGTCGAGACCATGGTCCTCATGGCCGGCATGGACCTCCCCAGCCGCGCCATCCGCGAACAGATCGCCTCCGCCATCGACTTCATCGCACACCTGTCCAGGATGACCGACGGCACCCGCAAACTCGTCGGCCTCAGCGAGATCACCGGCATGGAGGGCGACATCGTCACCATGCAGCCCATCTACCAATTCGAGCAGAAGGGCTTCGGCGAAGGCGGCAAAGTCCTCGGCGCCATCAAACCCACGGGCGCCATCCCGAAGTTCATCCACGAGCTCCGCGCACGCGGCGTCCCCGTGGACATGACCCTCTTCCAGGACCTCACCGCCCCACCAGTCCCGCCCCCACACCCGCGCCAAGCCTCCCGCCGCTGACCCGCCACCTGCCCCCCCCGCGGCCCCCGACGGCGCCTACAGCCCCATAGCCTTCCTGACCTCGGCCATCGTTGCACGGGCGATGGGGCGGCACCGCTCCGCCCCGCGCCGCAGGGCGGCCCACACGCGCTCCGGCTCGGCCAAGAGCCCCTGCGCGCGCTCGCGGATGGGATCGAGCACCTTCATCATATTATCGTAAAGGATGCGCTTGCACTCGATGCAGCCCAGGCTGGCCGAGCGGCAGCCCGCAGCCACGCGCTCGACGTCCCCAGGCGGCGAAAAGTAGCCGTGCAGGGCAAAGATATTGCACTTCGTCGGCTCGCCGGGGTCAGAGCGCCGCACGCGGGCCGGGTCCGTCACCCCCGTCCTCACCTTCGCCCAGATGCTCTCCGGCGCCTCCAGCAGCGCGATGGTGTTGCCCACCGACTTGCTCATCTTGCGGCTTGGATCGTCCAGTCCCATCACGCGCGCAGCAGCCGTCAGGCGCGCCTGCGGCTCGGGAAAGACCTCCCCGTAGCGGGCGTTGAAGCGGCGGGCGATCTCGCGCGCAAGCTCCAGGTGCTGGAGCTGGTCCTCGCCCACCGGCACCACCTCGCCCTTGTAGAGCAAGATGTCCGCCGCCATCAGCACTGGATAGTCCAGCAACCCCGCGTTCACGCTCATCTCGTGCTGGGCGGACTTCTCCTTGAACTGGGTCATTCGGAAAAGGTCGCCCACCGGCGTCACCGTGTTGAGAATCCAGGCCAGCTCCGTGTGCTCGGGGACGTGGCTCTGCACGAACAGCGCGCAGCGCTCGGGGTCAATCCCGCACGCAATGTTCACCGCCGCCGCCTCCAGGATGCGCCCCTGCATCTCCCCAGGCTCGTACGGCACCGTGATCGCGTGGTAGTCCACCACGCAGTAGATGCACTCAAACTGCGGAATCAGCTCCACCCAGTTCCGTATCGCCCCCAGGTAGTTCCCGATATGGATCCCCCCGCTGGGCTGAATGCCGCTGAAGAGCCGCTTGCTCAACGCCTTCTCCTTTGGTTGCTATCGGCCAGAACGGGCAGATGATAGCAGAGGCAGGAGCGTCCTGTCAATCGCCTTGCCCCCGGCCGCCGTTGACTTCTCTGGCGCCGCGGTTTACAATGGTCGGCGACCCAAGGGTGGCTGCCTTTGGCTCAGGCACGGGGGGATGGGCAATGGCCAAGCACCCCGCGAAATGCCCCAAGTGCGGCGGATTGCTCCAATACGAGTCCGCCGTGGACGAGAAGCTCGTCTGCCCGTCCTGTCAGGCGGTGCTGGCCGCGCCCGGTAAGCGGAAGCTTTCGGACAAGGTTGACCCCCTCCTCGGCCAGACCCTCGGGGAGTTCGAAATCCTCGAGCTCCTCGGCCGCGGAGGGATGGGCGCCGTCTACAAGGCGCGCCAGGCCACCCTCGACCGCCTCGTGGCCCTGAAGGTCCTCCCGCAGGCGCTCTGCCGCGACGAGAGCTTCGTCGAGCGCTTCAGCCGCGAGGCGCGCGACGCCGCAGCACTCAGCCACCCAAACATCATCCAGGTCCACGCCGTCGGCCACGACAAGGGCTTCCACTACATTGCCATGGAACTCGTCGAGGGCGAGAGCCTGGACGCCATGCTCAAGCGCGAGGGCCGGCTTGCGCCCGACCGGGCGCTGGAACTGATGAAGCAGGTGACGGCAGCCCTCGTCGAGGCACACGCCAAGGGAATTGTCCACCGCGACATCAAGCCGGCCAACATCCTCCTGACGCCGAAGGGCGTAGCAAAGCTGGCCGACTTCGGCCTCGCCAAGCGCGAGGCCACCGATGTCACAGTGACCCACACCGGCGCGATGATGGGCACGCCCCTTTACTACCCGCCCGAGGCCGCCAGGGGCGAACGCTTCGACGCACGCTCCGACCTCTACTCCCTCGGCGCAACCTTCTACAACGTTCTGGCGGGCCGCCCGCCCTTCCAGGGGGACAGCGCGACCGAGCTGGCCATCAAGCACGCGCAGGACGCCGTGCCGCCGCTCAAGCCGCTCGTGCCCGAGGCCCCTGCCGCGCTCTGCGGCATCATCCACCGCCTCCTCCAGAAGAAGGCGGAGAACCGCTTCCAATCCGCCGGAGACCTCCTCGCGGCCCTAGACCGCATCCCTGTGGGCGGGGCGTCTCTGCCCCGCGTGGGACCCGACGTGACCCGCACCATGCCCGAGGGCGCCCGCGGCGCCCTCGCCGAGCGCCTCCTGGCCAAGAAGGCCCGCCAGCGCCGCCTCACCCTCATCGCTGCCGCCGCCGCTTCGCTCGTCCTCGTCCTCGTCGTCGTCCTCGTCATCGTCGCTTCTCGCGGCCCCTCCCCCCAATCCGCAATCGGGAGTCTGAAATCTGGGATCCCCTCTGTCCCGATGAGCGATAGCGGACAACCCAAGCCCCCTCGTCCTATTCCCCCTATCACAGACCACCGCCCCCCGCCCACGCCCGAGCCGCCAAAGGCGGAGGCTGCGAAGTCTGGGCCGAAGAAGGAAGAACCGCCGAAGCCTGAGCCGAAGAAAGAGGGACCGCCAAGGCCCGAGCCCAAGAAAGAGGAGCCGCCAAAGCCAGAGCCGAAGAAGGAAGAGCCGAAGGCCAAAGAGGAACCAACCGCCAAGGAAGATGAGGACGCCAAGAAAGAGGCCGAGGCTCCCCAACGCGACGCCGCCGCCCGCGCCCAGGCCGCCTACCAGGCCGAGGCCGACAAGCTCTGGGCGCTCTTCAAGGAACATAGGTACAACGAAGCCGACAAGTTCCTGGCCTCCCTGGAGGGCAGGCCCGACTTCAAGCTTGCCGCCGATCACCTCAAGGCCGATGCCGAGGCTGCCGGGCTTCTGAGGGAGTTCTGGGGCGCGGTGGAGCGCGGCCTTGCGGCCAAGAAGGGGCGCTTCATCGCCTTCGGAGGCGCCGGGGGCGCCATCGCGGAGGTGGGGGCTGGCCACGTGACGCTGCGGGCCGGCGCAGCAGAGGTCAAGCTGCCCATCACCAGGCTCGCCGCGAAGCAGGCCCTGGCCTACGCCGAACTCAAGGACGACGCGCGGGCGAACCTGATGACGGCCGTGGTCCTTCTGGCGGACGGCGCGGCGCTTCAGGAGGCCCGCGCTGCACTGGACAGGGCGGGTGCTGCGCCCTCCGTCGCCATCTATCGCCAGCGGCTTGAGGCGCTGAGCCTGGGCGCCGCCGAGGCCGCTGCGAAGGCCGCATGGCTCCGCATCGAAGAGGAAGCCAAGGGGAGGCTCACCCCCGGCGCGGCGAAACGCCTCACCGACATGCTCGCCGCCTTTGAAAAGGCCCACGCTACCACGAAGCTCTATAAGACACTCCCCCAGCAGATTGAGATGCTCAAGACCCGCATTGAGGACTCCCTGGGCTACAACAAGTGGCCCTTTGATGAGGCCGAGGCGAAGCGGCGGCAGAAGGCCACCGCCCAAGGCCTCGGCGTGCCTGTCGAGCAGGACATAGAGATTGGCAAAGGGGTGAAGATGACCTTCGTCCTCATCCCCGCCGGCGAGTTCCTCATGGGCAGCCCGCCCACCTCAAGCCCGCAAGAGCTCAAGAACCTCTTCGGTGGCGAGGTCAGGTGGTATGAGGCCGAGTTCCCGCAGCACCGCGTGAAGATCAGCCGGCCCTTCTGGCTCGGGAAGTACGAGGTCACTCAGGAGCAGTGGCAGGCCGTTATGGGCAACAACCCGAGCAACTTCCAAGGCAGGCCCAAGAACCCGGTGGAGATGGTGAGTTGGCAAGACTGCCAGCTTTTTCTCAAGACGCTCAGCGAGAAACTCAAGAAGAAGTTCCGGCTGCCCACAGAGGCCGAATGGGAGTACGCATGCAGGGCCGGCGCGGCCACCGAGTTCTACTTTGGCAACAACGTGCAGGCTCTCGGCGACTACGCCTGGACGCCTCAGAACGCCGCCGGCTCGACCCAGCCGGTGGGCCGCAAGAGGCCCAACGCCTGGGGCCTCCACGACATGGCCGGAAACGTCTGGGAGTGGTGCGAGGACTGGTTTGCCCTTTACGACAAGCAGCCTCAGAAGGACCCCAAAGGCCCACCCTCAGGCGCCGCCCGTGTTGTGCGGGGCGGGTCGTGGAGCCGCGACTATCCGGCCGACTTCCGGTGTGCGTACCGCTGCTACAACGTCCCCTCGTACCGCGACGTCAACTGCGGGTTTCGTGCGTGCAGGACGATTGATCTTAGCCCTTGACCGTTCGCCCCTTCACCCCTTGCCCTGGTCCGCTTTGTCCCCCTCTTCTCTTCCCCACGCTCCCCACCCCATTCTCATCC
>Ga0101944_10003343_pt1 | contig 22731 bp, 16 predicted proteins | sample DewCreD2012metaG_FD_75245 | JGI IMG/M metagenome (GOLD analysis project Ga0101944, IMG submission 75245) | Hot spring sediment bacterial and archeal communities from British Columbia, Canada, to study Microbial Dark Matter (Phase II) - Dewar... ... | reverse complement strand
GGTTACCTTAACCATTCCGCCACCAACCTCTGTGGTTATTGTCTTATTTTCAAGTTCTGCCTGAACCTGTGCAAGTTTTTCCTGCATTTTTTGTACCTGTTTCATCATTCCCGACATATTGGGCATGCTCATTTATTCTATTCCTTTTCAATTAATTTCATAAAAAATATAGGATTTCAGAAAATCTAATTGAATATATCCTTTTTCACCGCTAAAATCAATCCTGTAAAAAATATCCTGAATTCGGTGATGAATTTTAAAAAGATTAATCGTATAATCTCTAATTATGGATTAATCTTTAAGGTATTTTCATGTATCTAAATAAATAATGCATCCTGATATTATCCAAAAGAAAAAATCAATTCTTAAAAAAACCATAATAAAAGAAAGCATTCCTTGACTTTTTGCGCAAAATGAATTAACTTTTAATACAATTCACCATTTTTCCCGTGATTGAAGAGGAAAATTAGAGTTTGCAAACACACCGGGTGAAACATTTACCCATCGAAGATAGTAAGATACAAGAGCAACTTAAAGATTCTGGCCGAATCCCAGCGCATATTGCGATTATTATGGACGGAAACGGTAGATGGGCAAAAAATAAGGGCCTTCCGAGAATCTCAGGCCACACTGAAGGCGTAGAATCTGTAAGGGATATCGTCGAGGCATGCGGACAGCTTGGAGTAAAGTATTTAACACTGTATGCATTTTCAACAGAAAACTGGAAACGCCCCAGAGAAGAAGTTTCCATGCTGATGCGACTCCTGATGAGAGCGCTGAGGGATGAGACTGATAAACTGCACAAAAAAAATGTTCAGGTCAGGGCAATCGGCGATATTGCGACGCTTCCAAGGGAAGTACAGGATGAACTGCGAGATGCAATTGAAAAAACAAAAAATAATACCGGCCTGAATCTTTTACTAGCATTAAGTTACGGCGGACGATGGGATATAACAATGGCCGTCAGAAAAATAGCAGGTGAAATAAAAAATGGAAATTTAAATCCTGATGAAATTACTGATGAAGTAATTTCCCAAAACCTCTCAACACAAAATATTCCAGATCCCGACCTGCTGATAAGAACTAGCGGTGAACTCCGAATAAGCAACTTTCTGCTCTGGCAGGTGGCTTACTCAGAAATATTTATAAGCAATGTTTTATGGCCTGATTTTCGCCGTAAAAATTTATATGATGCAATATCTGATTATCAGAAACGTGAGCGGAGATTCGGTATGACGAGCGAACAAGTCTCACGGAGCAATATAAAATCAGAATAAGTAATCAATCAGGAAAAAAATTGAAAATTTATAGAACAATAATAATACTCTGTTTAATATTAATGTCTTCACCTGCGGTAATTTATTCACAGGGCAGAACAGCACAAAAATACCGAATTCTTGGTATAAATGTTGAAGGCAATGACCTCCAATCCGGCACAGATAAAAATGCCATAATTACAAATAGCGGTTTAAAAGTAGGCGATGAAATATCCCTTCCCGGTGAGGAAACGAGGCAGGCAATCCAGCGACTCTGGTCACTCCGTATTTTTTCAGATATACAAATTCTCATTGAAAACAAAGTAAAAGATGGAGTTTATCTTTTAATAAAAGTAAAAGAATATCCCCGCCTGGTAAAATATGAACTCAAGGGCCGCGACAACATAAGTGAAAGCGATATTAAGAAGAAAATTTCCCTCACAGATGGCCAGATTCTTACCCCTGATGATATTAACCGCGTTAAGAATAACATCAAGAATCTATACGAAGAGGAAGGATATCCCCTCACTGAAATAAAAACAGAGACAATTATTCAGGACAGCACGAAGCCAAATCAAGTTAATCTTATAATAACCATAGAAGAAGGACCGCGTGTAAAAATTAAGAAAATATATTTTACAGGAAATAAAGCCTTCGACGATGGCGATCTTATAAGCGAATTCAAAGACACAAAAGAAAATAAATGGTGGAAGTTCTGGTCTACACCGCGATTTGAAAAGAAAAAATTCGAGGCCGACAAAAATCTGCTTACCCAGTTTTACCGGAAAAAGGGGTATCTCGATGCAGAAATACTTTCCGATAGTACATGGTACAGCGATGACAAAAAGAATATATACATTCAAATAAACCTTCGGGAAGGTGAACAATATAAAATCCGCACAATTAATTGGGAGGGGAACACTGTTTATTCTTCAGAAACATTAAACGAACGCCTCGGTTTTTTACCAGGGATGATATATGATGAAGAAAAATTCGAAAAAAACCTGAAAGGAAACGAAGACCAGTCGGATGTCGCTTCCCTTTATTTAGATAACGGCTATCTCCGATTCAATCTTGATCCTGAAATTAAACGGGTAGGAAACGACAGTCTGGATATCACAATTCATATTTATGAAAGAAATCAATTTAGAATTGGTCATGTGGATATTAGAGGCAATACAAAAACCAGGGACAATGTTATAAGACGAGAATTATTCACCCGCCCTGGAGATTATTTCAGTCGGGCTCTTATTATCCGCAGTTTACGTCAACTTGCACAACTCAACTACTTCAACCCCGAAAGATTAAGACCCGACACACGACTTGTCGACGATGAAACTGTGGACCTGGTATATGAAGTCGAGGAAAAGTCAAGTGATAACGTAAATGCCTCCATCGGTTACAGCGGTGCATTCGGAGTTACCGGTATGTTAGGATTTACCATAAACAATTTTGATATTTCCGATCCTTTACAGGGAGGAGCAGGTCAGATTCTGAATTTTGACTGGCAGTTTGGTGAAGGTGCACGTTTCAGGACATTCACATTAAGTTTTACAGAACCCTGGTTGAACCAGCATCCAACCACCCTTGGGCTCAGTATTTATGACACACGTCAGCGTTTCGGCTGGGATTTGCAACAAACGGGTGTTTCTGTTCGATACGGACGCCGACTCAGCTGGCCCGACAATTATTCACGTGCCGACTGGGTGTTACGATTTCAAAGATATGATATAAGAGACAATGGCGGTAGTTTATATTACGATATAGGAAAATCAAATCAGATAAGTATTACACAAACATTATCACGAAACAGTACCGACAGTCCGATTTTCCCCACCACAGGTTCCTCCTTTTCTTTTTCAACAGAGATATCAGGAGGACCGTTTCTTCCAGGTAATGTTGATTACCACAAATGGTTGTTAAGCGCAGAATGGTACATCCCGCTTTTTAACTCGAGCCGAATTGTGCTTTATGCTTCAAACTTATTCGGTTATCTTGATGGTTTTAAAAAGGATTCAAAAATTCCTCCCATCGAGTATTTCTTTATGGGCGGAACAGGTCTCGGCTATGTTTCAACCACCGTACTCCGCGGCTATGAAGACCGGGCGGTCGGACCAATGAACAATTTCAATCAGGAACAAGGTGGCAGAGTTTTAAATAAACAGACACTTGAACTCAGGTTTGCTGTCACAATTAATCCAGTGCCTATTTACTTACTTGCATTTGCTGAAGGCGGCAACGTTTTCAGAGATATCAAGCACACCGATTTATTCGATCTGAAGCGGTCGTATGGAGTGGGCGCAAGATTGCTAATTCAGCCTCTCGGTATGATCGGATTTGATTACGGATATGGTGTTGATGATGTTTTTCCAAAGGACGGCAAACCGGACGGCTGGAAATTTCATTTCCAGTTCGGAAGAGGATTTTAATTAACATTTTATCAATCAAAAAATATTCATGAGGTAACAGTGAAACACGCAATATCAATAACAATGCTATTACTCTTTTTAACAGTATTAGCAACGAATTTTTCATTAACTCAAACATTAAAAATCGGATTCGTAAATTCGGCAAAAATACTGCAGGAATATCCCGAAGCCCAGGAAGCAAACAGAAAACTGGACGAAATGGGTAAAAAGTGGCAGGCAGAACTTGAAAAAATGAGCAGAGAACTACAGCAGAAATATGAAGAATTCCAGAAAAAAGAACCATTGCTCAAAGAAGAGGAAAAACGCCTGCAACGCGAGGAATTACTCGCTCTTGAACAAAGAGGTTTACAATTCCGTCAGGATAAATTCGGATCTGATGGTGAACTGGCAATTGCGACCGATTCACTGCTCAGACCGATAAAATTGAAGGTAATGCAGGTAATAGAACAGGTTGCAAAAGAAGAAAAAATTCAATTTATGTTCGATAGAAACGACCAGATAATGATACTCCTTTACGGAGATATTAAATATGATTATACAAATTTAGTAATTGACCGATTAAAAAGAGGTAACATAAAATAAAGAAATAAAAGGAGAATTATGAAAAAGATTTTAATTTCCATTGGTGTCCTGTCTATTTTACTTACGATTCCATGGATCGGCACGGCACAATCAAAGATCGGCTGGATAAATTCAAAAGCAATTATGGAAAAACTTCCTGAAGCGCAGGATGCACAAAAACAAATTGATAATCTTGTTGCTGAATGGCAGAATGAACTCGCAAAAATGCAGAATGAATGGCAGAAAAAATTTCAGGAATATGATAAGAAAAAGCTGATCCTCACAGATCAACTGAGAGCCGACGCTGAAAGAGAACTGCAGGAACTTGACAAAAAGATTATCGATTACAGAAACAAAAAGTTCGGTCAAAATGGCGAACTTTTCACCAAGCAAAACGATTTAATGAAACCAATCCAGAATAAAATATTTAAAGTCCTGCAGGACATAGCCCAGGAAGATGAATACGATTATATTTTTGATAAAAGCGGCGATATAATCCTGATGTATACAAATGAGAAATATAATCTTACTGAAGAAGTGTACAAAAGACTGACAACCTTCAAAGAATGAAACTTTCAGAAATAGCAAATATTCTTGGCGGAGAAATTATCGGTTCCGCTGATATCGTTATCAGCAACCTTGCAAAAATCGAGGAAGCAAAAGAGGGTGACATTACTTTTCTTGCAAATCTGAAATATAAAAAGAATATAAAAAGCACAAACGCATCGGCTATTATTATCGGAAAAAACATAGATATTAAAGAATTTGATCAGCGCACAGAGCCAATATCAATAATACGCGTTGAAGATCCGTATATGTCTTTCCTCCGATTGATCGACACTTTTTACCCGCCCCCTGAATTACCCCAGAAGGGTATTCATCCTTCTTGCGTGATAGCAAAAAGCGCTTCCATCGGCAAAGATGTTTCAATTGGCGCGTTTGTCTTTATTGGAGAACGCTGCAAGATCGGCGATGGAGTGATTTTATACCCGGGTACTGTTTTACACTCTGATGTCAAAATTGGTAATGAAACTATAATATATTCAAACACAACCATCAGAGAATTCTGCGAAGTCGGAAATAGAGTGATCATCCACTCAGGAACAGTTATTGGAAGCGATGGATTTGGTTTTATTCAAACAGATACGGGTAAAAATGCAAAAATACCACAAAGAGGCACAGTTATTATCAAGGATGATGTCGAGATAGGCGCTAATTGTGCAATTGATCGTGCCACAATAGGACAAACTGTGATAGAAGAAGGTGTAAAACTGGATAATCTCATCCATGTGGCACATAATGTGACAATAGGTGCCCACACTGTGATTGCTGCCCAGAGCGGGATATCAGGAAGCACGAAAGTCGGAAAACATTGTGCTATAGGAGGACAGGTAGGATTGACCGGACATATCACAATTGCAGATAAAACTTCAATAGGAGCACAATCGGGGGTTCCAAAATCTATTACTGAAGAAGGAAAAACCTATTTCGGTTATCCTGCGCGCGAGATACATGAAACATGGAGAATTGAGGGTGCACTCAGGCAACTCCCTGAACTTTTATACGAATTCAGAAAATTACAAAAACGCCTGGAAGATTTAGAAAAATATTTTCATAAATAACCCTGAGAGGAAAGAGTAAAAAATGTTAGAGCAGCAAAGAACAATTAAACGCCCTGTTCAAATTTCGGGAACCGGACTCCATACAGGAGTTCCATCGACCCTCACATTTAAACCTGCACCCATAAGTTATGGAATCCGTTTTCGCAGATCTGACCTCCCAAATCATCCCGAAATACCTGCCCTTGTGGATTTTGTTGCAGATATATCACGAGGTACAACTCTTCAGTACAACAACGCTAAAGTTCATACAGTAGAGCACATACTTGCAGCAATTGTAGGATTACAAATAGACAACATAATTATTGAACTGAACGCAATTGAACCGCCAATCTGCGACGGGAGCGCGAAACCATTTGCAGACGCCTTGCTTGAAGCAGAATTTGTAGCACAGGATGCACCAAAAGATTACTTGATTATTGATCAGACGGTTCAATATATCGATGAAGAAAAAGGAGTTCATATTGTTGCATTACCAACCGATGACTACCGTCTAACTGTAATGATTGATTACCATAACCCCGCATTAGGAAGTCAGCATACCGGCCTTTTCAATCTCGAAAAAGAATTTCTTCAGGAATTTGCCCCTGCCCGAACTTTCTGTTTTTTACATGAAGTAGAGGAACTGCACCGACAGGGACTTATACGGGGTGGTACACTTGAAAATGCGATTGTAATTGCCGATGAAGACCTTACAGAAGAAAAAGTCAAGCGTATCTCAAAGAATCTTGGAATACGTGAAACACTAATTATCGGCGCAAATGGGATAATTAACAACAAGGAACTCCGTTTTAAAAATGAACCGGCAAGGCATAAACTTATAGATTTAATGGGCGATCTTGCTTTAATTGGAGCACCATTTAAGGCACAAATTCTTGCTGCCCGGCCCGGACATGCGAGCAACGTCGAATTCGCAAAAAAAATCCGAAAACTATATCAACAGCAGGTGTTAATAAAAAAATATCAGTTTGAGAAAAAGGAAGGAATAGTTTTCGATATCAATGCACTGCAAAAAATCTTACCCCACAGGTATCCATTCCTGCTTGTCGATAAGATCATAGATTTCAAACTCGATGAGAAAATTGTCGGTATTAAAAATGTAACCATAAATGATTGGTTTTTCGCAGGGCACTTCCCCGGTCGACCTGTAATGCCGGGTGTTCTAATTATTGAAGCGATGGCACAGGTTGGAGGAGTTTTATTGTTAAACGGACTTGAGAATCCGCAGGGGAAACTTGCAGTTTTTACAACCATCAATAACGCAAAATTCAGAAAGCAGATAATACCGGGAGATCAGTTAGTGCTCGAAGTTTTTCTTAAAAACAGGCGCCCGAAATTAGCACTCTTAGAAGGAAAAGCATACCGAAACGGCGAACTTGCGGCAGAAGCCGAATTGAGCGCCGCAATTATTGACCGCGAAACAGAAAACGAAAAAAAGTAATAAATCATTTATACCCACAATTACTATGGCAACCATAATCGATAGTCACGCAATCGTAAATCCCAAAGCACAACTCGGGGAAAATGTCAACATTGGACCTTTTTCTATAATTGAACATGACGTAATTATTGGAGATGGAACAAGAATTGCGTCACATGCACTCATAGCTCACGGAACAACAATCGGCAAGGAATGTCAAATACACCATGGCGCGGTGTTAGGAACGATACCGCAAGATCTTAAATTCCATGGGGAAATGACAACTTTAGAAATCGGAGATTATACTGTCGTAAGAGAATACGCGACAATAAACAGGGGTACCCGCGAACGAAACAAAACAACTGTTGGAAGCCATTGCTTCCTGATGGCATATTCTCATATTGCACACGACTGCGCCATTGGCAACCACGTTATTTTAGCAAATACTGTGAATATGGGTGGCCATGTTCATATTGATGATTTTGCTGTCATAGGAGGAATTGTGGCAATTCATCAGTTCTCCCATATTGGGTGTCACGCCATGGTTGGTGGTGGATTTCGGGTTGCAAAAGATGTACCGCCATACGTCCTGGCAGGTTCGGAACCTTTATCCTTCATCGGATGCAACATCGTTGGCATGAAGCGCCGGAATTTCAGGCAGGAAACAATAGCACTAATTGAAACTGCCTATAAAATGATTTATTCATCCAATTTAAACGTGTCGCAAGCAATCGAAAAAATAAAAAATGAACTGACCCTGACCGAGGAAATCAAAAATATTATTGAATTCATTGAAAAAAGCAAACGTGGTATAATTGGTCGTCGTAGATAGATGATCTGGAATTTGATAAATACCGGTTTCCAACGCGGTTCGTTCAATATGGACTTTGATGAGAAGGAAGCCATAAACCTCTCGCGAAGTGAAGGAAATCCAATACTCCGCTTTTATGGATGGAAACCATATGCAATTTCAATCGGATATAATCAGAGGATGGAAGATTTCGACATCGATAAAATTAATGCTGCCGGAATTGACATTGTGCGACGACCCACAGGCGGCAGAGCAATTTTACACGCTGATGAGGTGACATACAGTGTAATAATGAAAATTGAAAACGAAACACCAAAATCGATTTACAAATTCATAAATGAAGGTCTACTTCATGGTCTCAGGTATCTGAGTGTCGATGCAGAACTATCCGATGAAGGCGAAAATTTTCCAGCATTATATCGTCAATCTAATTCAATACCCTGTTTCTCCAGCACTGCAAAAAGTGAAATAAAATGCAGAAATAAAAAACTTGTGGGAAGTGCCCAGCGCCGTTACGGTAATGTTATCCTTCAACATGGCTCCATACTTCTTGGTCCGTACCACAAAAAGATAGTTGATTTTCTCTCTCCCGATCTTTCCGAAGAAAAAGAGATGCTTAAAAAAGAGATTGAATTAAAAACCATCGACCTCAAGGAAATTACCGGAAGACATATTTCATTTGATGAAGCTGTTGATGCATTAACGCAGGGATTCGCTGATCGGCATGGTATTTTCTTTCGTCATGCAGAATTTGTAGAAAATATATAAGGGAGTATGGTATGAAACATCAAAAAATAAAATCTGTTAAGCCCCGTGTAGTTACAACCAAGACGGTCACAACTATGAAAAAAACGGGGGAAAAAATAGCGATGCTAACGGCATACGACTATCTGGTCGCAAAATACCTTGATCAGGTGGGCATTGACATAATTCTTGTCGGTGATTCCTTAGGAAATGTTGTTCATGGATACGAAACAACATTGCCTGTTACGGTAGACGATATGATATATCATGCAAAAGCTGTAAAACGGGCAGTAAAAAATGCTTTAATTGTAGTCGACATGCCATTTATGTCCTTTCAATTAAATATTGATGAAGCCATAAGGAATGCTGGAAGAATTATGAAGGAAGTAGGCGTCGGCGCGGTTAAACTGGAAGGTGGTGCATACATAGCTGACATTGTGAAGCATCTGGTAAAAATTGGAATCCCTGTCATGGGACATCTTGGTTTGACACCACAGGCAATAAATAAATTCGGTACTTATGAAGTTCGGGCAACTACAGAAGAAGAAGCACGTGAACTTCTTGAGGATGCGCAAGTCCTTACTGAAGCCGGAGCATTTGCAATTGTTTTAGAAAAAATACCTGCAGAACTTGCCAAAAAGGTAACATCTTCAATTTCTATTCCAACAATAGGTATAGGGGCGGGACCTTATTGTGACGGACAGGTATTAGTCGTATATGATATGCTTGGATTGACGGAAGAATTCAAACCAAGATTTGTAAGGCGTTATTCAGAATTGGCGGAAATAATGAGATCCGCATTTACCAGTTATATTAAAGATGTAAAAGCAGGAAAATTCCCAACTAAAAATGAAAGTTATTAAGAAATACACATGAAGAAAAAATATACAATCATGGTATCGAATGATGATGGCATTGATGCGCCAGGTATATATGCGCTGGTGCAGGAACTAAAAAAAATCGGAAATGTCGTGGTTGTAGCACCCGATGAACAGCGAAGCGCGGTCGGACATGCAATCACGATGAACTATCCATTGCGCGTGAAAAAATTTTACAAATATGAAAAATTCTTCGGTTACGGTGTTGAAGGAACACCTGCTGATAGTGTAAAAATTGGCGTTCGAACTGTTTTGGGGAAAAATCCGGACCTTCTAGTTTCCGGGATAAACCATGGATCAAATACAGCAATAAATATCCTCTACTCCGGAACAGTGTCTGCCGCCACAGAAGGTAGAATCCTTGGAATTCCCTCAATTGCAGTTTCATTAACAACATACGACGAGCCGGATTTCAGATTTGCTGCAAAATTTTCAAGACTTCTTGCACAAGAGGTTTTAAAAAAAGGACTTCCTGAAGATACACTCTTAAATGTTAACATACCACCAATTCCTGAAAGGGAAATTCGGGGTGTTCGCATCACACGCCAGGGTAAGTCAAAATGGGATGATACCTTTGATGTAAGGAGAGATCCAAACAACAAGGAGTACTACTGGCTCACAGGAAAACTTGAAGTACTCGATACCTCTGAAGAAACAGATTATATAGCAATCCGACAAAAATATATTTCTATAACACCAATTCATTTCGATCTTACAGCCTACGATGCTCTACCAGTAATACGTTCCTGGAATTTGTCAAAACTGCATACAGCAGGAAAAAGGTTAAAAAAATAAATTTAGTTTTGAAGGATAAATGTATGATTGAGGGAGGTATCTACTATTTAATAACAGGTAAAAAAACTTCTATAAATTATTAATGGAAAAATTACCGGAGTTATCTTTTCTTAAGCACCGGTTTGAATTTTTTGACGAATCATTTTATCAATATTGTCTATTTCAACCGGTTTAGTGATGTAAGCATCCACTCCTAAGGTTTGCCCGTACTTTTGGGCTAGGAAATCATCAATTGCTGTGAGAAAGAAAAATGGAGTTGATTTGAATTTTGCGATCTTTTTAACTTTTTGAAAAAGTTCAAAACCGTTCATAGGTGTCATTCGTAAATCAGCAATAATAACATCAGGATTTTCTTTTTTCAGGACATCCAGTGCTATCTCGCCCGATATTGCAGTATAGACTTCGTAACCTCGTTCTTCCAGGCCTATTTTCATTGAATGCAATGCTTCTTCTTCGTCGTCTATATAAAGAACCCGTATTTTTGTCATTAATTAAATCACCTCATATCTTTAAACTAGGAATTTAACCTAACATTATAACTCGAATTTTAAACAAAATCAAGTTAAAGGATAAATTGCATTATAATTACAAATTTTACGAAATTGTCAACTAAAATGAAAAAATACCGTTAATAATGAATATTATTATAAAAAATGTGATAAATTAGAGGGGTGATTACTATACACAGATTGAACCATTGTTGATTATTTCGTTGTTGTTAATTATATACTGATGAGGAATAAATTTTGTTAAGACATTTACTAAATATTTTCATCTTATCATTCGCTCTATTACAAACCACGATTTCTCAGACGAATGTTTGTGAAATTTCATGGGAAGATGCAATAAAGTTATCTAATAGTTATAATCTTTCAATTTCTGCAAAAATTACAAATTCCGATGGTATAATTCATATAATCTGGTTCAATCTTGATACCAACTACGCATCTCCTGATGCAGGAATCTATTATACACAGAGTCAGGATAATGGGATTAACTTCTCGGAAAATACATTAATAATTGATGCCTCAAAAGTGATATCCCCTGGAATACTCACTGCAAAAGGACAAAATGTAATCGTAGCCTGTTATGGAATAGTTAATGAAAAAATTGGTACAATAATCTGCAAGAGTACAGATGGCGGGAAAAATTGGTCTGCACCTCAGATGATCCATGAAGGGAGCGTACCGCAGACGATTCTGTATTTCAATTCCAATATTGTCATTAATTTTTTATCCATGCAGACAAAAGCAAAAGGAATTATAGTAAGTCATGATAATGGAGACACATGGAACGTGATTAATTCGACAAGTCCACTTTTCTCTGATATGAAAAATGTTCAGGATTTACTCATTGCCGTCGGACCCGCCAATCGGGAATCAGGTACGGAGGTCGGATTTTATACCAGCATCAATGGAGGAATCAGCTGGTATGGTCCGGATATATTGTCTGCAAACGATCAAATTTCGTCACTACAGCCTAAAATTGCTGCATCAGCAAATGGAAATATGTATGTCACGTGGCACGAAGCGGGTACAATTCTTTTACGTCGAAGCAGAGGATATGACATGGACGGAAATATTATCTGGTATCCTCTGCAAATAATTTCATCAGGAGCATCAAATGCATTCCCAAATATTGCAGTCTATAATAACGCAGTTGCAGTCGTGTGGGAATCGGGCGAACAGTGGAACAAAGAGATTAACCTGAGATTCAGCGGTGACGGAAGCATCAGTTTTTGTCCTGTTGCATTCCCCTCTCCTTCGCCGGGCGGCAGTGAACCCGATATTATTATTACCCCCGATACGATTCATCTGATATGGACGCTACGAACTGAAGAAGGAACGGACATTTATTACAGACGAGGACGTGTAGAAGAATTTTACTCACTTCCCCAGACCATGTTAGGAAGGATTTATCCCAATCCGTCGTCGCTTACTGCGACGGTTGAAGTCTATTTAACCTCGAGCGAGTATATTGAAATTGATTTATTCAACACAATCGGGCAAAAAATAAAGAAGGTATATAAGGGGATCTCCGGACCTGGATTGTTAACAATTCATGTGAATGTAACAGATATTCCCTCCGGAGTATATTTCTTTAACTTAAAAACAATAAAAGGTGTAGATACAAAAAAATCCTTGATCTTACACTAGAAAAAATCTTAGTTTTAATGAGCAGTTTGGGAAAAAAGGTTATTTCATTTTTTCTATTGTATTAATTTCCCGCAGAAGGTCTTTTTTAGTAAAAGTTGATTTGCTCATTATTGTTGAAATAAAGCCCTGCATTCTTTCCTTTGTATCTTCATCAACCTCCATTGAAGTCAAAATTATTATTGGAGTATTGCGCGTCTTAACCTGCTGTTTTAACTGATAAGCAACATTAAAACCTGAAATATCAGGCATGATTAAATCGAGTATTATTAAATCAGGTTGCTCTTCCTCTGCGAGGCGGACACCATCCTTTCCGTTCATTGTTTTTATGACTTCATATCCTTCGGCTTCCAGCATGACCTGAATGAGGTCTGCAGCATTTTTGTCATCATCAATTATTAAAACTTTCGGATGCTGTTTGCTTAATACTGCTCTGATTTGCACTTTTTTCAGAGCATTAATGAGATCCTCTTTGTTTACAGGTTTTACGAAATAATCAACTGCTCCCATACTGAACCCAAGTTTCTTTTCGTCTGTAATTGAAATAATAATAATAGGTATATCTTTGCAAATGGGATGGCGTTTTAGTTCTTTTAAAACCTGCCAGCCGTCCTTGATTGGCATTATCATATCGAGTGTAATAATATGAGGTTTGAGTCGCTTTGCTTTTTCGATACCCTCCGCTCCATCTTTTGCAAGTTCGGTGCGGTAACCCGCTTCATGAAGATATAATTGAATTAACTGGCTTGCCTGTTGATTATCTTCAATTATCAGGACTAAAGGTTTTTCACCTTCGGGCATTTTCAGTGATTGTTCGTTTACAATCCGGAGCAGCTGATCTGCTGATTCGACAACTTCTCCCGCCACCACCATCGGTATGCGGAATCTGAAGGTACTTCCTTTACCCCATTCACTCTCCACAAACATCTGACCGCCATGAAGTTCTACCAATTTTTTTGTAATAACTAAACCGAGACCGGTTCCTTCCTTCGCTCCCTTAGAATTTTTGCCCTGTTTGAATGCCTGAAAGAGGGACGACATATCTTCCGGTTTTATACCGATACCATTATCTTTTACAGCAACTTCTATTTCATTAACAAACCTTTTTATGCTTACAGTTACAGTACCTTTCTCATTGCTATATTTTACGGCATTTGAAACGAGATTTACTAAAATTTGCTTAAATCTTGTCTGATCTACAACCAGCTGGTCTATTTCCGGAGCAATTTCAAATACAAGTTTTACATTTTTTTGTTGAAGTGCCGCCTGCATAACGCGTTCGACGCTCTCTACAAAATATGAAACAGGATAAGATTCCACATGCAGTTCCATCCTCCCTGCTTCAATTTTTGACAGGTCCAGAATATCGTTAATTAAATTTTGAAGGTGTTTGCCACTCTCATTTATATTTTTCATGAAGTTGCATACTTTTTCGGGAGGGAGCGATTTTAGATCGTTGGTAAGAATTTCAGAAAAACCAACTATTGCATTGAGTGGTGCTCGTAATTCATGACTGAATGTGGCGAGGAATCGTTTGAGTGTTTCGTTTGCATCATCAGTCCTCTTTTTCTCATTTTCCAATTCAATATTCTTAATCGTAACTTCATCCATCAGTCGTTTTCTGCTCATCCCGATTGCTAATTCATTTGCAATTATTTTTAGCATTTGTAGTTCATCTGCAACGTACTTATCCACTTTAGGAGACAAAACTTCCAGAACACCCTGCAATTCATTTTGAACAATAAGAGGAATGGAAATAAGTGTCTTTAATTTTAAATTTTCAGTTTCACTTAAAAAGTATGCCGCGATGGAACTCCTTGAAAGCTCATCCGACACAATCACTTTCTTACTCAATGCGGTTTGAACTGCGATGGTGTTTGTTTTTTCATGAACGATCTGATGTTCAACCTCAGGATCCACCCTTACATCAATTAATGATGGAGCCATTAAATGCAGCAATGATGACCGCGAATCATATCGGTAAATGCAAACAAATTTAGTAGGAATTTCCATAAACTGGGCAATCCTCTCGCCGGCATTAAGGCATAAATCATCAAGATGAGGAGCAACATTAATTTCGTGGGAAACCTGCATAAGCATTTCTTTCTGTCTCTGCTCCCTTTTTTGTGTGGTTATATCCTGGAAAAATACGGATATTCCACTCTCAGTCGGATAAATCCGAATATCGTACCATGCTTCAAATCGTTCATCGCGATAACATGTCTCAATACACTGGAAAGTCTTTGTCTCCATCGCGATTCTATATTTTTCTCCAATTTCGGCATCGCGTGCATTCGGAAAAATTTCAAATACATTCTTTCCCAAAACTTCATCCCTCTTGAGACCGGTACCCTCTTCCGCTGCGCGATTCCAGTATGTAAACTGGTAGTTTTTATCTAATGCGAAAAAACCACCCGAAATTCCTTCAAGAATTTCAGCAAATTTTTCATCAGAATTCATGGTAAATCCTTATAACTTAGTTTTTGGTCCGGTTAATTCTAGGAAATAAAAGAATAAAGGTAGTCGACGTTTGAGAATACATAATTTTTCAATAAGATGCAAGCATTTTTTTAAGAAAGGCTTTAGAAAAATGATTTAATACCCTGTTTTATATTGAGGGAGGTTATCCACACCCCGAAAATAAGAAAACCGTTAAAAATGGATGATTTTCAGCATGTTTAAAAGATATCCACCACTTATCACAACGTTTTTCCGGGTTAACAGGGTCAGTTTTCTGGCATTATGCACTTTCCTTTCCTTGTGAAAGCGCAATTTTTACAAAAATCAGGGTTAGGGTCAAATATCCGCAAATTGATTTTTTTTATTACATCCCTGACAGTTATTTTAAAATCTGCTATTTGAGATTTATCAAAAATTAAGGATACCGGATTTTCGGGATGACGAATAAAGATAATTGTCGCGGGAATTTTTTCCTGTCTGAAATATTCGTGAACCAACAGTGAATAAAATTTTATTTGAGGTAAATATTTTTCACTTCTTTCTTTAATTTCCTGAACATCAATCCTGTCAGTTTTATAATCTACAATATTCCATAAATTATTTTCATCTTTGAAAAGTCGATCTATTGTCCCTGTTAAAAAATAATCATCAAGCGCAAGATTAAGTTTATATTCTGATAAGTATTCCTTACACCCGAAGATCCATTTCCCTATAGGTGAGTTCACAAAATCTGAAACTGGCTTTTTTAACATTTTTATGTATTCCTCCGTCTTTCCCCACAGTGGCGATGGACTTCTAATAATCGATTGTTCGATTTCTTTTATTATTTTTTCATCTGAAATATTATCATCATTCAAAAATTGCAGTATCATATGTATCAAACTACCTTCAACATCTCCACGCAGAGCATCGTTCGAGTCTTCTTCTTCAGAAAATCCATAAGGAGGCGGAGAATATTCAGGAATTCCGAGTAGATACTTGAGATAATATTTTTGCGGACATTCCAGATATGTCAATATCTGTGTTGCGGAATAAAACTCACCTTTGACTGTACCAACTATCTTCTCAATTTGATATTCTTTTTCTTGATGTTCCTCAGGTTTCATCTCACCTTTCCACATCACAATCTCACCGGATGGTCTTTCAACTCGAATTTGAATTTCTAAGTTATGCGAACCATCAATAACGGAATTTTTCGTCCTATCAAGAATTTTCATCGGTTTTTCCCCGAGATTGATAACGCGGGAAGAATTTATTTGTTCACTTATGTTCAGTGATTCCACTATCCATTTAAGATATGACGTTTTATCAATCTTATTCTGGGCTGAAAGAATGAGCATATCCCTTGCACGGGTACAGGCAACATAAAATATTCTCATTTCTTCTGCTTCAACGCGCCGCTTCTGTCTAATTTTCAGGAATTTCAAAATACCAGGATCAATTTTATTATCTGCGTCTTCAGTCTCTCTTACTGGAAAAGCAACACCATATTCGGGATCGATAAATGGTGAAGTGTCGTAGCGAATTCCTCTATGTAAAAATGGAAGAAAAACAACACCAAATTCAAGCCCCTTTGCGGCATGAATCGTCATTATCCTTACGCAGTTTTCCTTTATATCTCTTGGCGCCTGTCCCTCCCGCTCTTCAGTCTCAATGTAGTCAACAAGTCTCTGGGCAAAGTCATATAAACTGGGCAATCCTCGTTCTTCAAACTCCCTTGCAATGCCTATTAATTTTTCTATGTTTAAAATACACTCTTCTCCCATCGGCAGACCCGACATCACACCCACCCAGCCGGTATCAACAATAATTTTCTGAATAAGATCCGGGATAGGAAGTCTTTTAGCAATATCCAGATGATTTAAAAGCAGTGCAATAATTTCTTTTATCCTTTCATTTTTATTAATACACTTGAGAAGTTTATGCCAGAATGAAGAACCTTTCTCCTGTGAAACACAGAACAATTCTGCATCTGATAAGGTGAAAAAGGGAGATCGTAAAATACCTGCTAATGCGACATCATCATCGGGATTGAGAAGAAATTTTAAATAATTGACGATGTCAAGAATTTCCTGCGTCTGGAAGTATCCAATTCCTCCTGTAAGGATGAAGGGGATATTAAATTCAGTCAATGTTTTCTCAAGGACCTGAAGGTAATCTCTGTTGCGAAGCAATATTGCGGCATCACGAAACTCAAAATTGCCGGGGATTTCCTCACGACCCCGATAAATAACTTTCTTATCGTTAACAAGTTCAATAATTTGTTCGGCTATGAGTCGGCATTCCATTGTAATTAAATCTATATTTTCATCCGACTTGTTTTCAGATTCATTATTTACAGGAAGGAGGATTAATTCCACGGAGCCGTCTGCCTTATTATTTCGTCCCTGTATGAGATCGTCATAACGGACACCGAAGTCAATATGGCTTCGCGTCATAATTTTTGAAAAAACCCGGTTTACAAAGTCGATTAGCGCAGGCAACAGTCGGAAACTTTCACCCAGCACGATACTTTTACCCTGGTCGAATCGATTGATTTCAGCATTTGCTTTTTCAAACACTTCAACTTCTGCATCACGGAAACCATATATCGACTGCTTTGCGTCTCCGACTATGAACAAATTTGAATATGATTTAGCCAGGGTAAGCGAATGGATGATATCATACTGTAATAAATTTGTGTCCTGAAATTCATCAACAAGTATATATTTAAATTTTGATGATATTGATTTTATAACTTCAGGATTTTGCAACAACCCACGTGTTTTAAGAAGTATGTCTTCAAAATCAAGGAATGCATACTCGTTTTTTTTCTCCTCGTATCTTTGAAGAACCTCACGAAAGATTGTCAGGAGCGGTTCGATCATTTCGTACAATATTTCATTTCCTTCTTCTCCTTTTTGATCGGCGACAAGGAAGTCGGCTGCTTCAACATATTCACGAATGTGCTTAAGTTGATAAATTTCGTCCTGTATTATTTTAACATCACTTAAAGTTTTAGAAAATGCCACTCTCAAATTAAGGTCTTTTGTAAATAAATCATCTGTAATATTCTGAAATAATTCTATTCTTTGTATTTTTGAACTTATTTTTTCCCAGTATTTAAGTTCTTCTTGTTTTGCTCTGAAAGATGGTTTATTTGAATAGCTGAGTATTTTATCAAGGATGTCATTCCAGTTAGAGTTTGATAAATATTGATTGATATGTTCGATAAGATTATTTCTCAGACTCTCCTGAACTTTTTCGGGTAAAGAAAAATCATAAAGTTTACAGAGTCGGTCAATCAATTCCCTTTTCTTTAAAAACTTCTGGCAATAATTTTCTACTGTTCTTCTATCTAAATATCTTAAAAGCGCGTGTATTTTTTCTTTCTTTTCGGAATTTTCCATATCTGTCAAAATTCCGACAAGCGCTCCTCTAATTGCTTCCTTTTCAAATGCATTTTGGTCAAAATTGTTCAGGATCGAGAATGAAGCATCAACTTCTGCTTCCACAGGGTATTCACGCAACAATTGGGCGCAAAATGAATGTATTGTTCCAATATTTGCAGAAGTTAACTGATCACGCACAAGTGCCCATCGGCGTCGCACAGCATCGTCTTCAGCAACAGACATTAATTTTTTTACTTCTTCGGCTATCTTATTTTTAAGTTCGTTCGCGGCTTTCTCGGTAAAAGTAATTGCGGCTATTTCCTTAACCTGTGTACTGGTTTCAGTAAGAATTTTTATAAATCGCTGAATCAATACTGTAGTTTTACCGGCTCCCGCGTTAGCGATTACCGATAAATTTTGCTTGGTGTCTAAGGCATCTATCTGACTTGGAGTAAGCAATTAATTTTAACCTTTCATTACAGCAAGAGGTACAAGTTTGGCTACTTTCCGGGCAATACCTGCATTATGAACAACTTCAACAACGCGGCTAACATCTTTGTAGGCATCAGGCTTTTCTTCGGTCAGTCCTGACCTGGTTTCTCCTCTGACGAATATTCCTTTACCTTTCATTTCCTTCAACAATTCATCTGCGGATGTTTCTCTTTTGGCCTGTGCGCGGCTCATTGCGCGGCCTGCTCCATGGCATGAGGATCCGAAAGTTTCCTTCATTGCCTGATCGGTTCCTACTAAAACATATGAGCATGTTCCCATACTACCGGGTATCAGAACCGGTTGTCCCACCTCTTTTAGATCATCGGGGAGTGCGGGATGCCCTTTTGGGAAAGCCCTTGTTGCTCCTTTCCGATGCACAAGAACTTTTTTTCTCCTGCCATCAACCTCATGTTCTTCATATTTTGCTATGTTATGACATACATCATAAAGTATTTTAAGATCATCTGTACCGACTATTCTTTTAAAAACTTCACGTGTCCAGTGTGTTATTAACTGTCTATTGGCAAACGCAAAATTAGCTGCAGCCGCCATTGCACTCAGATATTGTTCGCCCTCTTTTGATTTCACGGGGACGCATGCTAATTGTCTATCTTTCACGGTAATTCCATATTTTTTCATACCGCTTTGCATAATATCCAGATAATCAGTGCACACCTGATGACCCAGACCGCGCGACCCGCTATGAATTAATATCACTATTTGACCTTTAAAAAGACCGAATATTTTTGCAACTTCAGTATCGTATAATTCAGAGACTGATTGTATCTCAAGAAAATGGTTGCCTGATCCGAGCGTTCCCAGTTGTTGATGACCCCGGTCTTTTGCATGTTTGCTCACAGCAGACGGATCTGCTCCCGGAATTTTACCTGATTCTTCTATATGATATAAATCCGATTCGCGGCCATATCCATTCCTGACAGCCCATCCCGCGCCTTCATGTAAAACTTTATCAAGTTCATCTTTACTTACAGACAACAATCCTTTTTTTCCGGTACCGCATGGTATGTCGCGAAAAAGTTGGTTTAGTAAGTTTTCAAGACTTGGTTTTATATCATTCGATGTCAAAGGTGAAGTTAATAAACGGACGCCGCAATTTATATCGAAACCGACTCCTCCTGCAGAGACAACCCCTTCATCCAAATCTGCAGCTGCGACTCCTCCGATGCAGAAGCCGTATCCCTGATGTGCATCGGGCATTGCAAGAGATTTTCCTACAAAGCCAGGTAATGTTGCGACATTCGCTACCTGCTCTGTGGTTTGATCTTTCTCGATCTGCTTTATCATCTCGTCGTCAGCATAAATCAGGCCATCAATCCGCATACCTTCCTTTGAGGATTTTGGGATTAAAAATCTATAGTCATCAATTTTCTTAATCATTTTTACACCTTGTTCTTGACATTACAATGTGTCTTATGTTATAGTTATTAAATGCAGAGTCGCGATGGTCGCGAAGCTAATATAAAGTATGTGTTAAATTTTTTAATTACCCTTCATACATTTATTCTGAATTAAAATGTTCTTTTACCTCTCTGCAATTTCTTTGCGCTCTCTGTGGTTTATTAGTACCTGGTAATTTTTAGTAATTCAGCGTCATCCCTCGACTCCGCTCGGGATGACACCGATTTGTTTTTTATCATCCCTCCCAAGTTGACGTTTTTCACGACACTCCTCGACCCTGAGTACCTCCTAGTGGTCTCAGGGGAACCTCCGCTCGGGATGACGCCAATTTTTGTTTGCTTCCCCTACCCCTCTCCGCCAGAGGTGAACAGGGACTGTATGTGCCACTCACCTCCAATCCTGGATTGAACCTGAAGGTGAGTGGCACATTCAAACCCACCGTCATGCTGAGCGGAGGCTCTCTTGAACTTGTTTCAGGATCGAACCAGCCGTCATGCTGAGCGGAGTCGAAGCATGACGGTGTTGATTAAAACACACCATCATGTTGAGCGGAAGCTCTCCTAAGTTTATCTCAGGATCGAACCATGACGGTGACACTTAACATTCAGCGTCATCCCTCGACTCCGCTCGGGATGACGCATCTTTTTTTACCCACACTCGCTGTGCCAAGTTTACGAACTGATACAGAATAATATTCTTTTCTGAAACTTCTCGACCAATCTGCACCCTCGCATTTTCTAAATATCAACAAATACCCTTATAATTGCGTTCTTATCATCCTTTTTTACCAGCAACTGATGATATGTAATCGCCTTAACATCCAATCTGGGATGATGCTTTTTCTCGCAAAATTCTTCACCCCTCACAATAGCATTAAGATAATCATTTTTTAATTGACGAATATCAAATTCAGAACATACAAAATGCTGTCCGTCGTACAGATAAAGTATTTCAGACAACCATTTAACAAGCAATTGTTCAATATCCTCTGCGTTTATATTTACTTCTTTCTCCATCTTACTTCCTACACTTCCCAAATCCAGAATTATTGACATCAGTCCGGCTGCAGCTCCGGAAAACGCATCTTCCAGTGTTGAACCTCTGACTTCTATTCCGAGATCAGATGGATGTTCTAATATTTGAAATTCTGCTTTCATCAAATGGAGTGCAATAAATAATTAACAAAATTTCTATTTTATTACAACTGCGGACCGATTGTAAAATAAAATAACAAGGGTCCGACAGCAACCGGTGAATTAGGCAAATTTTGTTGTAAGTAGAAACTTTTACCAACCCCGAAGGCTGCAATACCGACCGGCGTATCAATTGCAATTGAAATTCCAGCTCCATGTTGAAAATTTTTAAATTTTAACTCCTGAGGAATTAATGATATTGTTCCAAGGTCGTAACGAAGTGCAAGATAAGTATCAAACAAAATCCGGAACGGTAATGTGTATCTGTATTCAATATTAAGGAGGAAAATTTGTCTGCCCCGACTATCATCTTCTCTTAGACCATAAAACGATTGAAATCCGCCAAGGCTATATTGCTCTGCTATAGGGAGGGTTTTGTCTGCGAAACCGAACAACAACCGGGGTCTCACTGTATGATTCGGTACTGGAGTTATGTAATTTTCATATGTTATATTTATTTTGCCATAACCAACTTTACTCCCAAGTGATTTTGAAGCGGATTCAAACATCATAATTAACAGAATCCCTTTTGTTGGAAATGTAAACTTATCTTCGGTATCAATAATACTTTGAACGCGAATACCAGCAAATGGGTAACTATCATCCGAAGTTTGTATACCGGAAAGGGATTTGATGTGATGTCTTTCCCATCTAAATTCTGCCGTAACATCTCCGAATCTCTGAAAATTGCTGCCGAATGCTATTGAACCGCCATACTTATCCTCTCGGTATTTCCCATTTTCAATGCGTTCCCACCTTTCTGCGTATGAAGAAGGAGAATATTCATAAGTAAAAACATCACGGGATTTATAGTAGCCCCTTAAATTGAAAGTAAAATAAGAGTGAAATATTCTATTCACGGTATATTCACCGCGAACGAATCTGTCGCGATGACCATAGCGCATTATCAGTCCGAGATCTTCCCATGCACCTCTGAAGTTGATCTGACGGATGCTCATTGTACTTACAATTCCATGTTCATCATCCGCATGAAAACCGATTCTCAGGAGTTCAGAACTTTTTTCTTTGACTTTAACAATAAGATTGGGATCATTTTGTGTATATCTGACTTCAAAATATGCATACTCGAATAATCCTGTACTTTTGAGATTAATAATTCCCTGAATTGC
>Ga0101944_10003342_pt1 | contig 22735 bp, 12 predicted proteins | sample DewCreD2012metaG_FD_75245 | JGI IMG/M metagenome (GOLD analysis project Ga0101944, IMG submission 75245) | Hot spring sediment bacterial and archeal communities from British Columbia, Canada, to study Microbial Dark Matter (Phase II) - Dewar... ... | reverse complement strand
CCGTTGAGCACCTGGACCACGTCCTGCGGGCGGTGCTTCTCGGACAGCGCCGTGAACTGCCGGATATCGGTGAACAGCACCGTGACGACTTTGAGCTCGCCGCCCAGCGGCACGTCGCCTTTGAGCAGGGCCTCGCGCACCTCCTCGGAGACGACGCGCCCGAACAGGTCGCGCATGAACTCGCGCTGGCGCAGGCCGCCAACCATCTGGTTGAAGTGTCGGGCCAGCAGGCCGAGCTCGTCCTGGGCATACGACGGCACGCTCACATCCAGGCGCCCGGCGGCCACCTGGCTGGAGGCGCGCACCAGTTCGAAGACCGGCACGGCGATCACCTGCGCCACCACCACCCCCAGGCCGATGATCGCCAGCACGCCGACCGCAAACAGCGCCATCAGCGGCGCCAGGCCGAAATCGGCGCCCTCCGCCGCCAGCGCGCGCGGCAGCGCCACACTCAGCAGCCAGCCGGACGGCTGGCCGCGCAGCGTCAGCGCGCCGACCGCTTCCTGGAACTCGGCGTTACCCACCCGCACCAGCCGGCTCGGCAGACGCCGATGGCCGGCCGCCCCCACGGCGCTGATCAGGTCAGGCGCCAGGGCCGGCAGGCCGGCCTCCATCCCAAACGTGGTCGCGGCCAGGGCGCCGTCCGGCCGGAAGGCCGATACGCGGGCCAGCGGGCTGATCGACCAGCGCGCGAGCCGGTCGGCCAGCGGCGCGCCCACGATCACGGCGCCCACCACGCGGTCCGCAGTTTTCACCGGGCCAACCGCATAGAGCAACGCGCCGTCCGCCAGGTCCGCGATCCCGGCGAACTTGTCGCCCAGCGCATCGGCCTGGCCTTCCAGGACCTGCCGCACCGGCGCGGCGGCTTCCAGGCCCGGCCAGCCGCCTGATTGATAATCGTCACCCACGGCCTGCAGGCTGTAGAGAGTCTGCCCGCCGGCATCGAGCACCTGAACGACGGCCAGCCGGCCGTTGACGGCCGCCGGGCGGATCAGAGCTTCCAGCGCGGCGACATCGGCGGCGGCTACCGCCTCCGGCAGGCCGACGGTGTAGGCCAGCGCCCGCACGGCGGTCAGTTGCGCCACCTCATCCTGGAAAACGGCCTCGCTTGCGGCCACGAACTCGTCCGCCAGCCAGGCGCGGAAACGGTCTTCCAGGCTCCGCGCCAGCGATTGGCTCACCAGCCAGGTGGCCAGGCCCGCCAGCAGGAGGGCGACCACCAGATACGGCACCGTGATCTTGAACCGCAACGGGATCGAGAGGACGGCCGAGGCCAGGCGCGATAACGCCGCGGGGCGTGACCCAGACGACATAGCCCGATTGTGACAGCCGTGGGGATAGACTGAACGATGGCGTTATGGAGGGCCGGTTGTGAAACGCTAGAATCTGGTTTGGGCGGCGCCCGAGGTTATAATCGGCCCGTGTCCACGCTTGAAGCCCAAATCGGCGATCTTTTGCGCGCCCGGCGGCTGACGCTGGCCGTGGCCGAGTCGTGCACCGGCGGCCTGCTGGGCCACCGCCTGACCGACGTCCCCGGCTCGTCCGACTATTTCCTGGGCGGCGTGATCGCCTACGCCTATGACGCCAAGGAGCGCCTGCTGGGAGTGCGCCATAACACCCTGTACGAGCACGGCGCGGTGAGCGAGGCCACCGTGCGCGAGATGGCGCGCGGCGCCCGGCGCGCGCTGGGCGCCGACATCGGCGTGGCGATCACGGGCATCGCCGGGCCGGGCGGCGGCCTGCCGGGCAAACCGGTCGGTCTGACCTGGATCGGGCTGAGCGCGCGCGACGGGGAGCTGGCCGAGCAACACGTCTGGGACTCCGACCGGGCCGGCAACAAGGCGCTGTCCGCCGAAGCCGCCCTGCGCCTGTTGTGGCGGTATTTGCAGGGCGCGCCCGAAACACCTTGACACATGCGCTCGTCGAGCCTCCTCGTGTTCGTCCGCGGCGTGCTGCTCATGGCGGCCGTCATCACCGTCTTCTTCGGCCTCGAGCTGGCCGTGGACGTGATGGCCGGCGGGTATCCGCTGGCGCGCGCGCTGTTCTTCGACGTCAACGACGCGCGCCATTTCAACAACCTGCTCAATCGCAGCCTGAACCAGCTCCTGGGCGTCGTCTTCACCACCGTCGCCATCGCCGTGCCGCTGACGGCCAACCTGTACTCGCTCAAGTTCCTGGAGTTCTTCATCCAGGACCGCGTGAACGCCGCCGTGTTGACCCTGGCTGTGCTGACCAACCTCGGCAACACCTGGGCCGGCTACGCCCTGAAGGCCAACCACATTCCGGTGGTAGCGCTGAATGTCATCTTCGCGTTGAGCCTCGTGTGCTTCGCGGTGTTGCTCCCGTACCTGTACTATGTCTTCCGCTTCCTGCATCCGGACACGCTGCTGGCCCGCCTGGAGCACGCACACGCCGTCGCGCTGCGGGACGCCCTGCGGCGGCCGGGGCCCCGCCGGGCCGAGGCGGCCGCCGACCTCGAGCACATCGCCAACATCGCCGTCCGCGCGGTGGAGCGCGGCGACCGCAACACCGCCATCGACAGCGTGCGGACGCTGGAGCGCGCGCTGCGCGTGTACTGGGCCGGCAAGCCGGGCCTGCCGGCCGCCTGGTTTGAGGCCGACCAGAACTTCTTCCTAGGCTTCTCGTCCGCGGCGGTGGACGACCTGACCGCCAGCCGCAGCTGGGTGGAGATGAAGCTGTTCGGGCAGCTCCAGCTGATCACGGCGGCCAGCATCGGGCGGATGCCGGAGGTCACCAGCGCGGCGGCCAAAGCCCTGCGCAAGGCCGGCCTGGAGCCGGCGGCGCGGTCCGACCCCGCTCTGCGCGACCTGGTCACCGAATACTTCAACACCCTGCTCCGCGTGGCCCTCAACCGGCGTGACGCGCGCGCGGTCTTCTCCATCCTCGACCAGTACCGGCTGTTTGCCGAGGCCATCAACCCGGAACAGCCGGACCTCGGCCTGGAGATCGCCTATTACTTTCAGTACTATGGCCAGGTGGCGCGCGAAACGCAGTTGACGTTTGTGGCCGAGGCTGTGGCCTACGACCTGGGCGCGCTGGTGCGGGCCGCCTGGGAAGCCGGCGCCCCCAACCGGTCGCAGTTGCTTGAGCGCTTCCTGCATTACGACGATCAGGCCCGCCATCCGCTCAAGGGCGTCAAGAAGTCGCAGGCCATCCTGGCCAGCTACTTCCTGGCCCGCGCTCTGGCGGAGCCGGCGGCCACCATCCAGGCGGCCTGGGCCGGGCTGGAGCCGGGGTTCGTGCGCCAGGTGCGCGACGAGCTGCTGTTCGTCAAGCGCGAAAAGTATTGGGAGGTCAGCGAACGGCGCATGAACATTGATTATGTGCCGGCGGCGCAGCGCGAGAAACTGCGCGCGTTCTTCGACAGCCTGGCGCCGTGAAAGCCTTCGTCACCGGCAGCACCGGTTTCATCGGCCGGCACCTGGTGCAGGAATTGCTGGACCACGGCTACTCGGTCACAGCGCTGGTGCGGACGTTCGAGCGGGCGCGGCAACTGCCGCGCGGCGTGCGCGCCGTCCCGGCCGACATCACCCAGCCGGACCTGCTCCGGCAGAACCTGGACGGCGTCGACGTGTTGTTCCACCTGGCCGCCGTCCATCAGGTGGGCGCCCGGCCGGCGGACTACAAACGCCTGCAGCGGATCAATATCGACGGCGCGCGCCGGGTGCTGGCGCTGGCGACCGAAGCGGGCGTGCCGCGCATCGTCCATGTCTCGACCGTGGCGGTCTACGGCGACACGCGCGGTCAGGTGGTCGATGAGACCTACCGGCCCGGCGAGATCGCCTTTCAGAGCGAGTGCCAGCGCACCAAGCACGCGGCGCATTTTCAGGTGGCGGTCCCACTGCAAACCGCCGGCGCGCCGCTGATCATCGCCTGCCCGGGCGCCGTCTACGGTCCCGGCGACCGGTCCGGCCTGGCGCGCCTGCTGAGCTGGCAGGCGCGCGGCCGGCTGCTGGCCCTGATCGGTCCGGACGCGGCGCGCTCGTGGACCTACGTGGGCGATGTGGCCGCCGGATTGCGTCTGACCGCCGAGCGTGGCCGGCCGGGGACCACCTACCATCTGACCGGTCCGGCGCACTCGCTGCGCGAGTTTTTCGCCGCCAGCGCCCGGGCCGGCGGCGTCCTGGGCCCCCTGGTCTGGCTGCCCTCCTCGCTGGCCAGCTGGCTGGCGCGGGCTCTCCAGGGGGCGGCGCCGGCGCTGGCGGAGCGCCTGCGCGTGGTGGCCGGCGTCACTTACCTGGGCAGCGCCGCGCTGGCCGAACGCGAGCTGGGCTGGCGCGCCCGGCCCCTGGCCGACGGCCTGCCGCCCACGATGGCGGTGTTGAAGAAGTCGCAACCATGACGGCTTTACTGCATCTCCCCTCCCAACGCGTCGTCCTGGCGGTGACGCTGGCGGCCCTCGTGGCGACGGTTGCCTTTGCCTTCGTCTTTGACGGCCTGCACCGGCCGCTGGCGCCCTACACCATCGTGGACCTGGAATTCGCCGGCGCTCCGGCCCGGCTGGCCGAGATGACGGAGGCCTGGGGCGCGGCCGGCCTGGCCGCCGCGCGCCAATCGTTGTGGCTGGATTTCCTGTTTATGCCGGCCTACGCCCTGCTCTTCGCCGGCCTGGCCCTGATGGTGGCCCGGGCGACCTCCGGCCTGGCGCAGACGCTGGGGCTCTGGCTCAGCCTCATGCCGTTCGCGGCCTGGGCGTGGGACCTGCTGGAGAACGTGATGTTGTTGAGCGCCCTGCCGCCCGCCCTGGCGGCTGAGACGGCCCTGCGGGTGGCGGCGATAGCGGCCGGCGTCAAGTTCGGCGTGCTCGGCCTGGCGGGGCTGTATATCATCGTGGGCGGCGCCTGGGGGTTGATCCGAGGCAGGGTGAGGCGCGTCGTTAATGCGTAATGCGTGTTGCGTAATGCGTCGTGCGCGAGGCGCAACTTGACGGAGATGGAACTCCTCAGCCAACTGGCGGTCGGCCTGGCGCTGGCGGGCCTGATCGCCCTGGTCGCCTACCGGCGCGGCTCGCTCTCGCGTTCCGGCGCGCTGGGCGCGGTGCTGATCGGCGCGACCATCTTCGGCCTGGGCGGCTGGGCCTGGGGGACGCTGCTGGTCGTGTTCTTCGTCTCCTCGAGCTTCCTCTCCCACTACAAAGAGCAGCGCAAGGCGGCGCTGGCCGAGAAGTTCAGCAAGGGCAGCCGGCGCGACCTGGCGCAGACGCTGGCCAACGGCGGCGCGGGCGCGCTGATCGTGATCGCCCATGCGCTGTGGCCGAGCCCGCTGTGGTGGGCGGCCTTCGTCGGCGCCATCGCCAGCGTTAACGCCGACACCTGGGCCACGGAACTGGGCGTGCTCAACCGCGCCCGCCCGCGCCTGATCACGACGCTGCGCGAGGCCGAGGCCGGCACATCGGGCGCGGTCTCCGCCGCCGGCACGCTGGCGGCGCTGGGCGGCGCGGCCCTGATCGGGCTGACGGCGGCCGGGTTCGACCTGGCCGCGGGCGGCGCGCCGGCCCGGGCGCTCGCGCTGGCCGGGGCCGGGGCGCTGGCCGGCCTGGCCGGCTCGCTAATCGACTCCTGGCTCGGCGCGACGGTGCAGGCCATCTACCTCTGCGAGGCCTGCGGCAAGGAGACCGAGCGCCACCCGTTCCATCTGTGCGGCGCGCCGACCCGGCCCCGGCGCGGCTGGCGCTGGCTGGACAACGACTGGGTGAACTTCGTCAGCTCGGTCGCCGGCGCGCTTCTGGCGGCTTTCCTGATGGGGTTCGCTTAACCGCGTTGCATGCAGACCCTTCACCGCCTGCGCCTCGACCGGCAATTCATGGACAACGTGGCCGCCTGGGAGCGCCTGCCGGCCCGGCCCGCCCGCTATGCGCCCTTTCCGGCCGGCCTCGATCCGCGCCTGATCGCCTGTCTCCAGTCACAGAACATCCAGAAGCTCTACCGCCACCAGGCCCAGGCGATCGAAGCCGCCCTGCGCGGCGAGCACGTCGTCGTCGTCACCGGCACGGCCTCGGGCAAGACGCTGGCCTACAACCTGCCGGTGCTCAACACCCTGCTGGCCGACCCGGCCGCGCGGGCGCTGTACCTGTTCCCGACCAAGGCGCTGGCCCAGGACCAGGCAGATGAGCTGGCGGGCCTGATCGCGGCGCTCGACGGACGAGACCCGCCGGGCGAGAAGCGAAGGGCGCAGGACGAAGAGGCGCGGCCCGTCCAGCGTCTTTCGTCCTCGGTCCACATCTACGACGGCGACACGCCGCAGGCGCAGCGCCCGCAGATCCGCAGGGCCAGCGGCGTGCTGATCTCCAATCCGGACATGCTGCACGCCGGCCTCCTGCCCCACCATCCCAATTGGGCGGAGTGGCTGGCCGGGCTGCGCTACGTGGTGTTGGACGAGCTGCACGTTTACCGCGGGCTGTTCGGCTCGCACCTGGCCAACGTGCTGCGCCGCCTCAAGCGCCTGTGCGCGTTCTACGGCTCCCGCCCGCAGTTCCTGTGCGCGTCGGCCACCATCGCCAACCCGCGCGAGCTGGCCGAGCGCCTGATCGAGGCGCCGGTGACGCTGGTGGACGACGACGGCGCGCCGCGGGCCGAGAAGCACTTCCTCGTCTACAACCCGCCGGTGCTGGACGCCGTCACCGGCGTGCGGCGGTCGTATCTATTGGAGGCGCAGCGGCTGACGAGCGAATTTCTGAAAGACGGCGTGCAGACGGCGCTGTTCGCGCGCTCGCGCAACGCCACGGAAATCCTGCTGGGCTACGTCCGCGACGCGGCCGGCGGCGACGCGGACCGGGCGCGCGAGGCCATCCGCGGTTACCGGGGCGGCTATCTGCCGCTGGAGCGGCGCGAGATCGAGCGCGGACTGCGCGACGGCCGTGTGCGCGGCGTGGTGGCCACCAACGCCCTGGAGCTGGGCGTGGACATCGGCCAGCTGGGGGCGGTGGTGATGGCCGGCTACCCGGGCACCATCGCGTCCACCTGGCAGCAGGCCGGCCGCGCCGGGCGCCGGGCCGAGACCAGCGCCGTGGTCCTGGTGTGCTCGGCCGCGCCGCTGGACCAGTTCCTGGCCGCGCACCCGCGTTACTTCTTCGAGCGCTCGCCGGAGCATGCCCGCCTCAACCCGGACAACCTGGGCCTGCTCGCCAGCCATCTGCGCTGCGCCGTGTTCGAGCTGCCGTTCGCGCCGGGCGAGTCGTTCGGGGCCTTCACCGACGTCCCCGCCCTGCTGGACGCGCTGGCCGACGAGGGCGAGGTCCACCTGAGCCACGGCACCTACCGCTGGGTGGGCAGCGCGTACCCGGCGGAGGCCATCTCGCTCCGGTCGGCGACAGGCGACCGGATCCTGATTCAAGCCGTCGACGCGCCGGATGCCCGGCCGCGCGTCATCGGCGAGGTGGACCGGGCGACGGCGCCGGTGCGCGTCCACACCGGCGCGGTCTACCTGCACGAGGGCCGCGCCTACCTGATCACGAAGCTGGATTGGGAGAACGGGCTGGCGCACGCGCAACCGCAGGAGGTGGATTACTTCACCGAGGCGGGCGAGGCCGTGGATATCGAGATCGTGAGCGTGGCGGAGGCAGACGCGCCGCTGAGCCAGGGAACCGGGGAGAGTTCACCATTACACGCCCCCCGCCCCCCGTCCCCACTCACGCCATCCCACGCCTGGGGAGAGTTATTGATCACGGCCCAGGCCGTCAGCTTCCGGCAGGTGAAGCGCTACACCCACGAGACGCTGGGCTACGGCGAGATCGACCTGCCGGCGCGCGAGTTCCAGACCACGGGCTACTGGCTGTGGTTCCCGCCGGACCTGGCGAAGGCGCTGGCCCTGGAGGGCATCCGCCTGGGCGCGAACAATTATGGGCCGGACTGGGAACGACAGCGCGACGCGGCCCGCGCCCGTGACGGATACCGTTGCCGCCAGTGCGGGCGGCCGGAACCCTCCCCCCACCTCTCTCCCGGCGCTGATGCGCCAGGGGAAAGCCGGAGAAGGAGCCGCCAGCACGACGTGCATCATCTGCGGCCGTTCCGGTCCTTCGGTTATATCCCCGGCGTGAACGAAAATCACCGCCCGGCGAACGCGCTGGACAACCTGATCACGCTGTGCGCGAGCTGTCATCAGCGCGTGGAGATGGCGCGCGGCACGCAGACTGCGCTGGGCGGCCTGGCCCACGCCCTGGGCAACGTCGCCCCGCTCTTCCTGATGTGCGACCCGCGCGACGTGGGCCTGCTGGCCGAGCCGCGCTCGAAGGAGACCGGCGCGCCGACCATCACGCTGTATGACCAGACGCCGGAGGGGATGGGGTTGGCCGAGCAGCTCTACACGCTGCGGACCGAATTACTGCGGGGCGCTTTCGAGTTGATCAACGCCTGCCCCTGCCGCAACGGCTGCCCGGCCTGCGTGGGACCGGTGGGTGTGGAGGACCTGGACGTCAAGGACCTGGCGCGCCGCCTGGCGGAAAAATCATTGCGGGCATAGTAGAGACGTCCCGGCGGGACGTCTCTACTATGCCTCGACCACGATTGCGTCCACGTAATCGCGGCCCAGGGCGCGCGCCACCGAGATGCGGTGGTGGCCGTCGCGCACGAAATACGCATCCCTGACCTTCACCAGTTCCACCGGCGGCAGCGCCGCCCCTTTTGACCAGGCCGTGAACACGCTCACCCACCGGTCCCGGCTGGTCAGGGTCAGGGGATGGAAGTCGGCGTCGAAGTCGTCGGAGCGGTTCTCGGTGCCCCGGATCCGGTCCACGGCCACCGCCTGCGCGCCGATGAAGTGCTGCTCGCCCAGACGGGCCGGCAGGGTCAACAACCGGTGCGCGTGGCCGGTCAGTTTCGCCCAGAACCGGTCCAGCAGGCCGCGCCAGTAGGCGTTCTCGAAAGCGGCGGCGGCCCGGCGGCGAGCGCCCCGGGGCTGGAAGCTGATGTTGAAGGCGGCGTCGGCGTACATGGTGTCTCTCCTGCGCTCCACTCTGCCCACACTCTACGCCGCGCCCGTTTCCGCCCCGGTTCGGCGCCGCGTCCCCGGCCGTTTCGGTCCGCGTTTCCTGGAAAATCCGACTTTGGTCGGAGGCCGCCGGCGTCCACCCCCCTGGTCTATAATCCCGGTGTGATGTCCGGCCTCACGCTCACGTTGTTCGGGGCACCCCAGGCGGTGGTGGATGGGCGGCCCGTGTCCACGGACCGGCGCAAGGCGCTGGCTCTGCTCATCTATCTGGCCGTGAACGGAGGACGCCACAGCCGCGAGGCCCTGGCCGCTTTGTTTTGGCCGGATTATGACCAGAGCCGGGCCTCGGCTTACCTGCGTCGCGCGTTATGGGAGCTCAACCAGGTCCTGGGTGAAGGCCGGGTGGAAGCTGACCGCGAGGGCGTCGGCCTCGCCGGCGAGGCCCGGACCGACATCAATCAGTTCCGCGCGGAGATTGCGTCAGCGCGTCAGGCGATGAGCGACGCCGAACGGTTCCGGGCGCTGGTGGCGGCCGTCGACCTGTACCGCGACCACTTCCTGGCCGGCTTCACCCTCAAGGACGCGCCCGGCTTCGATGAGTGGGTCTTCTTCCAGGCCGAAGACCTGAAACGGAACCTGGCCTACGCCCTGGAAGCGTTGACGGCCTGGCATCTGGAACGCGACCCGGCCGCCGCCGTCCCGGTCGCGCGCCGCTGGCTGGCGCTGGACACGCTCAACGAGGCCGCCCACCGCGGCCTGATGCAGGCGTACGCCGCGTCCGGCCAGGTGGCGGCGGCGCTGCGCCAGTTCGAGGCGTGCGCGCGCGGGCTGAAAGAGGAGCTGGGCGTCGAGCCGTCCGCCGAGACGCGAGCGCTGTACGAGCGCTTCAAAGCAGGCGGTCCGGAGAAACCGGCCGCCCACACCCCGCCGGCCTCCGCGCCCATCGTCCAGCTCCCCATCCCGGCCACGCCCTTCATCGGGCGCGCGCAGGAACTGGAACAAATCACGGCGCTACTCGCCGACCCCGCTTGCCGCCTGCTCACCCTGGTTGGGCCGGGCGGCGTGGGCAAGACGCGGCTGGCGTTGCGCGCAGCCGAGGCGCAGACGCCGCGCCGCGAGCACGGCGTCTTCTTCGTCGGCCTGACGGCCCTGGCCGATCCGGGCTTCATCGTCCCGGCTATCGCCGACGCCCTCGGCTTCTCGTTCTTCAGCCAGGCCGCGGGCGACGGCCAGCCGGCTCACAAGCGGCAGTTGCTCAACTTCCTCAGCGGCAAACGCGCCCTGCTGGTGCTGGACAACTTCGAGCACCTGCTGGCGGCCGTCGACCTGCTGCCGGAGATCCTGCAGGCCGCGCCGCACCTCCAGCTTCTGGTCACGTCCCGCGAGCGCCTGAACCTGCAGGAGGAATGGGTCTTCCCGGTGGCGGGCATGCGCGTGCCGGAGGGCGAAGCCCCGGAGGCCGACGGCGAGTACAACGCCGTGGAATTGTTCGTGCAGACCGCGCGCCGCACCTCCGGGACCTTCACGCTCAGCGCCGCCGAGCGCCCGCATATCGTCCGCATCTGCCAGCTGGTGGAGGGCCTGCCGCTCGGCCTGGAGCTGGCCGCCGCCTGGACGAAGACCCTGTCGGTCGCCGAGATCGCGGCCGAGATCGCGCGCAGCCTGGATTTCCTGGCCTCGCCTCTGCGCAACGCCCCGGAGCGGCACGCCAGCCTGCGGGCTGTCTTTGAGTATTCGTGGAAGCTGCTGCCGACCGCCGAGCAGGACCTGTTCCGGCGGCTGTCGGTGTTCCGCGCCGGCTTCCGGCGCCAGGCCGCCGCCGAGGTGGCCGGGGCGACGCTGCCCGCGCTGACGGCGCTGGTCGACAAATCGCTCCTGCGCCGGGACGCGGCCGGCCGTTACGACCTGCATGAAGCCGTGCGCCAGTTCGCGGCTGAGCGCCTGGCGGCCGAGCCGGAGGTCCAGGCGCGCACGCTGGAGGCGCACAGCGCCTGCTTCGGCCGCTTTCTGAGCGAGCGCCTGGCCGATCTGCGCGGCCGCCGCCAGCGGCCGGCGCTGGACGAGATCAGCGCCGAGATCGAGAATATCCGCAACGGCTGGCGCTGGGCCGTGGACCAGGGCCGGCTCGATCTGCTCCGCCAGTATCTGGAAACGCTGGCGTTGTTCTACAGCATGCGCAGCCGTTTCCAGGAGGGCGAAGAGCTCCTGGGGCAGGCGCTCCAATCCCTGGCGGACTCGGGCGACGCCGACTTCATCTGCCGCCTCGAGACCTACCTGGGCTGGCTGTGCTACCGCAACAGCCACCTGCATCGCGCGGCCCGGCTCATCCTCCAGAGCCGGGCCCGCGCCACCGACCCCGCGGGCGGCGTCTCCGAGGACACGCGCATCTTCACCGGCCTCTTCGCCGGCCTGGCGGGTGTGAGCGAGGATCCGCTCCACGATGTGCAGATCGCCCAGGAGTGCCTGGCATATTTTCAGGCGCGGGGCGACCGCTGGGGCCAGGCCCTGGTCCTGCCCTACTTCGCCTGGCGGGCCCGCTACCTGGGCGACATGGACGAGGCGCGCCGCCTCTTCGACGACGTCCTCCGCCTCCAGCGCGAGGACGGCGACGACTGGGGCCGGGCGACCACCCTCAGCGCGCTGGGCGAGCTGCTGCACCACGTCGGCGAGTACGCCGAGGCGCGCGATTGTTACCTGGCCAGCCTGGAACTGGCCGAGGCGCTGGGCGACCGCTGGGCGACGTCGTTGTGCCACGACTACTTCGGCTACCTGAGCCGGCGCATGGGGGATTTTGACGAGGCCCGCCGCCAGCACGAGCTGAGCCTGGAGATCTCGCGCGAGATCGGCGACGCGCTGGGGATCGCGGGCTCGCTCGACAACCTGGGCCTGGTGGAGTACGACACCGGCCGCTACGCGGAGGCGCAGCGGCTGTTCACCGAGGGCCTGCGCCTGCGGCAGGCGGCCGGCCAGACCGGCTCCGAGACCTTTTCGCTGGAGCACCTGGCGATGGCCGAGGCCGCGCTGGGCGACCCGGCGCGCGCCGCCCGGACGCTGCAGCCCGCCCTCGAGATCTACAGCCGCCATCGCTGGTACGACTCGTGGGCGCGGACGCTGGTCGTCTCCGGCGACATCCGGCTGGCGCAAAACGACCTGGCCGGGGCGGAGGCCGAGCACCGCCTGGGCCTGTTCATCGCCCGGAAGGCGGCCTCGCCCCCGCACCTGCTGGCTAACCTGGCCGGGCTGGCCGACGGCTACACGCGCCGCGGCCGGGCCGGCGACGCCCTCCGGCTGGCGATCATCGTCGCGCATCACCCGGCCAGCGACTACGCGACGCGCTCGCGGGCGGAACGCGTGCGCGCGTCGGCCGCGGCCGCGCTCACCGCGGCGGCCCGCGCCGAGGCCGAGGCCCAGGCACAGTCGGTCACGCTCGAAGCCGTGACGGAGGCCGAACTGGCCGGTCTCCAGCCGGAGCCGGCGGCATGACGCCGTTGACTTTCCTGGGCCGCATCGCGCGCCTGCAGATTCAGCGCGCGCCGCTCAAGACCGGCCAGAAGCCGGAGCAGCGTTATGAGCCGTCCGCCCTGCTGGCCGTCGAGGCTTTGACGCTCACCCCGCAGGGCGCGGAAGCGCGCGGGCCGGACGGCGCGCGGCTGCTCGACGTCCATCACGCCCGCCATCCACAGACCCGCCAGAACGACGGCGAGAACGCGCTCTCGGTCGGCTTCACGGCCCACTACGCCCGCATGCGCGAGCGCTTCGGCGAGCAGGTGAGGCTGGGCTGCGCGGGCGAAAACATCCTGGTCGAGACGGGTGAGGCGGTGGCGCCGGAGCAGGCCGCGGGCGGCTTCGTGATCGAGACGGCCGCCGGCAGGCGCGTGCGTCTGGGGCGCGTGCTGGTCGCCGCGCCGTGCCGGCCGTTCACGCGTTATCTCCTGCAACCAGGCGCCGAGCCGGACCGTCTTAAAGACGGCCTGCAATTCCTGGACGGCGGCCTGCGCGGCTTCTACGTGTCGCTGCTTCAGGCCGAGCCCGCCGTCGTGTCCGTCGGTGATACCGTTTATCTGGCGGGCAGATAACGCCGGGCGCGGCGCTTTCACGCTCTCGCCCAGAGGTCAGGGCGCAAAGTGGCCCTGGCGATCTGTGCGGGCCTGGCGAGCGACTCTCGTTCAACCTCGGGGAGCCGTGGCGCGCTGTCCGCGTCAATACCGGTTCGACCGGAGTGGGAGGTCAGGATGACCCGTCAACACTGGTTTGCCCTCGCCCTGCTGGCCCTCGGCCTGACGGCCTGCGCGCCGGCCGGGGCGCCCGCGCCCACCTTCACCCTGGCCCCGACCCTGACGCGCCCGGCCGACACCGCCGCGCCGCCGCCTGCGGCGACCACGCCGGCCAGGCCAGCCACGTCGACGCCGGCGCCAACTGAAACGAGCACGCCGGAAGGCGCCGGCGGAGGCGAGGCCATCGTCGCCGCCACCGTCGCCCCGGAAGGCCCCGCCATCGCGCCCCTCACGGCGGGTCAGCCCATCACCGTGACCGCCCTGGAGATGGTGAGCGCGACCGCCGGCTGGGCGGTGGCCGAGAGCGACGCCGAGGCCGACAGCCATCTGTTGACGACCCGGGACGGCGGCGCGACCTGGCGCGATGCGACCCCGCCGCAGCCTCGCGACGCGACCCTGGCGCTGGGCGCGGGCATCACCTTCGCGGCCCTGGACGCCCGCACGGCCTGGGCCACGTTCTACGACAAGACCGCCGGCCCGCTGTCAGTCACGCCCTTCATCTGGCGCACGACGGACGGCGGCCAGACCTGGCTCGCCAGCGCGCCGCTGGACGTCACCGACGCCGAGTTCTACTCGCCTTCCGACCTGGTGTTTGTCGACGCCAACTCCGGCTGGCTGCTGGTCCATGTCGGCGCGGGCATGATGCACGACTACGTCATGCTGTTCGTCACGCGGGACGCCGGCCTGTCCTGGGAGCGGGTGGTGGACCCGTTCGACACGACTGAAAACAGTCTGTGGCAAAGCTGTGGCAAGACGGGCGTGGACTTCGCCGACGCGCAGACCGGCTGGGTGACCGGGGACTGCGGCGGCGTACAGCCCGGCGCCCCCTACCTCTTCAAAACCACGGACGGCGGCCGGACCTGGGCCCCGGTCGAGCTGCCGCCGCCGGCCGATCAGTTGGACCTGTACCAGATCGACACCAACGCCTGCGGCACGCAAGCGCCGCTCTACCTGAAAGGCGCCGACATCGTCCTGGCCGTGACCTGCCAGGATTACAACAGCGGCCAGGCGCTGGCCTTCCTGTACCGCAGCGCCGACGGCGGCGCGACGTGGGCCGTCGAGCGCCTGGCGGGCGGCTTCACCACGGCCGCCTTCCTGGACCCGGAGACCGGCTGGATCCTCACCGCCTCGCCCGACCTCACCGAGAGCACGCTGGCGCAGACCGTGGACGGCGGCCAGAGCCTGACCGACGTGAAGCAGCTCAGCTGGACCGGGCCGCTGGACTTCGTGGACGCGCAGACCGGCTGGGCGGTGGCGCAGGCCGGCGAGGCCCGGGCCCTGGTGAAAACCACGGACGGCGGCCGGACCTGGCAGGTGATCACCCCGCAGGTGGCGCCTTAACGCACACCAACCACTGTGACCCGGCGGGGCATCTCTACCCGGCAGGCCGTCTCTACCTGTGGTCGTTGACACATGTGTTACAATTTCGGCATGTTCACGATCGCCGTCCTGTCGTCCATGTTGATGCGTCACCTGCCGAGAAGCGGCCGGCGCCGAGGCGCCGTCCCGCCTTCGGGCCGGTTCCGCGCGTCGTGAACCCTGCCCCGGCAGACCAACCGCCAGCCTCGGCTGGCGGTTTTTGTTTACCTCACCTATCCCCACCCCGGCCCTCTCCTACCCTCCCCCCTCAGGGGGAGGGAAGCCGGAGGCCGGGCGAGGCCGGGTGAGGGGTGAGGTACAATCCCGCCGTCATAGGAGTCGCCTCATGTCCGAAAACATCCTCGTCTGCATCGCGTGGCCTTACGCCAACGCCGACATCCACGTGGGCAACATCGTCGGCTCACACCTGCCCGGCGACATCTTCGCCCGTTATCACCGGCTCAAAGGCAACCGGGTGCTGGTCGTCTCCGGCTCGGACGCCCACGGCACGCCCATCACCGTCCGCGCCGACGCCGAGGGCAAGCCGGCCCAGGCCGTCTACGAGCACTTCCACAGCCGCTTCCTGGATCTCTTCACCCGGCTCGGCATCACCTACGACCTGTTCACCAGCACGCACACCGAGAACCATTTCAAGGTTTCGCAGGACATTTTCCTCAAGCTGCGCGAGAACGGCTACCTGTTCACCCAGACCGAGCCGCAGTGGTACTCGCCGGACGAGAAGCGCTTCCTGCCCGACCGCTACGTCGAGGGCACCTGCTACCTCTGCGGCTACGACAAGGCGCGCGGCGACCAGTGCGACAAGTGCGGCAACCTGCTGGACGCCACGCGACTGATCCGGCCGCGCGCCCGCACCAGCGGCAGCGCCCTGGAGCTGCGCGAGACCGAACACTTTTACCTCGACCTGGCCAAGGCCGCGCCGGCCCTGAGCCGGTGGCTGAACACCGACAAAGAACACTGGCGCCCGCAGGTCGTCAACCCGTCGCGGGCGCAGGTGGAGAGCGGCGACCTGCGCGGGCGCGCCATCACGCGCGACCTGGATTGGGGCATCCCGGTGCCGGTGGAAGGCTGGGCCGAGCGCGGCAAACGCCTGTACGTCTGGTTCGAGGCCGTCATCGGCTACTTCTCGGCGTCAATCGAATGGTCGCAGAACCAGGGCCGGCCCGAGGCCTGGAAGGAGTGGTGGTACGACCCGGCCGCCAAGACCCTGTACTTCATCGGCAAGGATAACATCCCCTTCCACGCCATCATCTGGCCGGCCGAGCTGCTCGGCCTGGAACGCCTGTATGAGACGGACCCGACCAAGCGCCTGAACCTGCCCTACGACGTGCCGGCCAACGAGTTCCTCAACCTGGAGGGCCAGAAGATCAGCGGCAGCCGCAACTGGGCGGTCTGGGGCCTGGACTTCCTCAGCCGCTACGACCCGGACCCGCTGCGCTATTACCTGACGGCCGTGATGCCGGAGAGCAAAGATGCGGACTGGGACTGGGCCGAGTTCCTGCAGCACAACAACAACGAACTGGTCGCCACCTGGGGCAACCTGGCCAACCGCGTGCTGACCTTCGCCTACAAGCACTGGGAGGGCCGCGTGCCCGCGCCGGGCGAACTGCGCCCGCAAGACCAGGCGCTCCTGGCCCGGATCGAGGCCGGTTTCGAGACGGTCGGCGGCCTGATCGAGGCCGTCAAACTGCGCGCGGCGCTGGGCGAGGTGGTGGCGCTGGCGACCGAGGCCAATCGCTACCTGGACGCGCAGGGACCGTGGTTCGAGATCAAGTCGGACAAGGCGCAGGCCGCCCGGACCGTCTACACCGCCCTGCGCGCCATCGACTCGCTCAAGACGCTCTTCGCGCCGTTCCTGCCCTTCACGTCTCAGACACTGCACGAGCAGCTCGGCCACCCGGGCCGGCTGTTTGGGACGCAGAAAATCGTCACGTACACGGAGACGGCCTGGAGCCACCAGGCGCTGACCTACGACCCGACGGGCGCCGTGGGCCGGTGGGCGCCGAGCAGCCTGGCGCCCGGCCAGCCGCTGGGCCAGCCCGCGCCGCTGTTCAAAAAACTCGAAGACTCGATCGTTGAGGCCGAGCGCGGACGCCTGGGCCAGGCCGGATAGCGACGCCCGGCCAGCCAGCTTTAGAACCTGTCTCTAAACCCCAGCAGAGGCGTCGCCGACGGCACTGCCGTCGGCTATCGGGCGGGTTTAGAGATAAACTCTTAGACAAAGCCGGCATAAACATTCACGAAAACCTGTCAGGGCTGGAGTCGACGCTCCAGCCCTGATGGTTTCTACCGGAAACTTTGTCCATCGCTCAAACAAAGACCTCCCCGAATGGGGCGCCAGTACTAATTAGGGATATACCTGGCGCTTCAAAGCAGTTGAACTGCCGTGGTGGGCATGTTATAGTGAATACGCACTTTCCGTTCCCCGGCCATTTGTTTGCCCGACTTACAAAGCAACACGCCCGCGCTGAAGCGCGCAGGAATCCGGCCCACCGCGGTCGAAGGCTGGACCGCTTATTCCAATCCGAAGAGGAGTCAAGTCTATGCATCGCTGGCCTCGCCGTCTCACTCCGCTGCTCCACGCGTTCATCATCATCGCGCTTCTGACCCCCACCTTCCTGACGGGCGGCGCGCCGGCGGCGCTGGCCGCGCATACCCCGGAGCCGTCGAGCGTCGCCCTCGTCGGCAACCTGCAGAGCGAGGCCACCGGCAACGCCTGCGGCGACTGGGACCCCGCCTGCGCCGCCGCCAATTTTGCGCCGCAAGGGAACCTGGTCTATCTCTTCAACGCCGCTTCGATCCCGGCCGGCAACTGGGAGTACAAAGTCGCCCTGAACGGCGGTTGGGCCGAGAACTACGGCGCCAACTTCCAGCAGGATGGCCCCAACATCGCGCTCAACCTCGCCAGCGAGCGCGGCGTGCGCTTCTATTACGACCACAAAACACACTACATCGCCGACAACGTCCGCAACACGATCTACACCGTCCCCGGCAACTTCAACAGCGAGATCGGGTGCTCCGGCGACTGGCAGCCGGAGTGCCTGCGCACGCTGATGAGCGACGTGGACGGCGACGGGATCTTCACTTTCGTCACCGAGGCCATCCCGGCCGGCAGCTACGAGTTCAAGATCGCCACCAACGAGAGCTGGTCCAACCCGAACTACGGCCAGGGCGGCGGCGGCGCCAACGTGCCGTTCAGCGTGCCCGGCGCCGGTTTCCGGGTGACCTTCAGCTTCAACACTGCCACCAGCATCCCTGACGTGACGGTGGTCAGCCTGGGGCCCAAGCCCGATAACAACGTCGAGTGGGACGGCCTGCGCCATGACTCGCGCGACCCGCTCTACCGCACGCCCGGCGGCGCCGTCCCGGCCGGCGCGCCGGTGACGATCCGCTTCCGCACCTTCCACAACGACGTCACCGCCGTGCGGCTGCGCGTTTATGATCTGAACGACAACGCCCAGCGCTTCTACGACATGGCGCCGGCGGCCACCGACGTCTCCTGCTACCAGGCCGGCCTGGAAGACCGGGCCTGCGACTTCTGGGCGTACACGCTGCCGAACGCGGCCCCGAACAACCTGTGGTACCGCTTCATCGTCATCGACGGGACCGACGCGGATTACTACGCCGACGACACCGCCGCCCTGGACGGCGGCCTGGGCCGCACGACCGACGAGGCCGTGGACTGGAGCTACGCGCTCATGGTCTACGACCCGGCCTTCACGGCCCCGGACTGGGCGCGCCACGCCGTGATCTACCAGATCTTCCCGGACCGCTTCCGCAACGGCCGCTCCGACAACGACCCGCGCACCGGCGACGTGCGCTACGACGACCCGGTGCTGGCGCTGCCGTGGGGCACGCTGCCGGAGGGCTACTGCCGCAACTACGCCGACGGCGCCACCAACTGCCCGTGGCGCTTCGACGACACCCCGCCCGATTGGAGCCCGACCAAGGAAGGCCCGCGCGGCCGGGACTACATGGGCGGCGACCTGAAGGGCGTCGACCAGCGGCTCGAGTACCTGAAGTCGCTGGGCGTGACCGCCATCTACTTCAACCCGATCTTCGACGCCGGCTCCAACCACAGCTACGACACGCAGGATTACACCCGGATCGACCCGTACTTCGGCACGCAGAAGGACTGGGAGAATCTGGTGAAGCACGCCAACCAGTTGGGCATCCGCCTCATCCTGGACGGCGTCTTCAACCATCTGTCCTCGGACAGCCCGTTCTTCGACCGCTACGGGCATTACGACTCCGTCGGCGCGTGCGAATCGCTCGCCTCGCCCTACCGGTCCTGGTTCTACTTCAACGACGTGCCGGCCGGCACGGGCGCGTGCGTGGGCAGCGCCGGCCCGAACTCCGCCACCTACGATGGCTGGTTCGGCTTCGACAGCATCCCGGTCCTGAACAAGACCAACCCGCAGGTCCAGGCCTACTTCCTGACCAACCCGGACAGCATCGCGCGCACCTGGCTGGAACAGGGCGCCGGCGGCTGGCGCCTGGACGTCTCCGGCGACGCCAGCTTCCCGAACGGCTACTGGGAAAGCTTCCGCGCCGTCACCAAGTCCACGCGGCCGGACGCGCTGCTGATCAGCGAGACCTGGCAGAAGGACAGCACCCTGCTGCGGATGCTGCGCGGCGACCGGCTCGACACCACCATGAACTACCGCCTGCGCGACGCCGTGCTCGGCTTCCTGGCGCCCGGGCCGTTCGACTCGAAGGGCTTCGGCGACAGCGGGCGCATCATCGCGCCGTCCGAGTTCGCGGCGCGCGTGGCCTCCATCCGCGAGGACTACCCGGACGCCGCGTACTACTCGCTGATGAACCTGCTGGACAGCCACGACACCGAGCGCCTGCTGTGGACGCTGACGCCCGGCGCCGAGACGCGCGCCGATAAGGAGTTCAACCTCGCCAACGTCGAGGAGGGCAAACGCCGCCTGCGCCTGGCCGCGCTGGTGCAGTTCACCATGCCGGGCGCGCCCACCCTCTACTACGGCGACGAGATCGGCCTGACCGGCGACGACGACCCGGACGACCGCCGCACCTATCCGTGGAATGAGTCGTCCGCCGACGCCAGCCTGCGCAACCACTACCGCGGGCTGTCCAGCGTGCGCCGGGAGGTGGGCGCGCTGACCGGCGGCGACCTGCGCTTCCTGCTGGCCGACGACGCGGCCGGCACGGTGGCCTACGCCCGCCGCACCGCCGGCCAAGTGGCCCTGGTGGTGCTCAACCGAAACAGCACGGAGCAGACCCTGTCCGTCCCGCTGGCCGGCTACGTGCCGGACGGCGTGGCGTTCAGCGCCCTGTGGGGCGCCAACGTCGCCCACAAGAACTACCTGCTGCGGACCGTGGCCGACGGCGCGCTCACCCTCAGCCTGCCGCCGATGAGCGGCCTGGTGATGCTGGCCTCGCCGCTCGCCGATGTCACGCCGCCCGCGGCCCCGGCCGGCCTGCGCGTCACGGACGAAGGCGATGGCCGCGTGAGCCTGGAGTGGGCCTTCGTTTCAGGCGCCTCGCGCTACAACGTCTATCGCAGCCCGCTGAGCGGCGGCGGCTTCGTCAAGGTCAACGCCGAGCCGGTCAACGGCACCGCCTACACGGACCTCGGCCTGAGCAACGGCCGGGTTTACTACTACGTGGTGCGCGCCCTGGACGCGGCCGGCAACGAGAGCGGCAACTCGAACGAGGTCAGCGCGCTGCCGCACTACGTCATCGGCTGGGCCAACCTGCAGTGGCCGCCGACCATGCAGCACACGCTGAGCGTCACCGACCGCACCGACGACGCCTACGGCCAGGTCTGGATCAACGGCGTCACCAGCCAGCCCGGCGCCACGCCCACCCTGCGCGCCCAGCTCGGCTTCGGACCGGCCGGCACGAACCCGGCGACGGCCGCCGGCTGGACCTGGGTGGAGGCGTCCTTCAACGTGGACGCCGGCAACAACGACGAGTTCAAGGCCAGCCTGCTGCCCGAAGCGCTCGGCAGCTACGACTACGTCTACCGCTACACCACCACCGACGGCCGCGACTGGCTGTACGCCGACCTGAACGGGCCGATCCCGGCCGGCGCCCTGCCCTCCAACCCCGGCAAGCTGACCGTGGTCTCCGACGGCGACACGACGCCCCCGGCCACGCCGACCGGCCTGCGCGTCGTGGCGGCCTCGCCCGGCGGGATCGAGCTGGCCTGGGACGCCGTGGTCGGCGACCCGACGCTGTACGGCTACGAGGTGCTGCGCGCCGGCGTCCCCGGCGGGCCGTACACGCAGATCGCGCGCCTGACGGCGACCACCTACACCGACACGGCCGTGGCCGAGGGCGCCACGTACTACTATGTCGTGCGCGCGCTGGACAACGCCTTCAACCGCTCGGGCAACTCCACGGAAGTGTCCGCCACCGCCGCGCTCCGCACCGTCAGCGTGGTCTTCAACGTCACCGTGCCGGCCAGCACCGACGGCACCGGCCGGTCGGTCTACATCGCCGGCACGCTCAACCGGCTGGACGGCGGGCTGCCGGAGTGGAACCCGGGCGGCGTGGTCCTGACGCGCGTGGACGCCACGCACTGGACTATCACGCTCACCGGGCAGGAGTCCACCCAGATCGAGTACAAATACACGCTCGGCTCATGGGATTTCGTGGAGAAGGGCGCGGCCTGCGACGAGATCGCCAACCGCCCGCTGACGCTGACCTACGGCGCCACCGGGACGCAGACCGTGAATGATGTCGTGCTCAACTGGCGCAACGTAGCGCCGTGCGGGAACTGAGGCCCCACGGACAAAGGCGCACCTCCGCAGCGTGCCTGCGGGAATCAATCAGGCCGGGAGCATTCCCGGCCTGATTGATTCGGATGCGGTCAAAACCGGCCATGTCGACGGTTCACTCGCTGGTGACGGAGACCGCGGCCGGGTCGGCCCATTTACACCGTCATTCCGGCGAAAGCCGGAATCCGGCGCCTTCTGGCAGAGGCTGGACCCCGGCCTCCGCCGGGGGGACGACATCGTGATTGGGACCGGGGCCCCGGTTACGGGGCCCTATTTTGCCCCGGTCCTGCGCGCCGGCAGGCTGAAGTCCGGCGGCGGGGACGAGACCCACTCGATATCGTCGGCGGGCCACTCGGCCTCGCGGGCCAGCTTGGCGGGCAGCGCCTCGGGCCGGACGCCCTGATCGTCCATCACGTCCGCGTCCACGAAGATGGGCGCGCCGGCCCGCAGCGCCAGGTTGAGGGCGTCGCTCGGGCGGGCGTCGATCTCATGGACCACGCCGCCGGCCCGCAGGAACAGCGTGGCGTAGAAGACCTCCTCGTGCAGCCGGCTGACGCTCACGCGCTCGACCGCCGCCTGCGCCGCTTCCAGCAGGCGCATCGTCAGGTCATACGTGAGCGGGCGGGGCGCCGACCGCCCGGCCAGTTGCAGCGCCAGCACATCGCCCTCGTGCGGCCCGACCCAGATCGGCAGGACCCGTTCGCCGTCCTTCTCCTTCAGGAGCACCACGCGGTGGCGCGTGAAGACGGCCGGCTCCGAGTCGGGCTTGAGGAACACGGTCCCGCTGCCGGCGGGCAGCGCCACCTGGTCCGGCGCCCCGGCGTCTTCCGCCCGGTGCCGGCGCACGATCACGTCCTGGACAACAACGGCGATCATCCCGGGTCGCTCCCTTCGGGTTTCGGTTGGCCCGTAGGCCTCCAGCTCCAACAGCAGTTCGGCGCGCAGCCGCTCACGGGCGCGGTGCAGGCGGGCCTTGAGCGTGCCCAGCGGCGTCCCGGCGAGCACACCGATCTCGACCAGCGTCAGCCCGCCCAGGTAGTGCAGCCGCACGACGGCCTGCTGCTCAGGCGGCAGGGTCTCAACGGCGCGCATCACGGCCGCGTGCAACTCGCGGATTTCGTAGACGGCGTCTACGCCCGGCTGGGTCTCGGCCCAGCGGAAGCCGGGCGCGCGCCGGCCGCCATCCCAGTCCTCGGGCGCGGGCACGTCGCGTCGGGCGCGCAGCCGCATCCGGGCCAGGTTCAGGGCGATGCCGGCCAGCCACGGCCCGAAGCGGTCAGGGTCGCGCAGCCGGTCCAGGCCGAGCAGCGTCGGGTTGCGCCGCAGCTCGTCGCGCACCAGCGTGTATGCAGCCTCGGCCCCCTTCGCCTCGAGCGTGTACTGGAA
>Ga0101944_10003340_pt1 | contig 22737 bp, 26 predicted proteins | sample DewCreD2012metaG_FD_75245 | JGI IMG/M metagenome (GOLD analysis project Ga0101944, IMG submission 75245) | Hot spring sediment bacterial and archeal communities from British Columbia, Canada, to study Microbial Dark Matter (Phase II) - Dewar... ... | reverse complement strand
TTGACGAGGTGGGAATACGCTTGATTGGGTCAAACTTAAGCCATTTTCAGCCTCATCAGCTTCTTCCAATGCCATTTGAGTCAAGATGCGTATTCCCGGCTGGGGTTTGACACGCTTTTCTCCAAAGGCAGCTATTAATCCCTCGCGAATCTCTTCGAAGTCTCCCTCAAGATCGTATCGGCCAAGCACCGAGGCATTTACTTTTCCGGGCCATTCTGGCGGCCATTCGCCATCATTTAGGGCCCAGTTTATAAAGTGACCGAAATCCGGCTGAGTTAGGGCTCTCAAGTCTTTTACATATTCAGGGATTACCGAACTTGCTCGAATTCGTCTTATTTTCTCTTGGGACTCTGGCTCAAGCTCTTCTTCAAAACGGGACAGCCACCGATAGAATGTTTGTGGTCCAAAGAGCTGAAATGGCACCCTATCCACAGTTATCTCCCGGTTCGTAAGATTCTTGCAGCCCTAACCCCCCATCCCCAGGCGCGGGCTTTGTCTTTACCGGACAGGTTCGAACGCCACGTACGCCAGATGTCTCTTAGATTTTTGTAGTGGTGCTGGCTGCGGCGGCTGCGAGGGGGTGGCTGTGTCGCCATCAACTCCAGGTAGTGGGCCATCGCCCGATCATCACATCCGTTGCTGATATAGTAATCACCCACCTTTTTGGTTTCGGCCAGGTCTACCTGGCGCCGGGTCAGAGGCAGGGCGCGCTTACCCAACAGGGCAGTGAGGGCCTGGCCCAACAATCCCGTTGCGCCTAAGACGGCAACGGATGGAGAGGATCGCGGCACGAGAGCGCTTACCACAGCTTCTTGATTTCCACCCCTTCGGGCGCGAACACCAGCCGCACTACCCCAGGGCGCACTTCCCAGGCCCCACCCATAGGGATGAGGTTGCGGCTGTCGTAAACGCGCATCTTTTCCACCGAGTCACGGTCCAGCCCCAGGGCGTTGACCAGCGCCAGCACCGGGGCGCCGTGCGATACAAGCGCCACCGGCCCATCAGCGGCGCTCAGACGGCAGGCCAGCGCAAAGGCGCGTTCCATACGCTCACTGACGTTTTTTGGCAGTTCATCCAGGCGCATTTCGGCCAGGTCCAGGTTCAGTTCAGCCGTCGCCCCGCAGGCCTCCGCCGCAATTTTGGCCGTCTGCCACGAGCGTTCCAGCGGGCTGGAAAGGATGTGCCGAGCCCCGGCCTGGCGCAAGAATGCGCCCAACTCGGCGGCCTGCGCGCGGCCCTTTTCCGTCAGGTCTGGTCCTGGCGGAGTGTGGTAGGGCAGGTCCGGGCGCGAACGGTCCGGCGTGGCGTGGCGCGCCACGTAAATAACGCTGTTTTCAGGAATTTCGATCAACGTTCACCCTGTGCGGCCTCTGCTTCAGGCGCGGCGCCGTTTTTGCGAGCGCGCGCCCGGCGGGCCCGCGTTGAGGCCTCACCCTCATCCGCTGGCCGGGCCAAAACCGCTTCCACCTCCGGCGTAAGCGGCTCTGCGGCGGCTTTTTTCCGCGGCGCGCGCTTGCGGGGCGGCACAGCCGCCTCGCCCGCCGCCGGTGATTCGCTCACTGCGGGCGCTTCATCCACCACCGGCTGATCTGCCACTGCAGGCGGTTCTGCCGCCTCGACGGGCGGCGCAGGTACTTCCTCTTTCTTTTTGCGCGGCGCGCGCTTGCGGGCCGGCACAGCCGCCTCGCCCGCCGCCGGTGATTCGCTCACTGCGGGCGCTTCATCCACCACCGGCTGATCTGCCACCGCAGGCGGTTCTGCCGCCTCGATGGACGGCGCAGGTACTTCCTCTTTCTTTTTGCGCGGCGCGCGCTTGCGGGGCGGCACTGCCGCCGGTGATTCACTCACTGCGGGCGGTTCATCCACCGCCGCTGGTGTTTCACTCACTGCGGGCGGTTCATCCACCGCCGCTGGCTGTTCCACCGCCGCCGGGGTCGGGAACCTCGCCAACCCCGGAACGGGCGGCCCATCGAACACCGCTGGCATCGCCGGAAGCTCTTCTTTCTTCGGCGTCACCGGCGGCGGATAGGTCGGCCCGCTAGCCGTCACCGTTCCATCAGCCGGGGCAATCGTTGGCCCCGTTTCCAGCCGGATGTGCTCTGCCTCTGGGACTCTGGCCGCTTCCACCGCTTCTTTCACCGAGGCGTTCACCTCTTGCACCGCCTCGCGGGTGTCTTTCTGGATCGCTTCCAGTTCTTCTTTCAAACCGCTCTCATCCATCAATTTGGTTGGCAGTTCGCGGATTTCCTGAGCCGAGTGCAAAATCTCCCGCCAGACAGGTGAGCGGACAAATTTGCGGATGGCCTGCCCGATCTTATAGGCGGTCAACACCATATCTTTCGGGCCTAACAGCACAAAGGCGATCAGCAGAAAGATTAAGATTTCCGGCAAACCGATATTGAAGATTTCCATAATCCCTGGCGCTTCCTGACCCTTTCCGGTTCAAGTCGAGTTTCATTCGGCCCGAATTCCATTTGGCCCGAATTCTATTCGGCTTGAATTCTACTCAGGCGATTTTCCGCCCGCCTGCTCTTCCTTGGGCGCTTCCACTTTATTTTTGGTTTCCGACCCCTTCAACCCCTCGCGGAAGGCACGCACGCCGCTGCCCATCTCCCCGGCGATTTTACCAATCCGCCCCACGCCGAATAATAAGAGGATGATCACCAGGATAATGCCTAACTCAAGCGCTCCCAACTGCATCTCCAATTCCTCCCAAGCAAGTCAACGACGAGATTTTTCCCATTATAACCCACAATTGGGCATCACAACTCTTATAAATTCTTTATATTTCAATAACAGGAATCTTATATGCGCCGCCTATATTAAGCGTCAAAAGATTGATTGCGCCGCACAACAGCGCAGTCAACCAACAGAAAAATCAAACCACTTACGGATGTAATTTAGAGGAGGTTGGCATGTTAACTCGATGGGATCCTTTCCGCGATATACTGGCGATGCGCCGCGCTATGGACCGGCTGATGGAAAGCACCCTGGAGCAGAGCGATTGGACGAAGGCCGAATGGTCGCTGGCTCTCGATGTCGTTGAACACGACGATGAATATGTGGTCAAGGCTTCACTGCCGGGCATCAAACCCGAAGACCTCGAAATCACCTTCGACAAGGGCGTGCTGACCATCCGCGGCGAGATCAAGGACGAGAGCGAGAAGGAACAGGGCAAGTATCACCTGCGCGAGCGCCGCTATGGCACATTCATGCGCACCATCTCCCTGCCCACCACCATCAAGAGCGATGACATTGAGGCCGATTATCAGGATGGTGTGCTGGTCCTGCACCTGCCCAAAGCCGAAGATGTGAAGCCTCGCCGCATTGCCGTCAAAGCGGGCGAACAGAAAATGATCGGCAGCAAGAACTAAGTTTCCTCCCGATGGTTCATTTAGTAACTACTCAGCCCTCCGGCTGAGTAGTTACTCTTTTTTTACCTGCGCGTCCCCCGGCTGATGATCCAGACTCCGATCAAAATCAGCGCAACGGCCCAGATGTAGTTAATCAGGCTGGTGAAACCCAAGAGCAGCAGTACACCGATCACGGCGAGGATGCCTGCCGGCCACAGCGCCCACACCATGCGCATCCCGTTGACCGGGCGCAGGAACACCAGGAAAAAGGTGACGGCCAGCCCCAGGAACAACACCGCCGCCGCTCCCAACCCGGCATTGCGCCCGCCTTCCAGCAGGCCAGAAACCGTCACCACCCCTGCCACCGAAAGCAGTGCTCCGCCGGGGAAGATCGCCCACCACTGATCGGGACGCACCAACAGGATGACGATAAAGCTCAGTCCAATCATCCCCAAAAATACCGCCGCCCCCAGCCAGCGGAAAGCCGGTAAAGAGGCCGGCCAGATATTCCCAACCAGGTAGGCCAGCCCCAGCAGGGTAAATGCTGGGATGGCCGCCCACCACTGCCCCCGCGGACTGCCCAGGAATGTCACCAGGAACCCGCCCCCCAGGATGGTGAACAGCACCACCGCGAACCAGTTACTGCCCACAATTCCTGCTGGCAGTAGGCCCAGGTTGCTCAATAAAATCACCACGCCCAGGCCAATCAAGATCATGCTCATCAACAGCCGTGCCGATTGTCTGCCCATAATCCCTCTCCTCAAACGAACAACCTAACGCACCGTGACCGACCCAACCCCGTACTGCACTTCCAGGTCCAGGCGGTTGACGGCCCCAACGTAATCGCCAGACTCAAACCCGTCGGCTACCCGATGAAAGCGCGCTTCATCAACGTTGGCACTGCCCAGCGCGCCTTTCAGGCGGATGTGCGCCGCTACCCCTTCTGGCACGCGAATATCAACCGAGGCTGCGCCCGATTCGATGAACGCGCGTGTCTCGCCAGCGTTCTCAGGAAACTCAATCATCGTTGCCGAGGCTCCCGTCTTAAGGCGCAGTTCGTACACCCGCAGGTCGCGCAGATCTAAAATCATGCGGCTGGCCCCGCCCTCAACCTCCAGCGCCAGCGCCACCAGAGAAGAGAAATTCACCTGCCAGTCGAGCGGACGCCCAGGGCCCATCGGCCAGGTAAAGGCCACATCTGGCACGCGCAGGTCTACGCGGGTCTCGCCGCCGCTGCGCCGCACCTCGCTGATGACCCCGCCGCCGAAAACGCCCTCCAAAAGCTGACCGGCGCCGGCCCCGGCGGCAATGCGCAGTTCGCCGGCCCCATGCCGCAGCAGTACCCGGGCGCGCTCCGTTGCCTCCAGCGGCACGGCCAGGGTTTCACTTCGCTCGCCAGAGCGCAGCGCGCCCCATACCCAGCTCACCCCCAGCCCGATCAGGGCCAGGGGCCAGAAAATCCCCCAGATATTCACGCTACGGGGCAGCAGTCCCAGATTATCTAACAGCAGCAGCCCGCCGAGCAAAACCAGCAGTCCACCCCAAACCAGGTTATTGCGGTGCATACCCATCTCTCTCTTTCCTCAAATTAATCCATGGTTGTTATTCATTATGCCATATATACGAATGAGGTAGACAATAAGTTGCCCTGGACCTTTCAAAGAACGACGATATAGACGGCCTTTTTTGCAACTTTTTGCTTCTGGCGGCGTATGGAATAGTGAATATACCGCCCCACGCGTTACGGGCGAAACGAACCTGCAAGAAAAGGAAGCTGTACGATGAAAACTGCTGAAAACCCCTTCGCCGCCTTCTTTGGTGTTGTCCTGCGGCCCCAGACCTACCTCAACGCGCTCTACCTGCTGCTGGCATTTCCTCTGGGCCTGTTCTATTTTATTTTTCTGGTTACCGGCCTGGCGCTGGGCCTGGGGCTGGCGATCCTCTGGATTGGGCTGCTGATTCTGGCGCTGGTATTTGCCGCCTGGTACGGGCTGGCGGCATTTGAACGCCAGATGGCGATCTGGCTGCTGCGCGAAGAAATCCCCCCCATGCTGCGGCCCGACATGGCCGCGCGCGCCGCGCAGATGACCCTGTGGGAAAAATTCAAAGCCGCGCTCACCAACCCCGTCACCTGGAAGGGCCTGCTCTACCTGGCCGCCAAGTTCCCGCTGGGCATCGTGTCGTTTGTGGTGCTGGTCACGCTGCTTTCAGTTTCGGCGGCGTTCATCGGCGCGCCCTTCTATTATCAGTATGTCCAGCCTCAGGTTGATCTAACCTTATTCCATAACGCCTACCTCAATCCCATCTGGCTGATAGATACCCCCATCGAAGCCGCGCTGGCCTGCGCGTTGGGGCTGTTCCTGCTGCTGCTCTCGCTGCACGTCTTCAACGGCCTGGCCTGGTTCTCTGGCAAGTTTGCCCGCGTCATGCTGGGCAACTTCCAGCCCGCCCCCGCCGCCCAACCGCCCGCCCAACCTGTGCTGCCGCAGGTCTATGAACCCGCCGCCGCACTCACTACAGATCAGCCGCCGTCTGAATAAGAAATGTAGGAATGACCCGCCCCTACGCCGCGCTCTCAAGCCTGTGTAGGGGCGGGCCTCTCGACCCCGGATTCACGGTGTCCATTCCCTTTATAATTGATTATGATGATCTTGATTTTATATAAACCGTGCGAATATGTAAGCGCACGGACAGTGCCTGTGTTTCGGAGGGTCCATGAGCATCCAGCAGTTTACAGCGACGATTGAAAAGGCCGGGACGAAAACGATCATCCCTCTCCCATTTGATCCCAATGCCGTCTGGGGAACCAAAGAACGCCACCACATTACCGGGTCGGTGAACGGCCGTCCCATCCGCGGGCCGCTGGCTTCAGAAGGGGGCCGGTTCTTCCTCTTTCTGGGCGATGCCTGGCGGCGCGGCTCTGGCCTGGAAGCTGGCGTGACGGTTGAGGTGGTATTGTCTCCTGAAGGGCCGCAGGCGGGGAGCATCGCGCCGGATATTGCCGCCGCCTTAGCGGCACAGCCAGCGGCCAAAGCCTTTTTTGAATCCCTCGCTACCTTTTACCGCAACAACTACGTCCGCTGGATCGAGAGCGCCAGACAGCCCACCACGCGCGCGGCCCGCATCGCTGAAATGATCGCACTGCTCCAGGCCGAAAAAAAACAGCGTTAGATGATATTCCAGCGTATAATTCTCTTGTTCGTCATTGACTGACTCATCATACAAGGGAATGCGCCCATGCGATCTGATGCCGCTTCGACTCTCTGGCCCTGGGTTTTACTCCCGGCCCGTTTGCTCCTCTTCTTTGGGTTTCAACTGCTTCTGGCCGCCGGCCTGTTCCTGGCTGGCTCCCTCACCCGCTGGGATCAATCCGCCGCTTGGTGGCCCTTCACCGTTACCCTGACCAACCTCGTCTGCCTGGTCATCCTCACGCGCCGCTACCGCGCCGAGGGCCGCCGCTATTGGGATATTTTCCGCATTGACCGCGCCCATCTCAAAGGTGATCTGCTGGCAATGGCGGGCATCCTGGTCATTACCGGCCCCATAGCAATGATCCCCGGCAACCTCATCGCCGGGGCTTTCTACGGCGACCCTATGATCCCCCTCCGCCAGTTTCTGGCCCCACTGCCAGCCTGGGCGGTTTACGGCGCAATGACCCTCTTTCCGATCACCCAGGGCATCACCGAACTGCCTTTTTATTTCATCTACATTATGCCGCGCCTGAGCGCCCTCACTGGCCGCCCCTGGCTGGCGTATGCTCTCGCCAGCCTGTTCCTCGGCCTCCAGCACAGCGCCGCCCCGCTGATCTTCGACGCCCGCTTCTTCACCTGGCGCGCGCTGATGTTCATCCCCTTTGCCTTCCTGGTGGGCTTTCTGCTTCGCTGGCGTCCGCGTCTGCTCCCTTATTTTGCCGTCGTCCACGTGCTGATTGATTTTGCCACCACCTTAATGTACCTGACGCCGTTTTAAACTCAACGTCAAAGGTTGTAAATGCCGTCAGCACTGCCGCTAACGGCATGATCGTCACCACTATGTTTGTCTTCAGGAGCCTTTTATGCCTGTCAGGCCCATCGTCCCCGGCCTATACGCCATCTCCCTCGGTTTTGTGAACGTCTTTCTGCTCGATACCGGCAGTGGGTTGGCTCTTTTCGATGCCGGTATCCCTGGTTCTGGCCGGCACATCCTTCGGGCCGTAGCAGAACTGGGCCATCCGCCTGCCGCACTGCGCGCCATTCTCATCACCCATCTCCACCAGGATCATGTGGGCGGGCTGGCAGAAATTCAACGCGCCAGCGGGGCGGCTGTTTATATGCACGCCCTCGAAGCCGCAGATTACCGCCGCGGGCTGGTCTTGCGCCCCGTAGAGCCAGCGCCGGGCCTGCTCAACCGGCTGATGGTCCGTGCCGTGACCGCCCGCCCCTCCAGGCCCGCCCCCGTTGAGGCGCAGGTTGACGTAGAACTGCGCGGCGGAGAAGAAATCGCCGCGGCTGGTGGGGTCAGAGCCATCCACACCCCAGGGCATACCGCCGGTCACCTGGCCTACTACTGGCCCCAACAGGGCGGCGTCCTCATCGCGGGTGACATGGCCGGACACATGTTCCGGCGGCTCAACTATTCCATCCTCTACGAGAGTTTCGATCAGGGCCGCCGCACCCTCGCGGCGATCCCCTCGTTGGGGTTTCAGGTGGCCTGCTTTGCCCATGGTGGGCCTATTTTGCGCAACGCCGCTCAGGCCTTCGCCGCGCGGTTTTCCTCACCAAATATGTGATCCAATTAATCCATGCAAACGAAAAAACATTCCCAAATTGATATCCATGTCCCCACGCGGGGCAATGCCTTTCTAGAACAGGCCCTGGCGGTCATCAATAACGACATTGAAATTAAGACCCTGTGGCGCGTCCTCAACGTCAACGCCATCGAACGCCTGGGGATGACCGACCACGGCCCGGTTCACTTTCAGATTGTCGCCAACATCGCCCTGCGCCTGGCCCGCATCCTCGTCAAACACCAGGTAACCATGGCCGTCGTCCGTGATTACGAGCTTTCTAACGACCATGCCGAGTTAATCATCCTGCTCGCCAGCCTGTTCCACGATTTAGGCATGTCCATCAGCCGCGAAGGGCATGAGGGTTTCAGCTTGTTCCTCGCTAACCACATCCTGCACCGCATCCTCGACTTCCTGCCCATTGACGAACGCACCATCGTCACGTCTGAGGCGCTCCACGCCATCATTGCCCATCGCAGTGGGGGCAAGCCTTACACGATCGAGGCTGGCATCGTCCGCGTGGCCGATGCGCTCGACATGAGCGAGGGCCGCTCGCGCATCCCCTACCAGGCCGGCAAGATTGATATTCATTCCGTCTCCGCCGCCGCCATAGACCGCGTGGAAATTATGGAAATTGTGGAAGAAGCCGAAAAGCCGGTGCTGATTAATATCTGGATGAATTCCGTAGCAGGCATCTTCCAGGTAGATGAACTACTGCGTCAAAAGCTCATCGGCTCTGGCCTCGAAAGCTACGTGAAAGTGAGCGCCTTTATCCAGACCGACCAGGAACGAAAGCTCATTAAAGAATTCTCGCTTTAACTTTCTGTCAGCCATTTGCGGTACACGCGCACCCCGGCCAGCACCCAGATCAGGGTGATCACCACCGCCGAGGTCACGCAGTACGGGCAAATTTTACGGATGACGGCAATTTCGATGTAGGTCAGATAGGCCGAATACAGCACCCCGGCCAGAGCCACGCCAAAGCCAAACAACGCTCCCCACTCGCCCGCCAGGGGCAGGCGCGGCTCTAGCAGCAGGGCGATGAGAATGGCGGCGTAGGCCAGCGCCCCCAACAGAGCCACCGGAATGCCGGCGACCTCAGAATAAATGCTGGTGTTCACCGCTTCGCAGTCGCCTACGCCGGTGCAGAAGGGCGCCGCCGGGAACCATTTAATGTAGGTCAGGTAGCCGGCGACGATCAGCCCTAACAGGCTCAGCGCCGCTACCGTCCAATACAACCACCGGTCGGTCGTCGCGCGCGCTTCCATCGGCTAGGGTACAGCCGCCAGAGCCGCTTCGATGGCCGCCTGTACCTGGTTGTAATCCATGGGGTTTGCCACTGCCTTGCCGTTGACGATCAGCGAAGGCGTGCCGCGCAGCCGGTAGCCGCGCGCTTTGGCCTCATCATCGCGCACCGCCTGGGCATATTTATTTGAGTCCAGACAGCGGTCAAACTGGGCCTGATCTAACCCCAGCGAACCGGCAAAGGCTTTCAGGCGGTTATCGGCGTAACTCCCCCCGCCCTCAGCCCCCTGGTTGGCATACAACAGGCTGAAATAATCCCAAAAACGGCCCTGTTCGTTGGCGCACTCGCTGGCCTCCGCCGCCCGGCGCGATTCGTTGCCGCCTACGTTGCCATCAATCACGATGAAATGGTGAAACTCAAAGCGGGCCTTGCCGGTTTCAACGTAATCGGCCACGATGCGCCCCTGAATGTTATCGTGGAACTGCTTGCAGTACGGGCATTGAAAATCGGCGAACTCTTCGATCAGCACAGGCGCATCCGCCAGTCCCATGGCCTTGCCGTCGGCCATCGGCCAGGTTGTTGGCTCCACGGTGACAAACTCGCCCACCGGCTTGGGCGCTTGCGAAATCAGAATCCCAGCCACCACCACCGCCAGCAGTGCCACCCCTGCGATGATCCACACAATCTGCCGCCGGCGCTGGGCGCGCATGGCCTGCTGCCTTCTTTGCTGCCGTTCTGCCTGCTTCCTTTTCATCCTTTTGATCCCTCCCAACAAACTCACACAATCCTGCTCACCCCGGTCCAACGTCATCCAGGGCCAGGTTGTTCAAGATGTACTTGCTTCATCCTAATTCTCGGAATTTTACCACAACGGCTTTCAGCATACAGCTTTCAGCCGTCAGCGGTCAGCTTTCAGAGTCCGAAAGCTGACCGCTGATCTACCCTACCCGAAGTTCTCCAGCAGTTCCAACGTCACGCCCAAGACGGGCATGGAATTTACATACGTGTAGCGCCCGCCGGTATAGTCGCCCTGCTGATCCACGCTGATGCCCTGCCCCTGCAAAAACTGCACCACCTGATCGGTCCCCTTCACCTGGAAGGCAATGTGATGCACGCTTTCGCCGTAGCGGTCGAGGTGTTCCTGCCAGACGCTCGGCTGACCGTCTGGCTCGATCAGTTCAAGCGTCACCTGACCCATCGGGATAAACGCCAGTTTGGCGCGCGCCGGCGTCGGCTCGCCGCGCAGACGGGTATGGGCCTGATCCACCGGATCGGTGATGATCACTTTGGGCCGCTCCGCCAGTCCAAACACCTGCACGTAGCGGTCGAGCGATTTTTCGATATCCTTAACGATAATCCCTACCTGGGTGACGACATTGGTGCCAAGTCCTTGCCCTTCGCTCATTTTCTGTTACTCCTTTGTGAGGTAGTATTTCGAATTGCGCGTAAATTGCGGGGCACAGCCCGCAATTTGCACGCAATTCATTAAACGACCTTTGTTGTAAGTCAATGAATATCTACGTTCATCGAGGACTGCTCAGCGAGTCTACAACCTTACCCCAATCTCCGCCGCCACACTGCGGATATACTCCGCCGACAGCCGGTACTCTTCCTCGGTAGGCAGGTGTTCCAGCATGATCGGCGTATCGGCGGGCAGGCGGTCCATCTCGCGCAGCAGGGTGCGGTAATCTAAAAACCCTAACCCTGGGCGAACTTCGCTCAGGTGCGTGGTGAGCTGATCGCCCAGCACGGTATCTTTGGCGTGGACGCTCACAATCTGCGGCCCCAGCTTGGCGAAGCACTCTTTCAGGAAAGCCGTGTTATGAAAATAGCGCTGCGGACTGCAAATCCAGTTCACCGGGTCGAAGTGAACGCCAAAACGCGGGCGGTCAATCGCGCGGATTAACTCCAGGTAGCTGTCGGGTGAGTCGGGGTACATCCAGGGCATTGGCTCCAGGGTGTAATAGGTCGCGCGGGGCTTGACCGCGTCAAGGATGGCGCGCACCGTCTCCACGATCATGTCGAACGTCTCTTCCGTCAGATCTTTCTCGCAGGGGCCGTCCCACTTTGCGCCGCGCGACCCGGCAATGTTCACACAGCATTTCGCGCCGATCTCATCGGCCAGCGCGAGCTGGCGGCAGTTATTCTCCAGGGCCTGGCGGCGCTGGGCTTCGTCCGAAGCCAGCAGATTATCCCAAATTCCCACTTCTGCGATCACCACATCCGCCTGCGCCGCCGCCTGCCGGTACGCGCGGATTTCTTCACTGCTCGCCCCGGCCTTAATGGGGCAGTACGCCGCGCGGTAACCGTTCTGACGCACCGCTTTAATCCACGTGTCGGGGTCCATGTGCTGTACGTATACGGGGCCACCCAGTCTCATAGCAATGAATCTCCTCTTAACCTTCGCGAAAAATATCACATTGATTATACCCCGGCTCCCCGCTCGAAGGCGAATATGCTAAACTGATACCATTGACGAATACTTAGACTGCCAACCCAACCGGCCCATCCGAATGGGCGGCCCATCCGAATGGGCTTACCCCTACCCTCTTATACCCCGTTACCCAATCCCGCAAGGAGACCCAGCATGGAGAAACAATACACCTCGACCCTCCGCCTGCGAGCCGCCGCGCGCGGTTTATTCATTGGGGCCGCCGTGAACGCGCGCGCCCTGCGCACTGATGGCGCGTACCGCGAAACCCTGGCGCGCGAGTATAACTTCCTCACCCCCGAAAACGAAACCAAATTCGGCTCGCTCGTCAAAGACCGCAACGTGTACAATTTTGAACCGGCTCAGGAGATCGTGGAATTTGCCAAAGCCAACGACATGAGCGTTCGCGGGCATACCCTCGTCTGGCATCATCAGAACCCCGCCTGGCTCCGGCCCGAAAACTTCACCCGCAGTCAGGCGCTCGATCTTCTGCAAAAGCACATCTTCACCGTCCTCGGCCACTTCCGCGGCGATATGTACGCCTGGGACGTGGTCAACGAGGCCGTCGAGAGTGACGGCTCACTGCGCGAGACCTTCTGGCTCAAAACAGTCGGCCCCGAATACCTCGATTACGCCTTCCGCTGGGCGCGCGAAGCCGACCCCCAGACCCGCCTGTTCTACAACGAATACGCCGCCGACGACCTGGGACCCAAATCCGAAGGGATGTACCGTCTGCTGAAGGATCTGCTGGCGCGGGGCATCCCGGTAGATGGAGTGGGCCTGCAAATGCACTTTGCCCAATACGATACCCCCAATTTCGCCCGCCCACCCGCCGCCGCGGACCTGGCCGCCAACCTCAAGCGCCTTGCCGACCTCGGCCTGGAAATCCACATTACCGAACTGGACGTGCAGATTCAGCAGACGCCCGGCTCGCTGGAAGAACAGCTCGCCCGCCAGGGCGCTATCTATGCCGACCTGCTCAATGTGGCGCTCGCCAACCCGGCGGTGAAAGCCGTCATCACCTGGGGCTTCACCGACCGTTATTCGTGGATTCCCCACTTTACCGGTACGCCCGATGCCCCCCTGCCTTTCGACGAGTACTACCAGCCCAAACCCGCCTACGATGCCATCTACGAGGCGCTCAGGTAACGTTCAACCCAAATATTTCGGCTCTGGAAGCCCTCTCACCCCGGTCTTCACCCGAAAGACGTCGCCTGCCAGAGGCTGTTGGCCGCGCCGCTCGGCGGGGACTTCAATATAGGCCGAGGTGATGTACAGCTCGGTCAGGTCTGGCCCGCCAAACGCGCACGAAGTCACCAGTTCCACCGGCAGTTTAATCTCGCAGTCAATACTGCCGTCGGGCCGGTAGCGCGTCACCTTCCAGCCGCCCCATCGTGCGCTCCACACACAGCCTTCCGAGTCCACTGCCAGGCCGTCGGGCAGGCCGTCCCCTTCTGGGATTTCCACAAACACCCGCCGGTTGTGGATTGCCCCGCTGGAGGGGTCGTAATCATAAGCGTAAATTTTGAGCGTTGGTGAATCGGTGAAGTAAAACGTGCGGTGATCTGGACTCCACCCCAAACCGTTGGATGTACCAATGCCCGTCTCCATGCGGTGAATCGAGTGGTCGGCATCCAGACGGTAAAGGCCGTTGGTGAAGGTACTGCTCATCTTGCCAGCCCAAAACCGTCCCTGTGGATCGGTTTTGCCGTCGTTAAAGCGCACCCCCTCCGATGATTCATCTGCATCGGGGTCGCCGATCATCTCCATGTGGTCATTGGCCGGGTCCCACAGGGCAAAGCCTTTTTCGGTCGCCATCACCCACCCACCGGCGGCGCGCACCCCCATCGAACCGACCATCAACCCCAAATTGGTGGTGACAAACGCCCCTGTGCGCGGGTTAAAGCGGTGCTGCCGCCCTTTGGTAATGTCTAAAAAATACAACTGCTGCTCATCCGGGTGCCAGACCGGCCCCTCGCCCAACTCGGCTTGCGCCGCGCATACGTGTTCCACTTCATAGTTCATGGTTTTCCCTCTAGCGATTGTCTAGCACGCGCCGGGTGTACTCAATTGCCAGGCGCGGACTGCTCAAAACTTCCAGGCCGGTCTCAGCGCGCAGGCGCTCCGCCAGGCGCGTCATCGAAGCCTGGGCCAGCACCAGCAGGTCCACCTGGGGGGCCAGCGCGGCGGCGGCCTGCAACACCAGCGCATCGTGCCGGTCGCGGTCGCCGCTCATTAAAATTTCAAACGCGCCCTGCACCAGCGCGGGGTGAACCTCTATAATTTTCTCTAACATCCCGGCCTTTTCTTCGATCAAATCCACCGTGGGCTTGAGCGTGGTCGCCACGGTCGCCAGCACGCCAATGCGCCGGGCCTCGCGGGCGGCTTTTTCGGTCATGGCATCGTCAATTTTAATCACCGGAATCTTCACCAGCGCACGGGCCTGGTCAATGGCCGGCCCCAACGAAGAACACAGCGACAGCACCGCGTCTGCCCCCGTCAGTTCGGCGGCCTGGACGTAAGCGTTCATGCGCTTCTGCACCTCCGGCGTGATCTGCCCCTTGGCCATCACATCGGCCAGGAGCGAATCATCCACGATGTTAATCCGCCGCACGTCTGGCATGATCTCGTTGAAAATATCGCGCATCATGGTTTCAACAGTGATAAATACCAGGCTGGTATGAATGAGAGCCAGAGTTTTCCCCATTCGGCCTTTCTCCCTTATTAAAAGCATCGAAAAACGCGCCACGACTCCGCGCGCAAATCAAATTAAGCGTAGCATTAAGGAAAAACCTGGTCAAGAAACACAGGGCGGCGAGACCGGGCTTTTGGCAAAATGCGGCGCAAAGCCCGGATTCCCGGCCTTCCAACCCTTTGCCTGTATGACAGGTTTGGCATACAATTAGCCTGGTATCCAATTTATTCTCCGGCGGGCAGGCCCGCCAACAGGAGCCTCGGCATGTCTCTTCCTTCTCCCTGGAGCATAACCCCTCAACAGGTGATTGAATCGCCAGAAGTCAGCGTATTGGTATTTCACAACGTCTACCCCGAAGGCAAGCAGGGCGGGGTGGAAATCATCCAGCATGGCGAGCGCATCGCCACCAACGGCGACCTGCGGCTCGAACCCACCCCCGGCCAATGGGCCCTCCTGCCCCGACTGCTGGGCCGGGGCGGAGAGCCGGGCGTCAGCGCACGGCTGGCCTTTCAAGAGCCAGACATCCCTTATACCGTCCGCGTCACCCCCGAAGGTGACAGCCTGCGGATAACGGTAGACCTCGAAAAGCCGCTTTCAGAAACAATGGCCGCCCAGGTGGGCTTTAATCTCGAACTACTGCCCTCGGCCTTCTTTGGCAAAGCCTACCTGATGCTCTCCCCCGGCCGCGCGCCCCAATACAGCGCCTTCCCGCGCCAGGCCAACGGCCCCCTCGCGGCCGTTTCGGACAATCAGTTCGTCCCCGTCCCGTTGGCGCAGGGGACGCGCCTGGTGGCCGCCCCCGAAGACCCTTACCGCCGGCTGGAGATCACCGCGCTGCGGGGTGAACTGGCCCTGTTCGATGGCCGCGACACCACCCAGAACGGCTGGTTCGTGGTGCGCTCTCAGGTGGCTGTGGGCCGCACCCAGGGAGCCGTGGAATGGCTCGTCACTCCGGCGCGCGTCCCCGGCTGGGTACGCCCGCCTGTTATTCTCGTCTCGCAGGTCGGCTACCACCCCGACCAGGAAAAGCACGCCCTGATCGAACTCGACCCGCGCGTGACCACCCTCGAAACAGCCGTGCTCCTGCGCATTGACGATGACGGCGCGCGTGAGGTTCAGCAGGCCGCGCCCGAATTTTTAGGGAGCTTCCTCCACTACAACTACGCCCGCTTCGACTTTACTGCCACGCGGGAGCCGGGCATCTACCAGGTACGCTATGGACAGCACTTCACCCCGGCCTTCAAGATCGGCCCCGACGTTTACCAGACGGGCGTCTGGCAGCCAACCTTAGAGACTTTTATGCCCGTGCAGATGTGCCACATGCGCGTGGAAGACCTTTACCGCATCTGGCACGGAGCCTGCCACCTGGATGATGCCCTCCAGGCCCCAACCAATCACGAACATTTCGATGGCTACCGCCAGTACGCCGAGACCGAAACGCCCTACAGCCCCTTCGCCCACATCCCCGGCCTCGACCGGGGCGGCTGGCACGACGCCGGCGACTACGACCTGGCGACCGGCTCGCAGGCCACCACCACCCACTACCTGGCCCTCATCCGCGAGACCTTCGATCTCGCCACAGATCAGACCACCATCCGCCGTGACGAGCGCCTGGTACAGCTCCACACGCCCGACGGCATCCCCGATGTGATCCAGCAGGTCGCGCATGGGGTGGACTTTCTGCTGGCGGGCTACCGTGTCGTTGGTCACAGCCTGGCGGGGGTCATCGAGGGCAGTCTGAAACAGTACGTCCACCTGGGCGACGCCGCCACCATGACCGACAACCGCATTTACGACAGCGAACTGCCCGCCGGGACGACCACCGGAGAGCGTTCCTCCGTCCGCGATGACCGCTGGGCCTTCACCAATCAGGATACCTGCCTGGAATACCAGGTAGCCGCGGCGCTGGCGGCCGCCGCGCGCGTGCTGAAGGGCTTTGAAGATGACCTGGCCGCCGAATGCCTGAAAACGGCGCGGAGCATCTGGGAGCGCGAGCAGGGCCGCGCGCCAGTCTTACAGCCGGGCGCGTACATCCCGCGCAGTCCAGAGGCCATGGAGGTTCTGGCCGCGGTGGAACTACTGCTGGCAACCGGCGAAAGCGCCTACGCCGCCCGCCTCGAGGCGCTCCTGCCCGTCATCGAGGCCCGCTTCGACCGTCTGGGATGGGCCGCCGTCCGCGCCCTGCCCTTCATTCACAACGAGGACTTCAAAATCGCCCTGCGCCGCGCCGCCGCCGCCTACCAGGACCGACTGGCCGCCGAAGAAGCCCAAAGCCCCTTCCGCCTGCCTTTGGGCGAGGGTTGGCTGCGCGCCAACCGCCCCGGACACGATCCTTTCGCCTCAGATTACCACCCGCCCATCTGGGGCATCGGTTGGAGCTTGCAGGCCTTCGCCCTCCAATACTACTATCTCCTTCAGGCGTACCCCGACCTGTTCCACCGCGAGAGCCTCCTGCGGGTGTTAAATTACGTCCTCGGATGGCACCCGGCCAATAACCTCTCGCTGGTGTCGGGCGTGGGCGCGCAGTCGCTGACCATTGCTTACGGGACCAACCGCGCCGAGTGGTCCTACATCCCCGGCGGCGTAGCCTCTGGCCCGGCCCTGCTCCGCCCAGACTTCGTTGAGCTGATGGACCCCTTCCCCTGGCTGTGGCAGCAAAAAGAGTACGTCATCGGCGGGGCAGTCAGCTATATCTTCCTGGTGCTGGCCGCCGACCGCCTGCTGAACGGCTCGCCTGCCTGATGGAAACGAGACGATGTCCACATACACCCTCCGCGCTGGAACCCTCTATACACCCATCCGCTGCCTGAAGGATGCCTGGATCACGGTTGAGGATGGCCGCATTGCCGCGCTGGAAGAACGCGCCCGCCGCCGCCATCCCACCTACGATTTTCGTGATGCCATCGTCATCCCTGGGCTGGTTGACTTACAGGTTAACGGAGGGTTAGGGTACAGCTTCCAGGCGGATCACCGCGGCCAATACGAGAAAATCCTGCATTACCACCGCGCGCGCGGCACGGCGGTGCTGCTGCCCACTCTGGTGACGGCCCCCGCCGCTTCTCTGTTAGAGAGTCTTGCCGTTCTAAGCGGCTTCATCCGCGCGCGCGGCCCCAAACTGCCCGCCCTGCCCGGCATCCACCTTGAAGGCCCGTTCCTCTCCCCCGAAAAAAGCGGGGCGCACGACCCCGCCGCGCTCCAACCTCCCGACCCGGCCCTGGCCGCGCGCTTCCTCGCGGCCGCTGATGGAGCCCTGCGCATCTTCACCCTCGCGCCCGAACTGCCCGGCGCGCTCGAAGTGATCCGCACCCTGGCCGGGCAGGGGGTGATCGTCTCTGCGGGGCATACTGCCGCCACTTACGACCAACTGAAGTTGGCCCTCGGCGCCGGTCTGCGCATGGCTACGCACCTGGGCAACGCCTCCGATTGGCCTCACCGCGCTCCGGGGCCGTTGGGCTTCCTCGCCTCAGAACCCGGCCTGGTTGGCACGTTTATGGCCGTCGAGGAACTGCGCGGCAGTGTTATTTTGGATGGTTTTCACTTTCACCCGGCCCTGCTGGGCCCGCTCCTCAAGCTCAAAGGCCCCGACGCCCTGCTGCTGGTGTCTGACGCTTCAACCATTGCCGGCTGCCCCCCCGGTGAGTACGACAGCGGCGGCCTGCTCGTCACCGTCCACCCTGCCGGGTTTGCCACCAGCGGGCGCGGGGGCGGCTGGCTGGCCGGCAGTGTCATCACGCTGTTGGATGCCGTCGTCCGCGCGGCCACGCAGGCCCAGATTCCCTTACAGCAGGCTGTGCATATGGCATCGCTCGGCCCAGCCCGCCTGTTAGGCATTGCCGAGCGCGTCGGCCACCTGGAGCCGGGCGCCAATGCCAACCTGGTGGTACTGAACCAGGATTTAACTGTGCGTACCGTGTTGTTTGGGGAAGAATAAGCAAACCACCGGTGAGCACCGCTGAAAGCTCAGAAAAAAACTGCATTTATCGGTGTTCATCGGTGGTTTCTTCCGCCTGTAAAGCCGCCATGATTGGACGACTCCGAAAGTAGAGGTAGGTGTTCTGTGCCATGCTCGCCAGCATCGAACCCCCAACCGCAACGTAAATTCCACTCACGCCGGGGGGAATGAGTGCGCCGCCCAGCCATAAGCTCCCCGTATAGACCCCCAGGTAAATCCCCATGGCCGCAGTGATGGCGCGCGACTGGCGGGCGTGCAGGATCGTGCCAGAAAACCAGCTATTCAGCGGGCTGAGCAGGCTGGCCGGCAGGAGCAAAATGAAGGCCCGCGCCGCCAGGTTGGCCAGTGGGGCGTTCAACCCAGAGACGCGCGCAAACCACAGGTGACTGAGGGGCGTCAGCGCCACCGCCGCAAAGAGGGTAAACTGCGCCGCCATCAGGATGAACATAAAGCGCCGCAGACTGGCGCGGGCGCGCGGGCGGTCGAGCATGGCAATGACCACCTCATTAAACGCCGCGCCGGGGGTGACGATCAGGAAGGAAAGGCTGGAAATCACCGGCCAGACGGCCAGGGTTTGGAGCGGGTCGGGCAGGCGGCTGAGGGCCGCCGAACCAATGGGGCGGATGAGCTGGTTGAGAAGCGGCGTTAACCCCAGGGGGATAAAAAAGAGCGCCATCTCCCACAGGCTGATGGGCTTTTGCAAAGGCGGGGCCTGGCGCAGTTCGCCGCTGAGGATCGGACGCACCCGCAGGCCCACATAGACGGCTTCCGTCACCACACCCACCACCATCATCAGCGCGGCTACCGAGGCCCCCGGCAAGATCCGCCATTTAACCGCGGCGATCAGCACCACCGCATCCGCGGCAAAGCGCAGCAGAGTTCCCACCGTCACCACCCGCGTATGCTCAAAGCGGATCATCACGCCCTGGTGGAAGCGCCGGTACGCCACCGCAAAGGTCCACGGCAGGCCGATGACCATGGCGGCGCGGGCCGGTTCCAGCACTTCAGGGGGCGCGCCGATTAACCCCTTGACGATGGCGTCGTACAGGGGGGTGCAGATCACCAGCAGGTACAACAGCGTCAGCGAACCGCCCACCAGGTACATCAGGCGGCGGCCCTTCACGAACGAATCCCAATCCTTACTCATCGCCGTCGAGAGCGACAGCAAGGTCAGCACCGGGGCCTGAAGAATGCCGATCAGCGGGAAGGCCACGCTGCCATAAGCCGCCAGATTCACCGCGGGGTTCTCCAGCCGGGCCACCACCGCCGCCAGCGCCGCAGGCTCCGCCGACATTAAGATCCAACTAACTGCCAGCGGCCACCACGCGGCGGCCACCCGGCGCAACGGAAGCGTTTCTACTGGAGGGGTGGATTCAGGCGTCAATGAAAGACCCAATCAATCGCTATGAGATGTCCGGCAGGCGGAAGCGGTCGCCGGGAGCGGCAATCCACCCCGCCAGGCGGTCTTACAGGCGGCGTTCGGCCTTAAAGCGGGGATTATACGCCCGATTCGCCAATTCGTAAGGGTCTTCGTTCAAATGAAACAGCATCATCGGCAGACCTTGCAGGGCCGCGTACTTCCAGCCGCCGCGAGTCACCCTGCCGCGCCAGGGCAGGCAGAGTAAGTATCCTGAATTACGGGTAATCCCCGCATGGAACGGGGGAATCAAAGGGGTTGTTTCTGAATACACGCAAGACTATAGTTACCTCAAGGGAGGGCTCAATTTATCGGTATTCAATGGAGGTCTACTGCCATGCGCGCCTTTATGGTCGTCGCGATGTTAATCATGATATTCCTGCTGTATATTTCCACGGTACACAGAGACGCCAATCTTACCCCCAACGCCCCGGCTCAGGCCCAGGCGGCTCCCGGCCTGTTTGACCTGCTGGCCGCGGCCAGCCAGGCCCAGAGTCAGACGATTCTTCACACCACGCCCGACGTGCTCAACGCCTGGACCACGCCGCAGGTAATGCTGCTGTGGCGCGGCCAGTAAGGCACTTTCGGGAATCAGCGACGGGGCGACTTGCCGAAGAATACCCCGGCAGGCGTGGGGTATGGAGAGAACCTATGACGCGGATCGTGTGTCTTCTGGTCGCGCTGACCGGCCTGACCGCGGCCCTGGGTTGCAACGGGCCGACGGCCGTCTATGACCGCAATCGCAGCCTGATCCTGGGCAGTCAGAGCCGCCTCATCGAGGGCGACCGGGCCCTGTCCGTCGGCCGCGCCGGTCGCGCCGACGGCGACTGCGGCCCCCAAGCCGGACGTGAGCGCCGGTCAGCGCGTATTTGCGTCGAAGCCGTGCGCCGGGTGCCACGGCGCGAACGGGCAGGGGGGAGTCGGGCCGAAGATTGCCGGCCTTTCGCTCAGCTACGCCGAGTTCAGCGCGGTCGTGCGCGCCGGGGCGCCCCCGATGCCGGCCTTCACGCCGGCGCAGGTGAGCGACGCTGAGCTGCAGCAGATTTACGCTTACCTTCGGAGCCTGCAGTAGCGTGGCTGCGCGCGGCCACGCGCTTGCCCGAGGCCGCCAGTCTGACACCGGTGGTTGGTCGTAGCCGTGGTGTGGAGCGTGGGCGCGGCAGGGTAGACAATCTGCCTGGCCGCATGCCTAACCTTGCCCGGGCAAATGACGCTGGACTGCCTCGGCTATAATGTACCGTGGCACCGGGTGTCCTCTGGGGGGCGAGCCTTAGCATGCCCGGGCTCAGGATCGATACTGAATGAAAGTTAGCAAGCTGCTGGTGCCCGTCGTCGGGCATGGCACGGACGAAGAGGCAATCCAGATCGCGTGTAGTGTCGGCAGGCGGCACAAGGCCCGCATCTATGTGATCTATGTTATTGAGGTAAAGCGCAACCTTCCGCTGGATGCCGAGCTTGAGCAGGAGCAAGAGCGGGGCGAGAAGGTTCTGGACAAGGCCGAGCAGGTCGCCGAGGCGCTCGATTCGACGGTCGAGACCGAGCTGCTCCAGGCCCGCGAGGTTGGGCCGGCGATCGTGGACGAGGCGATCGAGCGTGGGGTTGACGCGATCGTGATGGGGCTGCCATACAAGCGTCGGTTTGGGGAGTTCACGCTTGGCAGCACGGTCAGCCACGTGCTCAAGAACGCCCCGTGTTCGGTCTGGGTTGTCCGTGACACGATCAGCAATGGTTGAGCGAGCGGAAGCGTGGTCGACGCTCGTGCTCGCATCGGAGTGTTGAGATGCGTGTCGTGATTCTTGGTTGCGGGCGGGTCGGCGCGAACCTGGCGAACTCCCTCGACCGCGAAGGCAACGTCGTCAGCATCGTCGATTGGAACGGTCAGTCGTTTCAGCGGTTCCTGAGCACGGAGTTTCGCGGGTCGGCGATACTGGGCAACGGGCTCGATGAGGACGTGCTTCGGTCGGCGGGAATCGAGCAAGCGGACGCGTTCGCAGCCGTGACGGACGACGACAACACGAACATAATGGCGTCGCAGGTTGCGCAGGTGATCTTCGGCGTGAAGAAGGTCATCTGCCGGATCTACGATCCGAACCGCAACGAGGTGTACCGCACGCTCGGTCTCGAGACCGTGGCGCCGATTCTCATCTCGGCGGGCAAGATCAGGGACATGCTCAAGGCAGGCGAACAGCGGGTGGGGCTCCGCGGTCAGCAGGCTAGCTCCCAGACAAGAGGTTAGCGAATGTACGTAGTCGTGGCCGGGGGTGGCAAGGTCGGCTTCTACCTTGCCCGGGCTCTCATCAATGAAGGGCACGAGGTCCTGGTCATCGAGCGAGACCGTCGCAAGTGCGAGGTGATCTCCGAGGAGCTGGGCAGCGTTGTCACCCGCGGCGACGCGGCCGAGTTGGCGACCCTCAGCGAGGCCGGTGTGAATCGCGCCGACGTCGTCGTCGCCGTGACTGGTGACGACGAGGACAATCTGGTCATCTGCCAGATGGCCAAGCGGAAATTCGGTGTTCCCAGAACAATTGCCCGTGTCAACGATCCGAAAAACGAGGAATTGTTCCGCGAGCTGGGTATTGACCAGACAGTGAGCAGCACTCGGATCATATTCAACCTGATAGAACAGCAGATAGAGACAAGCGAGGTTATTCCGCTCGCCGCACTCAAGAAAGGCGAGATAGAAATGGTCGAGGCGAACATCACGCAAGGCTCACCTGTCGCCGGCAAAAGAATCGGTGAACTGGACCTGCCGCAGAACACACTGATAATCTCGATCGTAAGGGACGAACACGCAATGCTGCCCCACGGGGACACACGGCTCCGCGTCGGCGACAGCGTAATCGCGATGATAAAGTCTGAGCGCGAGAGGGAGCTTCGC
>Ga0101944_10003341_pt1 | contig 22739 bp, 23 predicted proteins | sample DewCreD2012metaG_FD_75245 | JGI IMG/M metagenome (GOLD analysis project Ga0101944, IMG submission 75245) | Hot spring sediment bacterial and archeal communities from British Columbia, Canada, to study Microbial Dark Matter (Phase II) - Dewar... ... | reverse complement strand
ATGCTCTGCCCCACGTAGCTGATATAGAGCCTTTCCCTCGCCGAGAGAAGGGTTTCCAGAAAAAGGTAGCGGTCGTCGTTTCTCCGGGAGCGATCCCCTCGTCTGGGATATCTGGCCATGAAATCAAAGCCCAGGGGCTTGGACTGCCGCGGATAAGCCTCGTCGTTCATCCCCAGGAGACAAATCACCCTGAAAGGGATACTCCGCATGGGAAGCATGGCGCAAAAGGTCACCCCGCCGGTCATGAACCCCGACCCGAAGCCCGTTTGGTCGAGACGGTTTTCCAGGTGGCTCTTGACGACCTGCAGAGGGATCTCTTCATCGAAAAGAGACAGAGACACGGTTTTGGCCAATTCCTCCAGCATGCGACGGATCAACCGGATCTCCCGATCCGTTTCTTCCCCCGGCTCGAAAAAATCGTCCAGAAAAGCGGCAAGGTCCCTCTGCCAGCTTTCCAAGCCCCTGGGTTGACCGAGAGACGCGATTCGCCTGAAAAGGGTCTCCACGAACTCCGCCAAGGCGCCCAGAATCCGGCTCTCCGCCCCTTCGATGGCATCATAGGGCAGGATCCCTGAAAACAGTGTTTCCTCTCGGCCCGGCATGGCAAATCCGAGGAGAAGCCTTTCGAGCCCCGCTCTCCATGTGTTTTGAGGGAAGCCGGGGAGCCCCAACTCCTCCTTGTGTTTTTCGTCCATTCCCCAGCGGATGCGCGTTTCGGAAATCCATCGGCGCACCGTTTCCAGGTCTTGGCCGGAGAGACCGAACTTGGCTCGTACGGCTTCGCACTCCAGAAGGTTGACCACCCGACTGACCCCGAAACGGCTCCCCTGGAGATCAAGAAGATTGAGGAACGCTTCACCGATCCCTCCCTCCTTTCGAATGCTCCGGTCCGCAATGCTGAAGGGAATGCTTTGCGGATCCTCCGGCGTGGTGTCGAAGACCCCCTGGATGTAAGGCGCATAAGTTTCCACCTCCGGCATCATCACGAGAATGTCCTTGGGAAGGAGTTCGGGATCTTCTTCAAACATGTTCAGAAGCTGATCGCGGAGAACTTCCACTTCCCGCATGGGACTGTGGCAGGAATGGATCTGAATGGAGAGATCTTCCGGTGAGATTTCTTTCCTTTGCCGCCTCTCGTGGAGCCTGAGGATATCCGCTTGAACGGCGCTCAGAAGATTTTCCGCATTCTGCTCTTTGTGGAATGAAAGCTCTTCTGCGTCGAACTCCTGGATCATTTCAAAGAAGTCCCTTCCCAGCGCGCCCAGGGAAGCGAGCAGGGCGTTTCCCTTTTCCATATGGAGTTCCTCGCCCGATGCCGCTTTTGCATCTCTTGCCTTTTTTTTCATTTCCCAAGTGTCTAGAATATCCCCCCAGTACTCCTGGCTCGGATTCATGAGAAAGAAGTTCACCTGGGTGATCTGCGATAAAGAGGCGAATACCTGGACATGAAAGCGAGGCAGGGCCGAGATGCCGAACACGGAGATTCGCTTGGGAATCCCGGGCAGCGGATCAAGTCCCCTTTTCAGGGTCGTGAAAAGCTCCCTGGCCCGTGCCGCCCGGTGTTCCTCTTCATGACCCTGCACCAGGTCCCGCCAGAGAATGGCCTGCCAGTGGCGGGCTTTTCCTTTCTCCCACTGGAAGATCATCTCAGGCCGGAAAAGGAGGTACTGGTCGAAAAGATCAGCGATCCGCTGCGAGAGCTGGAAGCGTTTGAGCTCGCTCTGACCGCTCTCCAGGTAGATCCGCAGAGGCTCGAACGCAGGGTCCTCCAGGCGCATAGGCAAAGCTTTCATCACCCGCCACGTCATGATTCCGGGATCGAAGAGGTTCGCACTCGGGAGGTTCCCGAGAACGGCCTCAAAGATTTCCTGGACAAAGGTGTTGGGAAAGGGAAAACGGCAGTTGGCGCAAACGCCCTGGCGTTCTGCAAGCTGCAGGCTTATCCAGCGCTCCATACCCTTGCTCTGAACCACGATGACCTCCGGGTCAAGGGCAGACGTCAGGGGTTGCTCGAGGACCTGCGCCAGCTGATCGGCCAGGATCTCTAATCGGTTGCTGGTAAACACCCTGAAATTGGTCATGGAAGAAGAAAGTCCGTTATCCGTAGTCCGTTGTCCGTGGTCAATGGTCCGTCCTTAGTTCTCAACCTCTGGTGGAGGACCCGGATAGGTTCCACCGATCCGGGGTTCAGAAAAGCTTCTACAAGAATTTCCCCTCCCCTGGTGGGAGGGCTAGGGGAGGGGGTTATGGTGATGGGATTTCTTAGCCACTTTTTTCACCCCCACCTTACCTCCCCCATCAAGGGGGAGGAAGTATTTTTGCAATTTTGGCAAACTGGTGATCAAGAGCCCCCTTCGAGGGGGCAACCTGAGGCCACCCGCTCTTCGGGTGGAGCCTCACTAGTCGGCAATCCGTCGTCCTGTATCGGCGGTCGGCCGTGGGCGGTCCGCGGTCGTTTTCCTAACGGGCATTATATGCCAAGGGCTAAGCCCGAAGGAACAAAATCGATACGGCGGCCAGCGCCAGGCTCAGAATCCGCACCCTGGTGAGCCTCTCCTGGTACAGGATTGCGGACAAGAGCACAGCAATCACAAAGTGCATCCCTGTAATGGACGCAATAATAGACAGAGGACCCACGGACAAAGCGGTCAAAAAGGCGTGAAAGCCCACGAAGTTGATCAGTCCCATGACGAGCCCGATCAGAACCGCTTCCCTGTGTTTCCCCGGGGTCCCTTCTTTGTCGGGTTTTCTGATCAGGGCGGCTGAAAAGAGGCTTCCCAGGAAATAGGAAAGCACCATGAATCCCAGCTTGTTGGAATAGACGGCAGCGAACTTGCTCGAGATGGAGGCGACGCTGCCGCAGATCATGGAGACAAACACCAGGGCAATCCCTTTCCTCAAACTCCCGACAGACCCCTTCACTTCCTCCGCATCTCTTGTCAGGATGATGATGACCGCTACGGCCATCAGAATGCCCAGAACCTGATGGAACGACACCTGGTCACCCAGAAACACGATGGAAAACAGCACCACCCCCACGATGTTCAAACGGATGATCGGATACGCCACGCCCGAGGGGACGTGCTTCAGGGCTTCGATGTGGGTGACCGTGCCGAGGACAAATGAGGCGCTGTTGATCGCGGCGGTCAGGAGGAGCATCCTTGCGTCCGAAACCGATTCCTTCAGAAAGACGAAAAAAAAGGCACTCAAGACCGTGACGGTGGCCATGAATGAAAAGGTGGTCCAGGCGGTAGGGCACGCTCTCTCGGCGGAGACCTTGTAGAGAAACCTCTGGATCCCCATGAGTACCAGCGCAACAATGCTGAGAATGTACCAGTTCGTCATCCCCATGACCTGCGTGGTGATAAGGATGTCATGGATGAGGGCACAAAAAAAGCCTCCATCCAATAGAACCTACTGAAGGGAGGCTTCTCGAAACGTCTTTGGAGGGGTTTCAGTTCACTGCGTCCTTCAAAGCCTGGCCGGCCACGAACTTGGGCACATTCTTGGCCTTGATCTTGATCTCTTCGCCGGTTTGAGGGTTTCTCCCAGTCCTCGCCTTCCTCTTGTCGACCTTGAAGGTTCCGAACCCTACCAGGGTCACGGTGCCTTTCTTCTTCAGAGCCTGTGTGATGGATGCAAAGACGCAATCCACTGCCGCCTGAGCCTCTTTCTTGGTGCTCACGACCTTCACGACCTCGTTGACCAAATCCCCCTTGTTCATGTGTCAATCTCCTTTCTTAGATGGTGAGTGAGTTGTTTGTTTGCGTTGGCACAGTCTATACAAGTTTTTTGAGATTTCAACCTAAAAGTGGACTACTTCTTGGATTTCCCTTTGGAGCCTGACGGGTTGATTTTCTCGCTCTTTTCCGCCTTTTTTTCCTTGTTCCGCTTCTGGGCAAGTTCAAGCTCCACCGAGCTGTCCTTCTTGAGGGAATGGAATTCCTTTGACCCCGGTTTGATCCCAAGGTTCTTGGCCATGACGCCCCACCCCTTGTCCCTGTTCATCTCGTATTCCTTCACCACCACGGCAAGGGGCTTTTTCAAGGAGGACGCAAGCCACACGCTGACGAACACATCGCCGAAGGGCATTTTCATCTTATAGACCAGGTCTTCAATTTGGATCTTGGGAAGGGCGTATGAGATGCTCAACTCTGAAACGAAGGCATCGACCTGAAATCCGGCTTCGACATTCAGGTTGGACAGGACAACATCCAGGTCCTTGTCGCCTGTGTTCGGTGCATACTTGGATGCTGGTTTGGCAAGGGGCTGCGCGCCGTCAGTTGACTTGGCCCCTCCCTTGGGGTTGGCAGCCATGGCTGACGCAGCCGCCAGGAACGCACCAAGGATGATCAGTGCGATGATCTTCCTCATCCTGTCTCCTCTCATCCTCTCCGGGGCTCAAACAGGGCAGATCATACCTTTCGCCGCAGAAAAGTCAAGCTTTCCACTGCCCTTCATTCCCGCCCGCAGGCCGCCGAGAAACGCCCGAAGAAAAGGCGAAGTTCAGTAACGAGCAAAAAGTGACGAGACAAGAAAATGGACCTGTCCCTCGTGACTCGCCCCTTATCACTTCCTTCCGTCACCGCCCCTTCTCGATAATCTTGACCAGCGTGTTCGCAGGCAGGTTATCCCTGAGATCCATTCCGTTGAGCAGGGCCATGTCTTCCAAGTCCTTCGTCGGGACTCCCAGGGACCGAAGGCCGCTCTCCACCGTGCCGGATGCTTTTATGGTGCGGAGTTGAATCCGATCCGGCTTCACGTTGATCCTTTTCGGGTCCGTGAGTTGTTTGAAACCTCGCATGGTCCTCTCAAAGGGGTGGAGGTGCCTGTCAAAAGCAGCCGGGGCGGAAATGCCGTGAAAATAAAAGACGGACTTGTCCTTTTGAATGAAGTAGGACACCACCCGTACCGTCCCACTCTGTCCCCGCACATCGCTCACGACGCGGTGGGCCGGAAACCCTCCCACCGTGATCGGATCCGAGGCGAGCACAGAAGCGCCGTTCGCCTGGGTAAACTTCGCGGCTGCCTCTCTGGCCGATGCTGCTGCAGCGACCGAAAAGCTGATGACACCGTCCTTGTTCTCGCTGATCATTTGAACTTGGGAGTGAGTGTTGTTGACCTTCCAGCCGGCTGGGACCGGGAACTCGAATCGCATATCGGGGTGATAAAATACTCCTGCCTCCACAAAGCCTTGCCTTGGGTCATCCCCGTAAACAAGCCCATCGATCTGCCTCAGATAAGCTTCGCGATTCACCTTGAGGTCTTTGATCCCCAGTCTTTTCTGCCACTCCCCAGCCTCTCGGCGAACAGCCGCCACACGGTCCTCAGGGCTTGGGTGAGTCGAAAACCATCCGGGCAAACCGCTCCGGTCTGAACCGGGATTCATGCGCTCGAGGGTTTCAAAAAATCCCGCCAGTTCCTTGCCGTCATAGCCGGCACGGACAGCGTACTCCACGCCCAGGGCATCTGCCTGTCTCTCATTGTCCCGGCTGAAACTCAGGAAAAGCATACCCACACCCAATTGGGCAAGCCCGGAGACCATCTCTCCCAGGAACAGCCCTCCCACGAGGACGCCAACCTGGGCCAGTTGCGCACGGCTGTACTGCTGAGCGGAGTGACGGGCCGTGATGTGCCCGAGTTCATGGCCCATGACCCCTGCGAGCTCCGCCTCATTGTTGAGATAAGCCAGAATGCCTCTCGTGAAGTACACATAGCCCCCGGGCACAGCAAATGCATTGACCACAGAGGCGTCGACGATTTCGAAGGTGTAAGGAAGGTTCGGTCGATGGGAAACAGCGGCCAGCCGCCGGCCCATGTCGTTGACGTAGGCACGCAGCTTTGCGTCCTCGTACACACCGTATTGCTTGCGCACCTGGGCATCTGTTTGCCGCCCCAGCCGGACCTCATCCGCTTCGCTCAGGAGCATGAGCTCGGGCCCCCCGCTCACCGGATTCACGGCACAGGATACGGTGAGGAGCAGGAGCATCCCCATCCCTCCGAACAAAATGAACCTCGAACATCTCCTTTCCATGGGTCGTCTCCTTTTTCTCTCAGCCGCTGCCGACGGTTCGCACTTCCCTTTATCCTAGGCGAGCGAATCGGAAGTGTCAACCCTCCCCGGCGAGCCATTCTTCCTGTTTTGTTTTGATCTCCCTCGGCCTTTCCGTTATGATGCGACATCGGAAATTCAGCGTTCAACTGGAGCGCCATGCGATTGATCGAGGAATTCAAACTGCGTGCCCGCCGCCTGAAAGGCGAGACCTTCGCGCTATACCTTGCTTCCCGAGATCCGAGAACGCCATGGTATGCAAAGTTGCTCGCAGCCGGCATCGTCGCCTATGCCTTCAGCCCGATCGATCTGATCCCCGACTTTGTACCGGTCCTCGGTTACCTGGATGATCTCATTCTGATTCCCATGGGGATTGCGCTGGCGATCCATTGGATCCCGGACGCTGTTCTGGCAGAATGCCGCGAGCGTGCCCAGCAAACCTTGAACAATGGAAAACCCGTCAGCCGCGTTGCAGGCGCGGTCATCATCGGAATCTGGATAACGTTGGCCGTGCTCTGCATCGTATGGGTGGACAGGAGCTTGCGCGGGAAATAATTGCGAAAACAGCCTCTGCGGCATGGGAGTTGGAAAGCAACAAGGAGGATCTGGGTCGATGGTTGTGTGGGAGAAAAAAGAGACAGTGGCTGTTCTCACCATGAACAACAGAGAGAACCGGATGAACCTGGACTACGCCAATGCCATGATCAGGGCCCTGGACGAGATCCTGGAGGACAAGGGGATTTTTGCCGTGGTCATCGCCTCCAGCGATGAAAAGAACTGGTCCCAGGGCATTGACCTCCAGTGGCTCATGGAGCGAAAGGCGGCTGACGATCTCAATGCCATCAGAAGTTTCCTCTACCGCATGAACGACCTGTTCAAAAAACTTCTCCTCTATCCCATGCCCGTGATCGCCGCCATCAATGGACACGCCTTTGGAAACGGAGCGCTACTTGCCTGCACCTGCGACTTCCGCTTCATGCGCTCGGACAAAGGGTTCTTCTGCTTTCCCGAAGTGGACGTGAGCATCCCCTTCCTCCCCGGCATGATCGCTTTTGCCAGGAAGGCCATCCCCGAATACAAGTACCAGGAGATGGTCTACACGGGGAAAAGAATGACAGCCCCTGAACTGGAAGCGCATCACATTATCCGAAAAGCTTGCAGGGACCAGGATGAACTCATGAAGGAATCGATGGATTTTGCCGGAACCTTTGAGAAAAAACGCGGCATTTTCGGCGAATTGAAGAAACGAATGCACAAATCCATCCTCCAGACCCTGGAAAAGGAAGACCGGGAATTGATAGAACCGCTCAATATCCTCGTCCAGGACTGAGGAGGCAGGCGAGCCCATCCCGGTCGCCTGCGTTCATCAGGCTACGGTTATGGATGAGGCTCGATAGGGATGACGACGACCGGCACAGGCGAGTTCTTAAGGACCTTCTCGGCAACGCCGCCGAACCGGAAATGCGCTTTGGCCCCGTGGCTGGCCATGACCACCATGTCGATTCTTTCCTGTTCGATCAGCTTGAGGATCTCCTGGGCCGGGTCTCCCGAGGCGACGTGCTTGATGTAGAGCGGGCAGCCCTGGAGGTACTTCTCGCACACCTCATCCAGGCGCTTCTTAGCCGTTTTCTTCTCCCACTCCTGGATCTTGTCAAAATGAGTCTTGTCGAAGTCTCCGTACCAGGGTGGGTGCTGGGCCAGTTCCTGAATGACATAAAGCACGTGAACCTCTGTCTGGTACTTTTCAGACAGGGAAGTCACATAGTCCAGCGCTTTCTCCGCATTCGGAGAAAAGTCGGTGGGCCAAAGAATCTTCTTCACCTCCATGGCCTTGCCTCCTTGATCAGTGGGATAGACGCATCGGCTTTCCAATGCCTGTCTCTTGGGGAGTGTTCGGTCGAATTTAGTGAAACGTAACTTTTCTTGTCAAGACCTTTCTCGTAGCGCAGAGAGGCGTAAGACCTTTATTTCGGCTCTACCGGATGGTTTGCCTTTTCCCACTCGTTCCAACCGCCTTTGAGCACGAACACCTTGGAAACCCCGGCCTTCATGAACTTCTGTGCCACACGGGCACTGGTGGACTCATTTCTTCAGGCGCAGTAAAGGACCAGGGTCTTGTCTTTGGGATACTTGCTGATCCATGTATCCGCCTTTTCCGGGTCCTCCCTCAAAGCGCCCTTTATTTTCACCTTGCTCAATTTCCAGTCCGCGTTGCTTCGGACGTCCAGGATCACCACCCCCGGGTCGCCCAACATGGCCTTGAGTTCTTCGGTGCTCATGGCTTTTACATCCTGAGCCAGGCACGGCAGCGAAAAAAAACCCGCCAGAGCAAAGGCCGTTATGAATACTCCAATAGCCGCGATTGTTTTCATTTTGTCACTTCCCCTTTGATTTTTTTTCGTTGCCGGCCGGCGGGGACATCACTTGCTCCACCAGTCCATGATCCACTGGAGCTTTCCCCTTTTAAGGCCAACGGCCGCTTCCGGACATATCTCCATGCAGCAATAACACCGGATGCATTTTTCATAGTCGTAAGCAGGAACCCCGCTGTTCCCCTTCGATTCCCCGATGGCCTTTCCCGGGCATATGGCCTTGCACTGGTAGCAGAGGGTGCAACGCTCCTTTGAAGGGACCGGCTTTTCGACGAGCAGTTCCTTGAACCGCTTTGTATTCAGAGGCCAGGCTGACACAGGAGACCGGCCGCTTGCTTTGCTGGGAACATAACCACGGATCTTAAAGGCATCAAGACCGGCACCTCGGAGGTCGATGCGATCAGGAGAGCCGGCCCCGAGCCCCCTCTTCTCTCCGAGGGTTACCGTAAGCGCTTCCTTCAGGCGAAGACCGGCCACGCTCGTAGCCACGGCATCGACAGAGACGGCGCTTTCTCCTGCCACCAAAGCGCCGATCTTTCGGGGTCTGCCGGCGACCCCTGGTCCTTCGCCCTCCATGCCGACCACCGCATCCATCAGGTGGATGAAGACCTTTCGTTTTTCAAAACCGTGCAGAAGCGCGCTGTAATAATCCAGCAGGAACTCGGAAAACTCCTCCTTGCTCCGCGCCTTCAGATGCCACTGGGACTTATTCAAGCCGTAGATCAGGCCGAACAGGTTCTTCACGGCCCCCGTAATATAGGTCAAACCGTGGGTTTTGAACTTGGGCAAGTTCAGGATGAGATCTGCATCAAACACGGCCGAGGAAATTTCGAACCTCTTGAAGCGGCAGGGACCGTCGTAAAACAGGATACGCGTTGCCTTGGGATCGGCCACCTCGCAACCTTCCTCCTCTGCAATGCGATCATAGCCGGCCTTTTTCATCACCTTGGCGAGAGGCTGAAACCCAGGGGACTCGCAGAGGATGGGCGCCCCTCCATGGTCCCGAACCATGCGCAGGGCCGCCCGGAAGAACTCCGGGTGGGTCACCACGCCTTTTTCAGGCGCTGTGGCGCTCAGCAGATTGGGTTTGATGACCACCCTCTTTCCCGCAAAGATTCCAGGATCAAGCCCGAGCAGATCCAGAGCCTCGATCATCTTCTCCTTGATCACCAGGGAATGGTACTCTTCACATTTTAGAAGGGCGACACGGCTCATGTTCTCTCCTTTAATGTTGATGCATTCGTAAACGCTCATGACAACGGCATCTTGTCGCCCCCGCGCATGAAAACGTAGGGTCGGCCGCCGTGCCGACCTGTGGCAGGCGGGGTCGCCTGCCCTACGCGCGGTAGAGCAAAGCGCATTTTCACGGTAAAAAGCGCCGCAGAGTGAATCTGTCATTTCGACCGCAGGGAGAAATCTTCTCTTTCCATCGCAATATCACTTTAAGATTTCTCGCTTTGCTCGAAATGACATGAAAATGGGACTTTTTACAAAGCCGTCAATGTTCATTCGCCTCCGCCGGGATACTCTGAAGCTTGCTGCCGGGAGTTTCATTCAAGTTGGCTCTTCATTCTAATCGAAAACCATCACTGTGTCGCCGGGAATTTCATGTATGACAAACCGGGATCGAGCGATTGAGGATTTCTACTCAAAAGCTCCTTTTATTTAATTCCCTCTTGGGGAAAAATTCTGTAAACTTCCTGGAAAAAATGTGGAGGTTCGCCATGATCCTGCCCTTGATCCAAAAGCGGAGAAGCATAAGGAAATACAAGAAAAAACCGATCGAGCCCGACAAAATCCAGGCCCTTGTGGAAGCGGCTCTGCGCGCCCCCTCGTCCATGGGGTACAATCCCTGGGAGTTTGTGGTGGTTGACGACCCGAACCTCCTGGGCAAACTCTCAAGGGCCAAACCCCACGGGGCATCCTTCATCAAGCACGCGCCTCTGGGAATCGTGGTTTGCGCAGACCCGGAAAGAAGTTCCGTCTGGATCGAAGACGCCTCCATCGCATGCATTTTCATCCAGCTCACCGCAGAATCGCTGGGTCTTGGCAGCTGCTGGATCCAAATCCGTGAAAGAATGCACAATGAGACAAAACCGGCGGAGATCTACATCTCAGAGATCCTGAACATTCCGAAGTCCTTAAAAGTCGAAGCCATGATCGCCATAGGCTATCCGGACGAACAAAAGGCGCCTCACGGAAAAGAGGATCTCCAGTACGGCAAGGTGCATCACAACCTGTATGGGACGCCGATCAAACCTTAAGGCCCCCTATTTCTCTTTTGAACGAAAAGGAAAGAAATCGTGGACAAAGCCTGCCCTCAAGAAATTCACCAAAGACTGGAGAAATTCCAGGCAGGGCTCGCGGCCCTGGCTCTGGACGGTGCCCTGCTGCTCCAGAATGTGGACATTTTCTATTTTTCAGGAACTCTTCAGTTTTCCATCCTCTGCGTACCCGCACAGGGCGATTCTCTGCTCATGGTACAGAAGGGGTTCGAGAGGGCGAGGGAAGAGTCCCCCCTGAAGAGTGTTCAAGCACTCAACGGGAGGAACGGCCTTCCCAAGATGCTTCACGATTTCGGCTTTCGCCGCCTCGAACGTGTGGGGCTTGAGATGGACGTGCTTCCCGTCAACCTCTATCTGTGGCTTGTCGACAGCTTCCCCCAGTGCCGATTCGTGGATGTCTCGGGTCTCATCCGCAGGCAACGGATGATCAAGTCACCCTATGAAGTCGACCAGATCAGGAAGGCGGCGGTCATTCTGGATCAGGGGTACAGGGAGATCCAAGGCTTCATCCGCGAAGGGGTGACCGAGCTGGAGATTGACGGCCGTCTGGCTTTTATAGCCCGAAGGGAGGGCCACATGGGAATCCTCAGGATGAGGGGTTGGAATCAGGAGATGACCTACGCCCATGTGCTCTCAGGCGAGAACGGCGCCGTGGTCTCCTTCCTGAACAGCCCCCATGGAGGAAGCGGCAACACCCCGGCCATGGCACAGGGTGCAAGCTCACGCCGAATCAGGAAGAACGAGCCCATCGGCATTGACTACGGGGTCGGAATCAACGGGTACCTGGGCGATCAATTTCGTACCTTTGTCATCGGCGACCTCCCCCCTGATCTTGTAAGGGCGCACGCATGCTCACGGGAAATCCACGATCTGTTCGTGCGAGAAGCCAAGCCGGGAGTCTCCTGCGCTTCCCTCTATGCCACGGCCAAGGAACACGCTGCAAAGGCAGGCCTCGGAGACTACTTCATGGGCTACGGCGAAGGACAGGTGCGCTTCATCGGCCACGGTTTCGGACTGGAAATCGATGAATTCCCAGTCATCGCCCCGAATTTCGAGGAACCCCTCGCCGAAGGCATGGTCATCGCCTTTGAACCCAAGTTCGTCTTTCCAGGAAAAGGCGTGGTGGGGATGGAGGATGATTACCTGGTCACCTCCTCGGGCCTTGAAAGACTCACGCTCACCGATCAGGTCTTGATCAAAATCAAAGCCTGACACGTCTCTTAGGAGAGTCCTCCCCCTTTCCTTTTTCAGCAACCTGTCAGAGAAAACGGGAAGAGTGGGGACTATACCGGTACTTGCCTCCGGAGGAAAGCTTGCGGTCCACGGAAAGCGCCCCCCCTCCTTTGATGAGGAGGGCGAGACATATCCCGATCACCAGGAGATGATACTCATATCCTTCTCCCTGTTGTTGCCCGAACCAGTTCATGAAAAAACCGTGCTGCACATGGTTGAGGAACATGCAGATCGTGATGATGGCGCCGATTCCGACCGCCCATAGCCTGGTGAGGAAGCCGAAAACGAGCAACGCCGCACCCAGGGACTCGACGACCATGAGGGCGATGACGGACCATGCAGGGAAACCCATGGCAGCAAAGGCTTGAATGGTTTTGCTGATCCCGGCTCCCCCGAACCATCCCAGGACCTTTTGCGCCCCGTGGGGAATCATGACGACCCCCAGGGCGACTCGGATGAAGAGCTGAGCAGGGCTGGTGTCTGTTCTCAACAGTTCCCTCAACATGGATCAGGCCCTCCTTGCAAGCATCTCTTTTTCTTCTTGGGTCCTGCAGGCTGTTTCTTTCTCTATCAAATTCTAAAGGCCGCGACAACCTTTTCAGGGCCTCATTGCAGAATAAAAACGCGAGCCTGCCGATCAAGGGTTTACATATAGAATTTAATGTGTTAGAATGCGTTTTTATTACATGAGAAGCTCTCAGGAACAGGGGCAGTCTCAGGTCGTCAGGTTACAGGAGGATTTCAGAATGAAAATCAAGTCTCTTTTTTCTGTTTTTGTTCTCTTTCTTTCCTTCGTTTTCGCCTTTGCTTCTTGCGATTCAAAGAAGGAACAGCCAAAACCGGCAACCCAGGTTTCTAAAGAAGTGCCGAAAACGGTGGATACCGTCCCCCCCGATGCCCTGGCCAAAGTCGGAAACAAGTACGTCCGGGTCGCGGATTATGAGAAGCAGATGATGAAGCTTTCCCCCAAGTTGGCTGAATCAGAGCACGGACGCAAATACGTGATCAATCAGTATGTGGAGAACCTCCTGATTGAAAGCGAAGCCGAATCAAGAGGCCTGACCAAGGACCCGGCGATTGTCGCAAAGATAGAAGACTACACCCGCAGCCTATACAGGAACAGCCTTCTCCAGAGCCTGAAAGAAGGTCAGAAGCAGATCTCGGATGAAGAGGCAAAGCAATACTTCAAGGACCATGAGGAAGAATTCATCCAGCCCGACAGGGTGCGCCTCAGTTTGATCGAACTCGGCCCGGACAACGAAAAAGAGATCAACGCCATTTACAAGGACCTCAAGGCCGGCAAAGATTTCGGTCAACTCGCCATGGCCCACAGCAAACACGTAAGCGGCAAGCGGGGCGGCGACATCGGTTTCGTCACGCAAAAGCAGTACAAGGCCTTGACCGACGTCGCTTTCACGATGAAGCCGGGCGAGATCTCCAAGCCCTTCAAGTCACCCACCGGATGGACCATCATCAAGGTCACCGAATTGGTCAAAAAACAGGAAATCCCCATAGAGGAAGGGATCAAGCGAGCCAGGGCCCGCCTGGAGGCAACGGAAACATCAAAATCCTTTGACGCGCTTATGAAGAGTCTGAGGGAAAAGAACCAGGTCGTGCTGTACGAGGACAAGATCAAGCAGCTTCAGAAGGCTGCTCCGGCACCGGAAACCCCGGCAAAGAAAGCGCCTTAGGGAGAGGGATTCTTCTCGCCTGAAACAAGCGTGTCGGTTTTTGGAGGCCAGGGTTCTCCTGGCCTCTCTTTTTTAGAGGCGTTGAGCGGAAAAGGATGAACGACATTCGAGCCATAGGATTCGACCTTTTTAACACCCTCATCTTCGTGGAGCCTCAGACTCTCCGGGAAGCTCACGCCAGGCTCTTTGGTACTTTACGTGAAAGCGGGTTGCCCCGGCTGGAAGAGGACGCCTTCAGGAAAGCCCACCGGCAAGCCGCCATGGATCACCTCGCGCAATGCCGGGCCTCAGGAAGGGAAACCCACAACCGTTTCTGGATCAGCGCCGCGCTGCAGGCCCAAGGATATGGCGTTTCGCCTGACGACCCGACAATCGCCAGGGCTGTGGAAAGCTATTTTTCGGCCTTTCTCGAATACTGCCATCTGATTCCGGACACCCTGGAGATGCTCCGTACCCTGAAAAAGAGATATCCTCTAGGCCTGTTGACCAACTTCACCCATGGGCCTGCGGCAAGAAACATCCTTGAGCATGTGGGCATCACTTCCTTTTTCGGGATCATCCTCATTTCCGGAGAACTGGGATACCGCAAGCCTCACCCATCCGTCTTTCTGAAGCTCGTCGACCACTTCGGCGTAGAAGCAGAAAAGATCCTCTATGTCGGCGACGACCCTGAGCCGGATATTGCGGGCGCAAGGGCGGCGGGGCTCACGCCGGTGTGGACCACCTACGTCGTGGATCATGAGATCCCCTATGCCCGCGGCATTCTGACCGGCGTGCCCGACCCGCCGGAGCCGTCGGTCCCGAGGATTTCCACCTGGCAGGATTTATTCTCTCTATTAAATAGCTGATGGCGCAAAGCAGAAAAAGCGGCTTCTTTTGACTTTGTGCCTCTGTGCCTTTGTCCCTCTGTCCTTTTGTTTCTTTGTCCCTTTTCTCGCCTGAATCCCAATTGTTCTATGGCTCTGTGGGCTCCGTGAGATCCCCCTTTCTTCGTTTCATGCGGCACAGAATCACAGGAACGGTTTTTTCCGGGGAACGGATGCTTTTCTGTTGAGCCTGGAGATCAAAGTGGTTCTGCATTTCCTTAAAAAAGTCCAGGCTGGTCCTGCGGATTCCTTCGCAGAGGATCACCTCTCCATCAGGCTTCAACAGACGCTCAAAAAGCCGCCGCAAAGGCTCGAAGTCCTTTTCGTGGTACACCACCTCTGAGCCGACAATCCAGTCAAACCGGCCATAGACGGCGGGGCTCTTCCAGTCCAGGTCAAGGATCTCCAGATCGGCGCAGCGGTTTTTTTCCGCGTTCGCCCTGGCAAACTCAATGGCCTCAGGATTGTGCTCCGTCATCACCACCTTGTGGCCGAACGATGCGGCGACCAACCCCACAAGCCCCAGGCCGCAGCCGATCTCGAGAAAACGCTTTCCAGGGTCAGGAGGCAGGCCCGCCAGGAAATCCGCCAGAACCCACGACGCCTCCCAGACCTTGGCCCACAGGGGAAAGTCCTGGAGAGGGCTTTCAGGGTCAATGTGCTCCTCGATGAACTTAGGGGTGAGAAGGGTGAACTTGCGCCCTCTGATCCCCACGGTTTTCTCCTCAGTTTGGCCAAGCCCGTTCTTCTCCAATGCCTTCACCTTCCCTCTCCCCCATCCTCTTGATTTCGCGGTGCGCCGGGCCCGATCGCCTTAACGCCTGGCTGATATCTTCAGAAACCTGAGCGCATCCTCTTTCATCGTGTTGTTGTTGAACATCACATAGGTTGGTTTTGCCTTGAGTTTCTTTCGCAGCGACTCCAGCTCCTTGTCTGTGTAGGTGTAAATATAATCGGCCGCGCCGTGGAGCCTGAAGTAGTCGACGGCCCCGAAGATCGGCTCGTTCTTGAATGAGTCGACGCAGTGGATCAAGTCAAGCTCTTCACAAAGCCTCCGGATCAGATCTTCGCGCCAGTCCCCGCGGGGCTCCCAGGCGAAGGTGAACCCCTCCCTGTCTATTTTGCTGAAAAACCTCTCCATGTTCTTTATGTTCTGTTCCAGGGGTCTGAAGCTGGCAGGGCACTGAAACACGATGATCCTGGCTCCCAGGGTTTTCGCAAACGCCGCTGTCCTCTTCCACGCATCCATCACTTCCGGAGTCGGCCGGAAACCGCCGTACCGGTCTCTCTTTCCCGGATCGATTCGCTCCCTCAGCCTTCTGTAGGTGGGGCTCGACGGCACATGCGTGATGAGCTGCCACGCTTTCATGGTGAACTCAAAGTCGGGAGGCGCCCCGTTGCGCCATTTTTCTGCGGTGTTGATGTCGGGGAGTTGGTAAAAAGTCTGCTGGATCTCGATCACCTCGAAGAGCTCGAAATACTTCTTCTGTGCCGCCGCAAACCCGCAGCACCCTACCTTGATTTGGTGCGCTTTCATCAACCCCAAACCCCGTCTGTTTCTACCCCCTCCCTATAGGCCCCTCCTCCAGGAGCAGGCCCCGGCTTGCGACGCACATCAATCGTCGCTCTTGCCGGTCCCGAGTTGCCCGTTCCGAACCAGGTGATCGAGAGGGCTCACGACCGCCGACACATCCTTCTCCATCACGTGGGTGTAGATCTCCGTGGTCTTGACATCGGCATGTCCCATCAGTTCCTGCACCACACGAATGTTCACACCGTTTTCGAGCAGGTGTGTCGCAAAGCAATGTCGGAATGTGTGGCAACTGACCCTCTTGGTAATCCCGGCCCGCTCCACCGCGACTTTTACGGCCTTCTGGAGACCCGATTCCAAAACGTGATGTCTTCGAAGTTTTCCTGTCCTGGGGTCCGTGCTGAGGGACTTTGAGGGAAAAACATATTGCCACCGGAATTCTTTCGCGGCCCCTTTGTACTTTCTGGCAAGACCTTCGGGCAGATAGACCTCACCCCTCCCTTCACCAAGATCCTGCTCATGCAGCCGCCTCACTTTTTCGAGGTGCTGCTTCAATTCGCCGTGAATGGCTTTCGGAAACAGCGTGGCCCGGTCCTTCCCCCCTTTTGCGGCGCGCACATAGAGAAGGCTCTTCTCGAAATCCAGGTCCTGGACGCGAAGGCGGACGCACTCCATCAGCCGAAGTCCACCCCCATAGAGAAGCTTTGCCATGAGAAGATGGGTCCCGCTCATCTCCCCGAAAACCCTCTGCACTTCCCCTTGCGTCATCACCACGGGCACCCTGGGATGGCGCTTCGCTCTGACAGGAGCAATCTCCCCTTGTATCGGTTGGTCGAGGACGTGCCGGTACAGAAAGACGATCGCGTTGAGCGCCTGGCGCTGAGTAGAAGCGGAGACTTTTCCGTTGCTCGCCAGGTGGCTGAGAAAGCCCTCCACCTCTTTCTTGCCCATGCCTTTGGGATGGGTCTTTCCCCCGTGGAACTTCACGTAGCGGAGAATCCAGTCACAGTATGTCTGCTCCGTCCGATAGGCATAGTGGTAGTATCTCAGAACTTGCTTCACCTGATCCATCAGGCGTAAGTTGCTGTCGGGTCTAAATTTCGGCTTGCTTTCCATCCTATCCACTCGTATAATCCAAAAAGTAGAAACTCCAGGCCATCAATTTCCGTCTCTTACGACTAAATATCGCAATAGGTGGATTTCTTACCATTCTATAAACGTGATATCAAGGAAACTTTTCCATCTAACCCAACTGTTAGCCCCATGACGAATACGGATGAGAAGGGTATAATGTGAACGGAGGTTAAGGATCATGGCAAGAATAGAAGAATTGGCAAGTGAGGTGCAGCGGCTCAATCGGGACGAACTCGCTGCGTTCAGGGATTGGTTTCGGAAATACGACTCTGATGAGTGGGACAAAGAGATTGAAGAGGACGTTTCAGCCGGAAGACTCGACAAGCTCGCAAACGGGGCCATCGCGGAGCATAGGGCAGGAAGGACGAAAGAGCTTTGAGGCACTTTGCCGCCCCTTCTTTTTGGGAAAGTTACGAACGGCTGCCTGGCAATATTCAAGAGCTCGCAGACCAATGTTATAAACGGCTTAAGGCAAACCTTCGGCATCCCTCCTTGCACTTCAAGCAGATTGGCAGATATCGCTCCGTGAGAGTCGGAGCTCATTACCGTGCCCTTGCGGTCGAAATCCCGGATGGATTGGTTTGGTTCTGGATTGGAACGCACGACCAATACCAGCGAATGATTAAGGAACAGGGCTAACCCTCACTTCAGCCGACGCAAAACCCGCGCGGCTGACCTTGACGTTGGGCGGCAACAAAGTGCCATGAACGTTCGGGCCTACCGTGACGCCGACCTCTCGGCAGTAGTCCGTATCTTTACGGAGTCCGTGCACCAGTTGACGGTGGGCTCTTACGACGCTGAAGAGCGCGAGGCGTGGGCTCCGCTTCCGCCCGACACGGATCACTGGCAGAAGCGCCTGAAGGCGTTGGAGACGCTCGTGGCCGAATCTAAGGAAGGGCTCGTTGGCTTCGTTTCATTTGAAGGTGATGGCCACATTGACCTGCTGTACACGGCGCCGGCGTACGCACGCCGCGGGGTGGCTACCGTGCTCTACACTCACGCAGAATCGGCCTTAGTCGCTCGGGGCGTCACAGAGCTCTTCACTGAAGCGAGTTTGGTGGCGCGGCCGTTCTTCGAGCGATGTGGCTTTCGTGTGATGGAGGAACAGAATGTTTCTGTTCGGGGCAGGTCGTTACGGCGGTACGCCATGCGCAAACGGACGGGTGCCGCCCAACCAGGCGTTCCAGCGGACGGTCCTCGCCCTGCGGGCTCGGCCCGCCGCTGAACGCAGGCGTTAGGCAGAACGAAGATGTCTCAACGCAAGATGCAGGAATAACAAACTGGAAAGGAGTAACTAACTATGCCTACACCTACTATTACTCAGGAATTGCGCGACCGTGTCTTGAAAGACCTTATTGAGTCGTTCAAAGATCTAAAGGGATTCAGTCACGCCAGAGCGTCGACAATCACCAACATGTATGACACCGATGGCTCAAACGTTGCCTACTATGAGGCAAAACTCGTCGATATCTCGGGTGCCCCGTGTGGCTATGCTGTCCTCAGCGCCACAGAAGATGATTTGCCGGTTGTCGAGTTCAGTGAATCTGCACAACCGTATTCTGAGCGGTTCGCTGCGAAGATCGGACACTCAAACTTCCGAATGATATGGTTTGACCCCGCCTATGTGACTGCGGAAGATGCGCAAGGCAAACTGTTGGCTGAAATCGGTGATAGGCCCACACTCATGCCGAAGAATATGTATGAGAAGAAATCTCGAGGAGAAGGTGGAAATCGTTATGATGTTTCGGTAAGGACAGTGCCACTGAGGGTGCTTCCCTCTCAGGTGCGAAGGGTCACCAACTGGTCACATGCAGAACTTAAGCGCGCCTTCATCCGCCGTCGCCCGTCTCCACGTCTAGTTCAGTCCGCTTGGAGCGCTGTCAAGTCGCCAAACAGTCCATGCGTGACTTCTGAATACGGCCCTGATATGACCAGCACCGCACGAACGTACTTCTTGCAGATTGCCAAGAATACCCCTCCCAACAACAACGACCACGCAAGTGGCTGTGGTCCCACAGCTTGGATGAATCTCTTTGGCTGGCACGACAAGAACTGGTGCAATACGATCCTTCAAGGCAGCACGACTTACAACGATGCGACGATCGACAATCTGACAATGGAACTTCACGACCGCCTTGGCACTTATGAGCCATGGTGGACATTTGGCGCAGACGGCGGCTTTACGTGGCCAGGGGACATGGGAAAGGGTATTGATTTTGCGAAAAGCAGGTTCGGTCACGACTGTGGTTATTGGTATCGGTATGATTGGTGGAACACAGATGAGCCGTGGGTCTTCAGAGTAGCCCGTGACGCAGCAAGAAGTGGCCGACCGTTCATCGTCGGTTACTACAGCGATCGACACTACGCAATCGGGTACAAGATTCGCGAGTGCACGAAACACGGCTGGCAAGAACACAGTTGGATCCGAATCTATCCTGCCTGGGATACGAATGACAGCGACGATAAGTGGATACCGATGGGAACAATATTCGGAATCTGGGCTGTTTATGACTTCTATCCACTTCCGAGCGGTTCAGTCGGCCAGCATATCGCCAGCTATGACTGGTCAAGTGGTTGGACAAGTGCTGAGTTCTACGTTGCAGGTGGAAACACGTATCTGTTCCTGCTGAAGAAGGAAGGCGGCATTGTCCACATTCATCGAATGAATGGCGATGGTACGGTCGGAGCGAGAATTGCTACGCACGACTGGTCAGACAACTGGACGGTGGTGCGACCATTCACAGTTGGTACAAGTCCCTTCCTCTTTTTGCTCAAAACGTCAGACGGTACAGTGCACATTCATAAACTGAATTCCGATGGAACCGTCGGCAGCCAGGTCGCGACCTATGACTGGTCAAGTGGTTGGACAAGTGCTGAGTTCTACGTTGCAGGTGGAAACACGTATCTGTTCCTGCTGAAGAAGGAAGGCGGCATTGTCCACATTCATCGAATGAATGGCGATGGTACGGTCGGAGCGAGAGTTGCTACGCACGACTGGTCAGACAACTGGACGGTGGTGCGACCATTCACAGTTGGTACAAGTCCCTTCCTCTTCTTGCTTAAAACGTCAGACGGTACAGTGCACATTCATAAACTGAATTCCGATGGAACCGTCGGCAGCCAGGTCGCGACCTATGACTGGTCAAGTGGTTGGACAAGTGCTGAGTTCTACGTTGCAGCTGGAAACACATGTCTGTTCCTGCTGAAGGAAAGCAACGGAATAGTCCACGTTCATCGTATCAACACTGACGGTTCCGTCGGGACCCAAATCGATGAAAGGGATTGGACGGACGGGTGGACATCCGTGCGGGTTTTTTCTGTTGGAGCGTCTCGATTCTTGTTTCTACTGAAGCGCGGAGATGGCACTGTTCATATTCATAAAATCATTTAACTGGCAAATGTCTGCCTAACAACCGGTTGCAGCGGACGGCGCTCACGCGCCGCCGCTGAACCGGAGTGTTATGCACAGGAGAGATGACCATATGCAACTCTTAGTAAAAGACTATACAGAGCAAAACTTCTTGCACGATTATCATTTATTGGCCCCTGGAAAGCGCATACTTAATGCCGGCTCATCTTCTGTGCGGTATGGGGAAAATTGCATCAATGTTGATATTCAAAGCAAAGAGAACGTTGACTGTGTCTGCGACATACACGAGCTACCCAGTTTGTTGGGTGAGTTCGACGCAATCATATGCAATGCGGTATTGCAATATTGCCGAAGTCCAGAAACAGTTGCCAAGCAGTTCTATCGGGTTCTAAAACCGGGCGGTTACCTATTTGTAGACGCTCCCTGGGTTCAGCCATTCTGTCCGGATACGCCTGACCGTTTCCGTTTCTCACAGGATGCCCTTAAACAAATCTTTTCTGATTTTCAGATAATCACGATTGGTTCTTCTATCCGATCGGGTTCAGCCTTCGCCATGTTAGGCATTCATATAGCACAAAACCTAACGCACAATAAATACTTGAACTATGGTCTGTCGAAGATTGCGAGCATTATCCTATATCCCTTCAGATGGATTGCAACCACTGACGAAAGCAACACAGCAGGGGCTTTTTACTTGATATGTCAAAGGAGTGCATAACAATGGCGTCAACACGGACGCGCCAAAAAGCGGCGCGCCGGTTACGCCAGTCGTTAGCCAGGAGGGCAATGAAGACACCCGAAGATATATGCCCCGATTTCCCCGAATGGCCTGAACGCTGGCAAAGCGTCAAGAAGGACATCCCATACGGTCGGGGCTTACTTCAAGCCATGCGACCCTTCGTTGTCCACCTGATCTCAAAAGGATTGAGCAAAAAGACAATCCGAACCCACTTGGACAATCTTTGGTTGCTTGGTGGCGAGATTATCCGCTCGGTAAGTAATTTTGATAATTACTCCATCCCTCCGAAAGAGAACCTCATGCGCAGTGTTGATGAAGACGGGGGGCCATACTGCCGCCATATTCACTCAGAAGCCCATCAGAGGTCATATGATGCAACGTGCAGAAAGCTTTACAAATTCCTGCTGGCAACGAGACAGAAGGGCTAACCCCTCACTCCAGCCGACGCGAAACCCGCGCGGCTGATTTCGCCGTTAGATGCAAAAGGAGATATATACAGATGGCCGTTCCAGATTATCAGAGCGTGATGTTGCCGCTTCTACAGTTTGCGGCTCGGAAAGGAACTGAAATATCAACCAGCGAGGCTGTTGAAGCTCTGGCAACGGAATTGGGCCTCACAGAGGACGATCTAAAGGAGATGCTGCCTAGCGGCATACAGTCAACTTTCGTTAATCGTGTCGGTTGGGCTTCGACTTACATGAAAAAGGCCGGGTTGCTTCAAGCAACCCGCAGAGGATTCTACCAAATCACCGACCGTGGAAGAGATCTTCTTAAGAAACAGCCCAAGACCATCAACGTGAAACTTCTCAAGCAATACCCCGAATTTCTTGAATTTCAACAACTCAAGGGCACAAGAAGCGGTGACAAGGTAACCGAATCTAAAGGGTCATCAGACATTTCAACAGCAACGCCATCAGAGGCATTAGAAACTGCGTATGAAAATCTCCGTGACGAACTCGCAGATGAATTGCTCGCCAGGCTAAAGAAAATATCGCCCGCCTTTTTCGAACGGGTTGTTGTGGAACTGCTGGTCAAAATGGGCTACGGCGGTTCACGGGCAGATGCAGGCAAGGCAATCGGTAGGAGCGGTGACGGTGGAATTGATGGGATCATAAAAGAGGACAAACTCGGCCTTGATGTTGTGTATATTCAGGCAAAGCGTTGGGATAACAATCCGGTAGGTCGTCCTGATGTCATGCAATTCGCAGGAGCCCTACAGGCTCAAAGAGCAAACAAGGGTATCTTTATTACTACATCCAGATTTACTGATGATGCTCGCAGTTACGTTTCGCAGATCGGCAGTAAGATCGTTTTAATTGACGGCGAACAACTAACCAATCTGATGATCGAGCATGATGTTGGCGTATCCACGGTTTCATTGTATCCGGTCAAGAAGGTTGATAGTGATTATTTTGAAGAGAGCATCTAACTCGGACTGGCAATTCCGCTGCGCTCCATTGCCAGCC
>Ga0101944_10003338_pt1 | contig 22750 bp, 21 predicted proteins | sample DewCreD2012metaG_FD_75245 | JGI IMG/M metagenome (GOLD analysis project Ga0101944, IMG submission 75245) | Hot spring sediment bacterial and archeal communities from British Columbia, Canada, to study Microbial Dark Matter (Phase II) - Dewar... ... | reverse complement strand
CTATTCCGATGTTGGAAGGATCGCGTTCCCTACGACGAGGCGGTGTATCTTCAGAGCCTCACCAAAGGCGGATCGGCGATCCTGAAATACATGGCGACCCCGGCGTGAGTAGACGTTTGGGGAGAAAAAAGAAAAACTATTGACGGACAACCTCAGATGTCGCTCCGCTCCAAGCGAAGGCTGGTCGAGGCTCCTTACCGATATCCGAACCTGGTTCGAGAAGCCACACCGCGTTACTCGGTAGTGCAGACGCCGGGTCGTGGTCGTCGTCCTGATCCTGGGCGAGCGTGGGGCGGTAGTCCCCACGCTCGCGCAACGGCACCGGGAATCGGCTAGTCATGGACACTGACAGACCGGCGACAGCCCGGTAATCCGCCGGGCGGGATACGTCATCACGCCGACCTCGACACCGACCGCCTACGCTTGGTAATACTTTCGAGCGGCGTCCAGGAAGCCCGACCATACTTCGCTCGCAGCGCAGCGGAGAGCGAAGTAGGGCCTGCTTGATGAACCGCGCTGCGAGCTGCGTACTTGTCCTGCGAAGCCTCTTGGCGAAGCAGGATGGCAAGCCAGCCGTTGGGCCGAACCATGCACCATGTCTATCTGCTCAGAAGCCTTGCGGACCCGAAGCAGACCGACATCGGGCTGACCGATGACATACGGGCACGCCTGAAGAGCCACAACGAAGGCGCGAATCCCCACACGGCGAAGTTCAGGCCGTGGCGGCTGGTAGCCTTTGTGGCCCTGGAAAGCCGCGAAAAGGCTGCGGCCCTTGAGCGCTACCTGAAGCATGGTTCCGGCCATGCTTTCGCCCGCCGGCATCTGTGGTGAGCCGCCGGGAACCTACGCTGCTGATTGAACCTGCAAGGAGCAGTTGGCACCACGAAGAGCACGAAGAACACGAAACCAGAGCTGGCCGTCGAGGATCTTGAGAGAGCGATGACGCGAAGAACGGCTTTCCCCTCAGGGGTGAAACATGGCGGCACGCGGACTGGTTGGTCAACACCGCAAAACGGTGATCTTTTCCGACCCCTTTGTGGCTCTTCGTGTCCTTCGTGGCGAATCAACTGCCCGCGTTTAGGGTCAGGCGATACTGCAGCGCGAACGCGACGGCTTCCTTGAAGGGGGAGGGACCATTGGGCTCGAATTCGGCCCGGCGGTCTTCCCGAGGCCGCCCGCGCGGCGGGCGTCCTTCAGGAAACGTGAAGCCCGGTCGTGCCGGCGGCCAGCGCCACATGCTTCAGGCCCTTGACGGCCTTCAGGCGTTTGAAGACCGCCTGAATCTCGCGGGCTCTGCCTCGCACGGCGACGATTTCCAGGCAATTATCGTGGTTGAGATGAATGTGCTGGGTCGAGAGGACGGCGTGGTGGCACTCGTGTTGCACCTCCAGCAGCGTCATGACCAGATCCCGTTTGTGGTGATCATAGACCATGACGATGGCGCCGGCCACTTCGTCGCCCGCCTGCCATTCCTCCTGCACCAGACTGTTCCGGATCAAGTCGCCCACGGCCTTAGACCGGGTGGGACACCGGTCGGCTCTGATCTTGGCGTCAAACTGCCGAACCAGTCGGCGGTCCAGCGATACGGTGAAACGGGTCACGGCCATACCGCTTCCTCCCTGTCGGATTCCGCGCCAACCGTAGCAACGAGCGCCGCCGAGAGCAAGGCCGGATTGGCGCAGGCCGGATTGGCACGGGCGCATGGGGCGCGGCAAGGGGGCGGACCCAACTTCCTTCTGGATTTGGCCGGCGCGCCCGTGTTAGGTTGTGCCGTCCTTGCGGAAGTTGCGCTCATGAAACGTTGCGTCTTCGGTTTGCTGGCGGTGCTGTTGGGCAACGGCTGCTTCTTTCCCTGGAGCGCCCCGGAACGGCCCCGCGAGTTCACCCGCCTCTCGGACGCGCTCGCGGAACCCGACGCGGCGACCGTGGTCACGCTCTACGATCGGGGGTTGACGCAATTTCCGGTCGAACTTGCCCAACTGCCTCGACTGACCCGCCTCAGCCTGCGCAAGAACACGCTGGGCCACTTGCCGCCGCAGGTGGGCGAACTGTCCGCCTTGACGTGGTTGGATCTGGGCGCCGCCGGACTGACGGCGCTGCCGCCGGAGCTCGGCCGGCTGAACCGCCTGACGGCGCTGTATCTCAACGACAACGAACTTGCGTCCTTGCCGCCGCAAGTCGGCGACCTGAGCGCGTTGACGTACCTGAACCTCGACCGCAACCGCCTGCAGGCGCTGCCCCCGGAGATCGGCCGCCTGCAGGCGCTGCGCTGGCTGCGCTTGAACGACAACGCCCTGGCCGCGCTGCCGGACGAGATCGGCAACCTGAGCGCCCTGCAGCGGCTCTACCTGCGCGGCAACCGCCTCGCCGCCCTGCCCGAAACGTTGACGCGCCTGGAACGGCTGAGCGACCTGAGCCTGAGCGGCAATCCGCTCGCCACCGTCCCCGGCTGGTTCGGCCGGTTGAGGGCGCTGCGGCGGCTGGACCTGGAAGCCTGCGGCCTCACGAACCTGCCCCCCGAACTGGCGGAACTCAAGAACCTGCAATGGCTGCGGCTGGAGCGCAACCGGCTGCCGGACGAGGAGCTCGACCGGATCAAGCGCGCCTTGCCCGAATGTTTCGTCACCTTCTGACCCCGATGATCCTCCACGTCCAAAAGCTCGATCCGCAGGCCCACCTGCCGGCCTACGCGCATCCCGGCGACGCGGGCTTGGACTTGTACGCGAACGAGGACGCCACGCTGCCGCCCGGCGAGTGGCGGCTGGTGCGCACCGGCATCGCCGTGGAGCTGCCGCCGGGAACGGAAGGCCAAGTGCGCCCCCGCAGCGGGCTGGCCGCGCGGCACGGCGTCACGGTGCTGAACGCGCCGGGCACGATCGACGCCGGCTACCGGGGGGAAGTCGGGGTGCTGCTCGTCAACCACGGCCGCGAGCCGTTTCGCGTCGAGCGCGGCATGAAGATTGCGCAACTGCTGGTTCGGCCGGTGGCGACCGTGGAGGTGCGGGAAGCGCCGACGCTCTCGGCGACGCGGCGCGGCGCCGGCGGCTTCGGCTCCACCGGCCTGCGCCACGCCGCCGCCGCGCCGCCGGAGGGGCGGACATGAGCGTGGTAAAAGACCTGTTGCAGCGGCTGGGTCCGGACGGCACGTTCGCGGAGGCGCGGCGGGTGGCGCGCGAGTACACCTACCGGCTGCGCGAGCAGGGGCGGATTTCGTTTTCCGAGCCGTCGGCCCGCCATTTGCCGAGCATTCACGTGGTGCGGCGCACGTTGCCCGAGGTGTGGGAGGACACCACCATGGCCCTGATGGGCCTCGGCCAGGAAATCCACACCCACTACGATCCGCGCGGGCGGGACGGCGCCTATGCCAGCTTTCCGAGCCTCGAAGCCACGGTCATGATGCACATCGAGGAGCCGTTCGCCGAGCCGCGTTTCCATAAACATTATCTGGGCGGCTGGATGGGCTTCGGCGACTACAAGGCCGAGATCGAGGGCGCCAAGGACCACTGGATGATCCAACCCGAGCGGGTCGCGCAGGCCATCCGCGAGGGGCGGTTCGACGAGCTCAAGGGCGACGAACGCTGGAATTACACCTACAGCCAGCGCCTGCGCGCCTATCCCTACTTCGACGTTCACGGCCGGCTGCGCACGATCAACCAACTGCGCTCCGTCGTGCGCAACCTGAAGAACAACCCCACCAGCCGCTCGGCCCAGTGCATCACCTGGGACCCGCGCTGGGACCACAACGACGAGCAATTGGGGCCGTACAAATGGGACGCCTACCACTCGCCCTGCCTGCAGCGGTTCTGGTTCCGGCTGCAGGAGCGCCCGCAGGGACGGGGCTACATCCTGAACGTCAACGGCCACTGGCGCTCGCGCGACCACCTCAAGGCGGTTCCCTCCAACATTTTCGGCGTCACCGAAGGCATCCACGAAGAAGTGCGGCGGGCCCTGGAGCAGGAGCTGGGGGCGCCCGTCGAACGCGGCAGCTACTGCGACATCAACGATTCGCTGCACCTCTATGGCCACTATCTGGATCCGCGCCGGCAGGGCCTGGACGCGGAAAGCTACCTGGAGGACATTTTCCGCATCGCCGCCGGCGAGCCGATCGAAACGCGCCTGGTGCTGCCCGGAACGGACATGCACCAGATGATGCTGGAAGATATCGAACGCGAGTATCGCTTCCGCAAGGACAACCCCGATGCCGGCCGGCCGACGCAGGCGGCTGAGCCGTGAGCCTTTTTCTGCGCAGTGCGATCGAACTGGCGGCGTTCGCCCTGACGGCGCTGGCCGGCGCGGCCGCGGGGCGGCGCCTGGGCGCCGGCCGCCGCTGGACAGCGGCCGCGGCGCCGGCGTTCCTGACCCTGCTGCTCTCGGCCGCGCTCGACCGCTGGGCGGAGGAGGCGCCGGGGCTGGCGGCCTGCTTTCCGCCGCGCCGCGCCATCCACTTCGCCGCCTGGCAGATCTTCTGGATCGGCGTCCTGGGAATCCGGCTGCTGGAAACCGCGGCGCGGCGCGTTTATGCCGCCCGCGGCCGCGCCTTTCCGCTCCCCGACCTGCTGGCGGCCCTGGCGCGCCGCGCGCTGTACGTGGCCGTCGCCTTTCTGGTCCTGCAGCGCATTCTGGGCCGGGATATTTCCACGCTGCTCACCTCCACGGCCCTGTTGACCGCCGTGGTCGGCTTCGCCCTGCAAGGGGTGCTGGGCAATCTGCTCGCGGGCATGTCCCTGCACCTGGTGCGCGCCGTGGTGCCGGGCGACTGGGTCGCCGTCGGCGAGCACGAAGGCGAAGTGGTCGAGGCCAACTGGCGCGAGACGCGCCTGCGCACCATCCGCGGGCATTTTCTGATCGTGCCGAACAGCCGGATGGCTGAGGCCGTGCTCCACAATCTGTCCCGCCCCACGCCCGTGCGCCGCCACGCCGTCGAGGTCGGCGCCAGTTATTCCGACGCGCCCGGCGAGGTCATCGCCGCGCTGCTCGAGGCCGCGCGCAGCGTGCCGGCCGTGCTGGAGGATCCGCCGCCCAGCGCCTACGTCACGGCCTACCAGGATTTCGGCATCAACTACGAACTGCACTTCTGGTCCCGCCAGTACCACAACCGCACCCCCATCGAAGGCGATGTGCAGCGCATGATCTGGTACCAGTTCAAACGCCGCGGCATCGAGATTCCGTTCCCCATGAGCGACCGGCTGCTGAACGATTTCATGGAGGTCGTGTATCATCAACGCCGCCAGCCGCCCGCGGACACGGAGATCGAACGGCGCAGCGCCGACCTGTGGCGCAGCGAATTCGCGACGCGGGTGCTGAGCGACGAGGAGGGGCGACCGCTGCTCGGCCGCGACGAACTGCGGGCGCTGGCGCCGCTGCTGCGCCACGTGCGCTTCACCGCCGGCGAGACGCTGTTCCGCCAGGGCGCCGCGGGCCAGTCGTGCTATGTGGTGGTGAGCGGACGCCTCGCGGGCCGCATCGAGGGCGAGAACGCGGCCGAGCCGGCGCGTTTCGAGGCGGGACCGGGCGCGATCGTGGGCGAGATGAGCCTGTTGGGCGGCACGCCGCGCACGGCGACCGTCACCGTGCTCGAAGAGTCCGAGTTGCTGGAGATTCCCGAGCCGGCGTTCGCGCGGCTGCTGGGTTTGCGGCCCGAGATTCCGGAGCGGCTGGCGCAACTGGCCGCGCAGCGCGCCGCGGCCAATGCGGCCCTGTTCGAGCGCCTGCGGCTGAAGCAGCCCCCGGCGGTCGAGCAGAGTCTGCGGCGCGAAAGTCTGTTGCGCCGCTTTCTGCACCTGTTGGGCCGCGGCTGAGCCGCGCGCGGCCTCCCCGCGGCGGCAGGGCAGCGGCCGGTCTTCAAGCGTCGCGGAGCGGGCGTTGCTCCCGATACAGTTCGAGCTGCGCCGCGATCCGTTGCGCCAGTTCCTGATCGCCGGCCTGGATCGCCAGTTCCTGGGCGCGGCGGGCGGCGGCCACGGCCTTTTCGAAGCGGCGGGTTTCGGCATACGCGGCCGCCAGCGTGTCCAGCACCTGCGCGTTCCGTCCGCCGCTCAGCTCGACGGCCCGCTCCGCGCACTTCAGCGCCTGGGCACCGTTGCGCAAGTGATCGTCCAAGCTGGTGGCATAAATCCAGGCCAGGTTGTTCAAGGCCTGTATGTTCCTGGGATCGGCCTGCAACGCGGCTTCGTTCTCCGCGAGCAGGGCTTCCGTGCGCGCGGCGCGGCTCGGCTCGGGCGCCGCGTCGATAGCCGCTTGATCGATGGGCAACTGCATGTCCACGCTGAACGGCAGCCCCAATTCGGCGAACTTCTTGGCCAACGCCGCCTTTTCGACGGCGCGTTGATACGCCTCTTTGGCCGTAATGACGCCGTCGGTCACGAGGTTGACCAAGGCGTCGTTGAGCGTCTGCATGCCCGCCCCGCGGGAGGTCTGCATCAGGGAGGGAATCTGGTGCGTCTTGCCGTCGCGGATGTTCGCGGCCACGGCCGGCGTGGCCACCAGGATTTCCATGGCCGCCACGCGGCCGCCCGCCTTGCGCTTGCACAGGGTCTGCGCCACGACCCCGCGCAGACTGTCGGCCAACATGGTGCGGATCTGGTTCTGGCGGTCGGACGGAAACTTGTCGATGATGCGGTCCACCGTGGACGGCGCCGTGGTCGTGTGCAGCGTGCCGAAAACCAGATGCCCGGTTTCGGCGGTTTCGATGGCGATCTCCATGGTCTCCAGGTCGCGCAGCTCGCCGACCAGCACGATGTCGGGATCTTCGCGCAGCGCCGCGCGCAAGGCATTGGCGAAGGAGCGGGTGTGGCGGTGCACTTCGCGCTGATTGATCAGGCAGCGGATGGGGCGGTGCACGAACTCGATCGGGTCTTCGATGGTAATGATGTGATCGGCGCGGTGGCGGTTGACGTAATCGACCATGGCGGCCATGGTCGTGGATTTGCCGCTGCCGGTCGGGCCGGTGACGACCACCAACCCCTTGTTGAGCATGCAGAACTCGCGCAGCACTTTCGGCAGCCCCAGTTCGTCGGCGGTGGGAACTCGCGAGGGAATCAGGCGCAGGACCGCGCCCATGCCGTGGCGATCGAAGAAGGCGTTGACGCGGAAGCGGGCTTCCGAGCCGATTTCGTGGGCGAAATCCGTGTCCCACTCCTCTTCCAACTGGCGGCGGTTATGTTCCGGCATGATTTCGTAAACCAGCTCGCGGATGGCGGCGGAAGCCAGCGGCGGCTGCTCGGGCAGGGGAGCGATGTCGCCGTCGATGCGCAGGTAGGGCGGATGTCCGGCGGTCAGGTGCAGGTCGCTGGCGCGGCGGGCCAGCATGGTGTGCAGCAGGTCATCGATTCTGGGCATGGCGGTGCTCCCTGGGAAAGCAGAGGTCGAGCGCTTCGCGGAACGTGGCGACGTAGTGCGGCGCGAGCCCGCGGCGGACGTGGGCCGGGAGTTCCTCGAAGTCCTTGCGATTCTGCGCCGGCAGGATCAGGTGCCGCAGGTGGGCGCGCTTGGCGGCCAGGGTCTTCTCCTTGATGCCGCCCACGGGCATGATGCGGCCGGTCAGGGTAAGTTCGCCGGTCATGGCCCAGCCGCGGCGCACCGGTTTGCCGAGCGCCAGCGAGTACAGCGCCAGGGCCATGGTGATGCCGGCCGAGGGGCCGTCCTTGGGCGTGGCACCGGCGGGGACGTGCAGATGAATGAAGCTCTTCTGGAACAGTTCGCGGGCCGCGGGGTGGTCGTTGAGCAGGGAACGGACATAGGTGTAGGCGATCTCGGAGGATTCGACCATCACGTTGCCCAGTTGGCCGGTCTGCTTGAACTCCGCCTTGCCGGTCTCCACGCGCGTGGCCTCCACCTGCAGGGTGTCGCCGCCCTGGCTGGTCCAGGCCAGGCCCGTCACCACGCCCGGCGCCGGCCGGCGCAGCAGGTCGTCGTCGGTAAACAGGCGCCGGCCCAGCAGCGGCTCCACGTCCTGGCGATCCACGCGGAAAGTCTTGCGGCGGCCGGCGACGATTTCCTTGACGCCCTTGCGGATGAGTTTCTTGAGGTGATTTTCCAGGCCGCGCACGCCGGGTTCGCGGGCGTAGCCGTCAATGATCTCGCGCAGCGCCCGCGGCGTGATCGCGACGGCCCGCGCGCTGACGCCGTGGGCCTGGAGTTGTTTCGGGATCAGAAACCGGCGCGCGATCTGCAGCTTTTCCTGCTGGATGTAGCCGGCCAGCTTGATCACCTCCATGCGGTCCAGCAGCGGCCGCGGAATGGTGTCCAACTGGTTGGCCGTGCAGATGAAAAACACGTTGGAGAGGTCGAAGCGCACGTCGAGGTAGTGGTCCAGAAAGTCCTTGTTCTGTTCGGGGTCGAGGACTTCCAGGAGCGCCGAGGCCGGATCGCCCTGATAGCTGGCGCCGATTTTGTCGATTTCGTCGAGCATGATCACCGGATTGGCGCTCTTGCAGACTTTCATGGCCTGAATGAACTTGCCGGGCAGGGCGCCGATATAGGTGCGGCGGTGGCCCTTGATCTCGGCCTCGTCCCGAATGCCGCCCACGGAAAACCGGTAGAAGTTGCGGCCGATGCTTTCGGCGATCGAGTGGCCGATCGAGGTCTTGCCGACGCCCGGCGGGCCCACGAAGCACAGGATCGAGCCGGCGATGCGGCCTTTCTGGATGCCCACCGCCAGAAATTCTAGGATGCGCTCTTTGACATCCTCCAGTCCGTAATGATCGCGGTTGAGAATGCGGGCCGCCTTGCGGATGTCGTAGCGGTCGGGCGTGAAGACGCCCCAGGGCAGGATCGTCAGCCAGTCCAGATACGTGCGCGAGACGTTGAACTCCGGCGAAGCGGGTTCGAGCAGCCGGAGTTTTTCCAGTTCCTCCAGCACGCGCTCCTGGGCTTCCGGCGTCAGCGTCAGCTTCTTCAGCCGCTCCTCGAAGCGCTCGACTTCCGCCTCCTTGCCTTCTTTTTGCAGGCCAAGTTCCTTCTTGATGGCCTTCAGTTGTTCGCGCAGGAAGAACTCCCGCTGCTGCTTGGAAACCTTTTCGTCGATTTGCTTGCCGATCTGCGCCTGAATCTTGGAAATGTCGATTTCGCGGCGCAGCAGCACCAGCACCTTCTTCAGGCGTTCGCGGATGCTGACCGTGGCCAGAATCTCCTGCAGCTCGTCGCCGCTGGAGCTGGTCAACGCGGCGGCGAAATCCGCCAGCCGCCCCGGCTCCGCCAGGTTGGTATGCTGGAGGAAGATGTTCAATTCCTCCTTGTGCAGGGGGTTGAGCTGGATCAATTCCTTAATGCTCTTGATCACCGACAGCGAGTAGGCCTTCAGTTCCAGGTTGCCGGCCATTTCGGTTTCGGCCAGGTATTCGGTCTTGGCGATGAGGTAGGGTTTTTCCTGCAGGATGGCCGCGATGCGGAAGCGGTCGAGACCGCCGATGAGGATTTGCAGCGGGCCGCTGTCGCCCGCGCGGGCGGCCTGGAGGATTTCGGCGGCGACCCCCACGTCGTACAGGTCGGCGCCGCGGGCCTGGGCGGGCCGCTCGCCGCCGGGGCCGGGCCGCTTGAGCACCAGGCCGATCACCTTGCTCTGGCTCTTCATGACCTCGAGCAGCATCTGGACCAGGTTGTCGTCGTCCAGCAGCAGCGGCACCGTCATCTTGGGAAACAACGGCCGCTGATTGAGCGGAATGATCGGCAGTTGCGGCGGCAGCACCGCGCGCGCCAGCACGATGGTTTTCGGCTCCGCTTCCGGCGCCGCTTGGCTCTGGACGACCTCGACGTCCGCGGGGCGGTCATCTCGTTCCGGCATGGACTGTTTACTCCTCGGCGTTATTCGGTCCCGGCGCAACCCCCGGCCGCCGCGTTCAGCGGACGGTCAGGAGGGTGGAAACCGCGCCGGCGTGCGGGTCGTCCGGCTGGCCCCCGCCCACGCTGATGCGGAAAGTTCCCGGTTCCACAAACGGGCGGCCGGCGTCGTCGTAAGCGGCCAACTGTTCCGGACGGATCGTAAAGCGCACGGTTTTGCGCTGTCCGGGCCGCAGCGCGACGCGCGCAAACCCTTCCAGATGCCACCGCGGCACGGGCACGGAGGCTTGTTCGTCGCGGACATAGAGCTGGACCACCTCGTCGCCGGCGCGCCGGCCGCGGTTGCGTACCTGGACGCGGACCCGCACGCTCTCGGTGCGCCCGATCGCGCGCCGGCTGAGCTGCAAGCCGCTGTAGGCGAAGGTGGTGTAGCTCAAGCCGTAGCCGAAGCGGTACAAAGGCTCCTCGGTCATGAAGCGGTACGTGCGCCCGGCCATGGCATAATCCTCGAACGGCGGGAGCTGGGCATAGGACTTGGGAAACGTGATCGGCAGCCGGCCGGCGGGATTGTAGTCGCCGAACAACACGTCCGCCACCGCCGGGCCGCCGGCCTCGCCGGGATAGCCGACGAAAAGCACCGCGTCAGCCTGCGCCTGCGCCCAGCTCAGATCGATCGGACTGCCGCCCGTGACCACCACGATCAAGGGCCGGCCCGAGGCCTTCAGCGTTTCCAACAGTTCCTGCTGGCGGCCGGGCAGCCCGTAGTGGTGACGATCGCCGTCGCCGCCCTCCACGGCGCCCTCCTCGCCCTCCAACTGAGCCGTGTAGCCGACCACGGCCACGACGGCGTCGAGGGGCGGATCGGAGGCCTTGAGCAGCCCGTTCAGGTGGCGGTCCAGGGGGCGGGTTCCCGACAGGTCGCAGCCCGGGGTCCAGACCGCCTGCGCGCCGGCGGACAGCTTGCCGAGAATCGCGGCGAAGATGGTGTCCATGCGCGGGGCAAATCCGTTGTAGTTTCCCAGCAGCACCAGCGTGTCCAGGGCGTTGGGGCCGGTCACCAGCAGGTGGCGCAGTCGGCGGGAGAGCGGCAGAATGCCGTTGTTCTTCAGCAGCACGAGCGATTCGCGCGCCATGCGCAGCGCCAGCGCGCGGTGCGCCGCGCTGTTGACCGTCTCCGGGCGGAGCGCCGCGTAGGGCACGCGGCGTTCGGGATCGAAGAGTCCGAGCCGGAAGCGGGCGGTCAGCAACCGCGCCAGAGCGGTATCGATCTCCTCTTCCCGGATCAACCCCTGCTGCACGGCCGCCACCAGTTCCTGGAACAGGTGGCCGCAGTTCAGGTCGCAGCCGTGGCGCACGGCCAGAGCGGCGGATTCCTGGGGGGTTTTCGTGACCTGATGGCCCTGGTGGAAGTCCTGGATAGCCCAGCAATCGGAGACGACATAGCCGTCGAAGCCCCATTCCTCCCGCAGAATCTTGCGCAGCAGCGTGGGACTGCCGCAGCACGGTTCGCCGTTGGTGCGGTTGTAGGCGCCCATGACGGACTGCACGCGGCCTTCGGTGACGGCGGCCTTGAAGGCCGGCAGGTAGGTTTCGCGCAAGTCGCGCGGCGAGACGACGGCGTTGAAGCGGTGGCGCAGCGGTTCCGGGCCGCTATGCACCGCGAAATGCTTGGCCGTCGCGACTACCTTCAGGTAGCGCGGATCGTCGCCCTGCAGGCCGCGGATGAAGGCCACGGCCAGGCGGCCGGTCAGATACGGGTCCTCGCCATACGTTTCCTGGCCGCGGCCCCAGCGCGGGTCGCGGAAGATGTTGATGTTCGGGGTCCAGTACGTCAGACCGAAGTATTGCCCGCGGTTGCCGAGCCGGACGGCCTCGTGGTGTTTGGCGCGGGCTTCGTCGGCGATCGCCGCGGCCACGCGCCGCAGCAGCGGGGCGTCGAACGCGGCCGCCATGCCGATGGCCTGGGGAAAGACGGTCGCCCGCCCCGCGCGCGCCACGCCGTGCAGACATTCGTTCCACCAGTTGTAGGCCGGAAGGCCCAGCCGCGGCACGGGCGGGGCGCGGTGAACCATCTGCGCCACCTTTTCGCGCAGCGTGAGTCGTCCCAGCAGATCGCGCACCCGTTCCGCCACGGGCAGGCGGGGGTTGAGGTACGGTTTTCGCGATTCGCTTCGCTTCATGGCCTGGTCCCTCGTCTTCGGGCCGCCCGCCGCCGCCCCTGCGCGGCAGCCAACCGGTACCCTGCCAGAGGCGCGCCGTCCCCGTCAAGGCCGGGAACCGCGGTTTTGCCAGGGTTGCGGAAGCGCCGCCCTCCAGCTAGGATGGCCGCATGACGATGCGTCGGCGGGGACCACATTTCAACCCGGGCCGTTGGCGGGTGCAGCGGGAACGAGCCCAGATCGAAGACCCCACGCCGCCGCCGGCGGGGGGCGATGCCGTGCCCATCGGACGCATCCTGGCCTCCGTGCTGAGCGGGCTGGGCCTGGAGCGCCAGCGCTGGCTGGGGGCGCTGGCTGCCGACTGGCCGGCGCTGGTGGGGGAGACGTTGGCGCGGCACACCCGGCCGGGGCGCATGGACGGCGGAACGCTGATCGTGTTTGTGGACAGCTCCGTGTGGCTGAACGAACTCAAGCGCTACGGGCGGGCCCCGCTGCTGGACAAGGTGCGGCGCCATGCGGGCGCGGACAAGGTGCAGTCCTTGCTGCTGCGGTTGGATCCCGATCGCGCCGGCGCCGGCTAATCCAGCGGCACCAACAGGCCGGCTTCTTCCCGCAAATGCGGGGCCACGGCCAGCGCTTTCTCGACATAGCGGCGCGCCAGCGCCGGCGCGCCGGTTTCCCGCAAGAACGCCGCGGTCGCCAGCAACAAGCGGCCCTGACGGCTCGCGCCGCCGGCCCGCTGGACGTCCACGTACTTGTCGACGAACATCAGGAACTGATTGGGGCCCACCTTGGTCCAGGGCACCTGCCGCCCCCGCAGCAACACCCCCTCTTTGTCGGCGCCGAGCACGTCCTCGAAGACCCCCCGCCCGCGGTCCCAGCCCCACCGGAACGGCTCCTCGTTCAAAGAGCGAATCAGAAAGCCGAACAGTTCATCAATCATCGCATAGCGTTCGGCCACAAGCTGAACGGCTTTGCGGCCCTCTGCCGTGCGGTAGGACGGCAATTGCTTGCGGATGGTCTGGGCCGCCTCCCCAAAGCGGAATTCCCGGATCAGATGCTCGACCGTGGCGGGCAACAAGCCGGCCCGGCCGGTCTCCTCGGCGATCAGATTCTGCCGTTGGAGCTCGCGTTGGCGCTGTTCTTCTTCCTGCGCCTGCTGGCGACGCAGGCGCAGGATTTCTTCGCGTTGCAGGCGGACGACTTCCAGGGCGTCTTTGGCGTTTTGCAGCAGCGCGGGCTGGCGCGCGCGGGCCTGCTGTAGTTCGGCCAGAATCGCGGCCAGCCGGTTGGCGGAAGCTTCCGCCTCCGCCGCCTGGGCGGCGCGCGCGGCTTGATCGCGCAGACGGGCGGCCTCGGCTTCCCGCTCGCGCGCCGTCTGCACGGCCGCCTCGACTTGCCGCCCAACTTCGAAGGCCTGCCCGGCGAAGCGGCGCAACTTGGCCGCCGCCACGGCCAGCGGCGTCGCTTCTTCGGCCGCGGCGGGTCCGGCCGGCGCGCCGTTGGTCTGCGTCGCGGCGGCCGCGACCGCCGTCTGGCCCGTGGCGGCGGGCGGCGGGGCGGCTTCCGCGGCGGGCGGCGCCGGCGGAGCTTCCCGCAGCACTTCGAACAGAATGTTGGTGGCGCGGCTGACGAGCGGAGCGACCACGGCCGCGCCGCGCCGCACGTCGGCGGCGGCGCGTTGGACCTGCTCGAACAGCCCGGCCGCCTTGTCCTGAGCCTGGCGCAGTTCCAGCGCCTTGCGGCGCGCTTCGAAAACGGCCCGCTGCTGTTCCTGGTGGCGGCGGTAACCCCACCAACCGGCGGCGGCGCCGCCGCCCGCCAGACACAACACCGCCAGCAGGACGAGCGCGCGCCGGACGCGGGCGCGGCGCGCGGCGCGCTCGGCCGCTTCCTGTTCCTCCGAAAGGCGGGTCAGCTCGGTCAGCTTCTCCGTGGCGCTCCGGGGCACGATCAGACGCTCGGCGCCGGCCGCCTCGGCGGCGGCGCCGCCGCCGGCCTGGGCGCGTTTCTTGAACTGCAGCCGCACGGTCTTTCCGCCCTTGCCGATGACCATCCGGCCTTGCTCCGCCGCCAGGGATTCCAAAGCGGCCTTCAAATCGCTGGTCAACGACGCATAGTTCGGATAGCGGCGCGCCGGATGCGGTTGCAGCATGCGAGCGATAATCTCTTCGATCTTCTCGCTGAGGTCGGGCTTGAGCGCGCGGAGTTTGGGCGGCTCGTTCTGCAACCGGGCGGCCACGACTTCCGCCGGAGTGGCGCCCTCGAACGGCGGATGGCCGGTCAGGGCGTGAAACAGGCTCGCGCCCAGGCAGTAAATGTCGGAACGGGCGTCGATTTTTTGCTTTTGCACGGCTTCCGGGGCGATGTAGTAAGGCGTGCCCCAGATGCCCTCGGCGCGTTCTTTTCCCGCATAGCTGGCAATGCCGAAATCCACCAGCTTGGCCCGGTTTTTTTCGTCCAACAAAATGTTCCCCGGTTTGATGTCGCCATGGATGAGGCCGATTTCGTCCGCCGCCTTAAGGCCTTCGGCGATCTCCAGCCCCACCCGCAGCACGAAGACCGGGTCCAGCCCCTCGGGCCGGGCCTCGATCAGGCGGTCGAAACGCTGGCCGGCCACATATTCCATGGCGATGTAGGGCTGTCCCTGCTCCTGGCCGAAGGAGTAGATTTGCGCCACATTGGGGTGATTGAGCTTGGCGGCGGCCTGGGCTTCCTGTTTGAAGCGTTCGACGAACGCGGCATCCTCGCCGAAGGAAGCGCGCATGACCTTGATGGCGACGAAGCGTCCCAGGTTCTGGTCGAGCGCCCGATACACGCCGCCCATGCCGCCGGCGCTCAAGAGGTTAAGCAGCAGAAACTGTCCGAACTGGGCGGGCACGGTTTCCTTGTGGCCGCAGTGGGGACAGGGAAGCGTGGAGAAGGGTTCCCGGCCCGAGACCTCGAAGGACTTTCCGCAGCGACTGCAGGTTGCAGCCTTGACCGGCTGACAGAGAATCTTTATATCCTTGGGCGGTTCCATCTTGAAATCCGGGCCGCTGGTCTCCGTCGCGCGTGTGGAGCCAGAGTATTCGGAAACTCGCGGCCTTTGTCTATACGGAAGTTGACACGTGAGCATGCCCGATCCAATCTGCCTGCACCTCGGCAAACTGGCGATCCATTGGTACGGCGTGATGATGGCGCTGGGGTTTCTGGCGGGACTGGCCACCTGGGTGGTTCTGGGCCGGGGCACGCCGCGCGACCTGAATTATTGCTCGGATCTGTTGTTCTGGATCATGGTCGGGGGCATCGGCGGCGCGCGGCTGGCCTATGTGGCCGCCAACTTCGGCCGTTTTGCCGCCGAACCGCTGTCCATTGTGCGGGTGGATCAGGGCGGTCTGGTTTTTTACGGCGGTTTTGCCGGCGCGTTGGTCGCCGTGGCCGTCTTCGCGCGGCGGCGGCGGGAGCGCTTTTGGTCGGTGGCCGATTTTACGGTCACCGCGTTGCCGCTGGGGCACGCTTTCGGCCGGCTGGGGTGTTGGCTCAACGGCTGCTGTTACGGCGCGCCGGGCGGCGGCCCGCTCGGCGTCTGCTATCCGATCTACAGCGCGCCCTGGTGGCGGCAGGCGGAAACGGGCTTGATCGGCCGCACGGCGCCCGCGGCCGCGCCGGTGCATCCCGTGCAGCTTTACGAGGCGGCCTGGAATCTGGTCCTCTATCCGCTGCTGCTGTATGCCTATCGCCGCCGCTGGCGCGAGGGGCGGGTGGCGGCGCTGTACCTCGCGCTGTATCCGCTGGGGCGGTTTTTCCTGGAGCCGTTGCGCGGCGACGAACGTCTGCGCTGGGACGGGCTGACGGCCGCGCAGTGGGGCAGTCTGGCGGCGCTGGCCGCGGGTCTGCTGCTGCTGTTGCGGTCGTTCCGCTCCGCCGCGGCGGCGGACGACCGCCGCCGGGAGTCCTGAGATGCGCGGCGCTCCGGAACGGCCGACCGCCCCGCCCGAGGCTGCCGCCGCGCCCGCGGCGCCCCAACGCTTTCGCGCCGACCGCGCGGCGCAGGGGTTGCGCTTCGATCGCTGGCTGGAACAATGTCTGCCGCAACTCTCGCGCTCGCGCCTCCAGCGGTTGATCAAGGACGGCCACATCACCCTGAACGGCCGCGCCGCCAAGGCGCATACCCCGGTGCGCGCAGGCGCCGAAGCGGCGGTGGCGCTGCCGCCCCCGGCGCCGCCGGCGGTTCTGCCGGAACCGATGCCCCTCGACGTCTTGTACGAGGACGAGGACGTGATCGTGGTGAACAAACCGGCCGGCCTGGTGGTGCATCCCGCGGCCGGACACGCGGCCGGCACGCTGGTGAACGCCCTGCTGCACCGCTGCGGCCGGCTGGCCGGCGGCGGAGAGCAACGGCGGCCGGGCATCGTGCACCGGCTCGACAAGGACACCAGCGGCGCGCTGGTGGCCGCCAAAAACGACGCGGCCCAGGCCGCGCTGACGGCGCAATTCAAAGCCGGCGCGGTGCGCAAGGAGTATCTGGCCCTGGTCTGGGGCGTTCCGCGGCCGCCGGCCGGGCGGATCGAGACGCTCATTGGCCGCAGCCGGGCCGACCGCAAGAAGATGTCGGCCCGCGTGCGCGTCGGCCGCCGCGCGGTGACGCACTACGAGCTGCTGGAGTCGCTCGGCCCCTGCGCCTTGCTGCGGGTGCGGATCGAAACCGGGCGCACGCACCAAATCCGGGTGCACCTGGCGCATATCGGCCATCCGGTGGTGGGCGATCGCCAATACGGCCGCCGGCGGCCGCCGGCGGCCGCGCGGCAGTTGCTGCACGCGCAGCGGCTGACCTTTGCCCAACCGCGCAGCGGCCGGCGCATCGAGTGCGCCGCGCCGCTGCCGGCGGACTTCGCGGAGGCGTTGGCGCGGCTGCGCGCCGGCGGCGCGCTGCCATGAGCCGCCTCCGCCACATCCTCTGGGACTGGAACGGAACGCTGCTGGACGACGTGGCGGCGTGCGTTTGCGCCATCAATCGGATGCTTCGCCGCCGGGGTTTGCCGGAAATCGGCGAGGCCCTTTACCGCGAACGGTTCGGCTTTCCGGTGCGGAACTACTACGCCGCCCTGGGCTTCAATCTGGCGGCGGAAGATTGGGACGCGCTGGCGCGGGAGTTCCACGCCCACTACGCCGAGACGGCGCGGGGCGCTCCGCTGCGGGCCGGCGCCGCAGAAGCGCTGGCCGCGCTGAGCGCGCGCGGCGTGCCGATGTCCGTGCTGTCGGCCTGCGAACAGTCCATCCTCGAGCGCATGCTCGCGGAGCGCGGCCTGGACGGCCATTTCGAGCGGGTGCGGGGCTTGAGCGACCTGTATGCCGGCTCCAAGCGCGAGCTGGGGCGCCGGCTGCTGCGCGAGCTGGCTCTGCCGCCGGAGGCCGTGGTCCTCGTCGGCGACACGATCCACGACCACGAGGTCGCACGGGCCCTGGGCTGCGCCTGCGTGTTGCTGGCCGGCGGCCACCAGGCCGAAGAGCGTCTGCGCCGTTGCCGCCGGCCGCTGCTGCGCAGCCTCGAACAACTGCCCGAGGTGCTGTTCAGAGGCTGAAGCTGAAGGCCGAGATGGCGCGAATCTCGGCGCTGATGCTCTGGACCAGCGGTTCCGGCGGCCGGCGGTTGAGCTTCATGATCGCCAGCGAGCGGTTGGTGCGGGCGTCGTGCGGGTTGCGCACGTCCTCGATGTTGATGCCGGCGGCGGCGAGGGATTTGCCGATGGCGCCCAGCACGCCCGGCCGGTCGTCGTAGAGGAACATGACCAGATCGCCGCGCGGTTCGAAGTAGAGCTTGTCGAACTCGTCGATGCGCGCGATCATTTGAATGCCTTCCGCCACCGTGCCGCGGACGCTGACGCGCCGCAGGTTGCCGGGGTCGAGCTCGCCGGTCAAATCCACCGTCAGAGAGTTGTCGAAGCGCTTGGCGGGATCCACCTTGCGGTTGACATAATCGATGCCCATCTCCTCGAGGAACTTGCGGGCCGCGGCGGCGTCGAGGGAGCGGTCGAACTCCTCCCAGATGCCGGCCACGATGGGCACCAGCAGCCACTCGGCGAAGGGCGCCAGCGAGCCGTAGATGCTGGTTTCGATCGATTTCAACGGGGTGGTGCGGCCCAGCATGCTGCGGCAGAGGCGGGCCATGGTGTTGGCCAATTCGCAGAACGCGGGGTCCAGGCCCTCGGGAATGTCGCGGTTGACGATGAAACTGGTGACGCCCTTCTCGTCCAGATCGATCAATTCCTCGGCCGCGCGCCGGGCGGCGTTCCAGTTGGCCTCGTAGGTGCTGGCGCCCAGGTGCGGCAGCATGAGGTCCGCGATGTCGGCCACGGTTTTCGGCCCCTCGGCGTCCTTGGGATAGACGTCGTTCAGGAAGCGTAGCCCCTTTTCCTGCTTGGCGGCGCGCAGGTCGGCCTCGACGACAATGCCCGCCCGCGCGCAGTTGACGAGCGTGGCGCCGGCTTTCATCAGGGCCAGGAGTTCGCGGTTGACCAGACCGCGGGTTTCGGCGGTTTCGGGAACGTGCAGCGTCACGTAGTCGCTTTCCGCGAAGAGTGTCTTCAGGTCCGTCAAAGCGACGTTCAGTTCTTCGGCGCGCTCGTGGGAAATGGCGGGGTCGTAACCCAGCAGCCGCACGTCGAAGCCGGAGAGCCGCCGGGCCACCAGGCGGCCGATGTTGCCCAGGCCCACGATGCCGACGGTCTTGCCGGCCAATTCCCGGCCCATGAATCTGTTCTTTTCCCAGCGGCCGGCGCGGCAGGAGGCGTCCGCCGCAATGATCTGCCGCGCGTCGGCGAGCATCAACGCCACGACTTCTTCCGCCACGCCGTTGGAGTTGGCGCCCGGCGTGTTCATGACGTCGATGCCTTTCTTGCGCGCATACTTGGCGTCGATGTTGTCGTAGCCCGCGCCGGCGCGGACGATGACCTTCAAATGGGGCAGGCGGTCGATCACGTCCGCGGTGACCTTCTCGCTGCGGACGATCAGGGCGTAGGCATCCGGATGTTTTTCCGCCAGCGTCCGCAGGTCCGTCTTTTCCTCCTGCACGACGGCATAGTTGCGGCTCGTCAGCAACTCGCCGGCAATCCGATCCAGCTTGGTGGGAATCAGAACCTTTTTCATGCGCCCCTCCGTTGTTTGCCCCTCGGACGCCGCCCCGCCAGCGGCTCCCGGTTACAAGCGGCTCAGGCTACACCGAGAGCCGCGACGGAATCAAGCTTGACCCTGCGTTCCGCGCGCCTATAGGCTTACGACCATGCGCGCGATGTTCCGAGCGGCGGTGGGCGCGGCGGGGCTGTTGGCCGCCGCCAGTCTGTTGCGGGGTCAGGAGCTGCCCGCGGACCAGACCGGATTCGAGCGGCAGGCCCCCGCGCCGCGCCGCAAGACGCCCAGTTTTTTCCATCGTCCGGCCAAAGCCACCCCGGCCGAGCAATATGCCTACGCCCGGCAACTGGCGGACGAAGGCCGCGCGCGCCGGGCGGCTAAGCAGTATCTGGCGCTGGTGCATGCCTGGCATCAGGCGCCGGAAGCGCCCCTGGCGCAGGAGGCCTACGCCCGCTACCTGCTGGAACGGCAGCGCTACGAGCGGGCGTTCGAGGAATTTCAATATCTCTTCGATTGGTTTGCGGGCGCCTTCGAGCACGAGCAGGTGTTGGACCTGCAGTTTCGCATCGCCAATGCCGTGCGGACCGCGCGCCGCGGCGGCCTGGGTCTGTTCCCCGGCTTTGCCGCGCCCGAGCGGGCCTTGCCGCTGTTCCAACAGATTGTCAAGAACGCGCCCTACTGGGAGCGCGCGCCGGAGGCGCAATACATGGTCGGCAGCATTCACGAAGAAAACCAGGCCGCTGCCGCCGCCGCCGCCGCCTACGAGGTGCTGCGCTTCCGCTATCCGCGCAGTCCGATGGCGGCGGCCGCGGACTTCGGTCGGGCGCGGTGTCTCTACCGCCTGGCGCAGGCCGCGCCGCGCGACGAGGAGGCCGCCCGCCGCGCCCTGCAGGCGCTGGGGGAATTCCTCCGCCACTTCCCCGAGGACGAGCAGGCCGAAACGGCGCGGAGCTATTTGCAGGAATTGCGCGGCCGGCTGGAGGAGTCGAGCTTCCAGCAGGCCCTGTTCTACGACCGCACGGCGCGCAATCCGCAGGCGGCCGCCATCGCGTATCGGCAGTTTCTCGACCAGTTTCCCGCCTCGGAGCGGCGCGCGGAAGCCGAGCGCCGCCTCCGCGAGTTGCGCGCGTCCTCGGAGGCCCAACCATGAACCACACCGCCTGGGCGGCGGCCGCCGCCGCCGTTTTCCTGACCGGCTGCGCCGGTTATCGCCTGGGGAGCACGCTGCCGCCGGACCTCCGTACCGTGCACGTGCCCCCGTTCGTCAACCGGGTCGGCGAGCCGCAGTTGGACAGCGCCGCCACCCGCGCCACGATTCAGGAGTTCCAGCGCGACGGGAATTTGCGCCTGGCCGACGCCGACCTGGCCGACGCCGTGCTGCGCGTGACGTTGACCGGATTCGAGCTGGAACCGCTGCGCTACGATCGGGACCAGTCCAAGACGGCGCGCGAGTACCGCCTGCGCATCACGGCGGAGCTGACCCTGCAACGGCGCGGCGCGGCGGGGCCGGAAATGCAGAGGCGGGTGCAGGGCGAAACCACCTTCGATTTCGCGGGGGACCTGAGTTCGGCCAAGCAGCGCGCCCTGCCGGACGCCGCCCGCGATTTGGCGCATCAGATCGTCAGCGCCGTCGTGGAATACTGGTGAGGGGGCTACAGAGCCTTCAGCTTCAAGGCGGCCCGCGATTTGCGGCGATTGGCCGCGTTGGCCTTGATGACGCCTTTCTTGGCGGCCTTGTCCAGGACCGAACAATACCGGCGGAACAACTCCTGGCTCTGGACCTTGTCGCCCTTGGCGAGGGCCTCCAGAAACCGGCGCCGGGCCGTCAGGATGCCGCTCCGCGCGGAACGGTTTGCCGTCCGCCGGCGCAGCGATTGCTTCATCCGTTTGCGTGCGCTTTTCGTATGTGGCATATGGGTCAACTCCCTGCTGCAATGATCAATGCGGGCCCATCATACCGGCGGCGGGCGGCGGGTCAACGGAAATATTCGCAAACCCCTTGCGCGGCAAAGCAAAAAAGCTTAAGGTACGCCAGAAGCTGCAGGGCCGGCGGAGCGGCGGGGGCGGAAGGCCGCCGGGATTCGCCGGCGCGGAGGGATGTTTGCCATGGCGATGACGGTCAAACTGAAACGAGCGCCGGAAGTGGAAGACGCGCCGACGGCCGCCGAGACCGCCGCCGCGACCGAACCCGGCACGCCGGCGGGTCCGGTGCTGACCGCGTATGCGGCCGCGCCCGCGCCCTCGTACACGGCGGCCGCAATCTGTGGCCTGATCGGCGTCCTGCTGTTCCTGGCGCTGCTTCTGATGCAATGGATGGAATGGTCGTACTACCATCAGCCGCCCACGGCGTTTCCGAAGCCGGCCGCGCTCAGCGTCCCCGCCCCGGAAGCGGCGCCGTTGCCGGCGGCGGAAGAGCCGGCCCCGCAACCGTAGGCGGCCCGATGACGGCTGCGGATGCCGCGGCGGGGTCAGGGTCGGACCAAACGTTGATCCACAGCCTTTCCCGGGAAGAGCTGGACGAGGTCTGCCGGGCCCTGGGCGCGCCGGCGTTCCGCGCCGACCAAATCTGGCACTGGCTTTACCCGCGCGCCTGTTCCGCCTGGGCGGAAATGAAGAACCTGCCGGCCGCGTTGCGCGCCGAACTGGCGCGCCGCTTCACGCTCGATTCCGCCGTGGCCCTGCAGACCGAGGGCTCGCCTGGCGAGACGCGCAAGATTCTCGTGCGGCTGAGCGACGGCGAGCAGGTCGAGCAAGTGCTGATTCCCGCGCCGCGCCGGCGGACGGTCTGCGTGTCCACCCAGGCCGGCTGCCGCTACGCCTGCGCCTTCTGCGCGAGCGGCCGGGCCGGGTTCGGGCGCAACCTGCTCGCGGGCGAGATCGTGGGCCAGGTCCTCACGGCGGCGCGACTCTTCGGCGGCCGGCCCACGCATGTGGTGTTCATGGGCATCGGCGAGCCGCTCGACAACTACGACCAGATCCTCAAAGCGATCCGCATCCTGAACCATCCCGCGGGCCTAGCCATCGGCGCCCGCCGCATGACGATCAGCACCTGCGGTCTGGCGCCGGCCATCCGCCGCCTGGCCGGCGAGGGGTTGCAGGTCGAGCTGTCGGTCTCGCTGCACGCGCCGCGCGACGAGCTGCGCTCGCGGCTCATGCCCGTCAACCGTAAGTATCCGCTGGCCGAGCTGCTGGCCGCCTGCCGCGAATACACGGCGGCCACCAAGCGCCTCATCACCTTCGAGTACACGCTGATCGGCGGCGTCAACGATGCCGAAGGCGACGCGGAGGAATTGGCGCGGCGGCTGGCGGACTTGCCGGCGCGGGTGAACTTGATTCCGCTGAGTCCGGTGGAGGAATTCGCCGGCCGGCCGGCCCCGCCCGAGGCGGCCGCGCGGTTCATCCGCGTGCTGGCCCGCGCCGGCATCAACGCCACGCGCCGCGTCTCCAAAGGCTGCGCCCGCCGCGCCGCCTGCGGCCAGCTCCGCTACCGCGGCCACGGTCGGCCGGCCGCCGCGAGCGCGACGCCATGAAGACGATCTGCGCCACCAATATGCCGCTGGCGCTGGAGGCCTTCCGCACCCTGGGCGAAGCGGAGGTGCTCGAGGGCCGCGCCATCGGGCCCGCCCACGTGCGCGACGCGGACTTGCTGGCCATCCGCTCGACCACCCGCGTCGACCGCGAGCTGTTGCAGGGCAGCCGGGTGC
>Ga0101944_10003337_pt1 | contig 22752 bp, 14 predicted proteins | sample DewCreD2012metaG_FD_75245 | JGI IMG/M metagenome (GOLD analysis project Ga0101944, IMG submission 75245) | Hot spring sediment bacterial and archeal communities from British Columbia, Canada, to study Microbial Dark Matter (Phase II) - Dewar... ... | reverse complement strand
ATCGATGCGTTCCTGGCGCATCACATGCCGTACCTGGCCAGCCTGCCGACCGCGGTCATCGTGAGCGTGGCGGGCGAGAACCAAGCCGACTTTGTGAACCTGGTGCGCCGGCTGGACGGTCAAAGCGGTGTGGCGGCCATCGAGCTAAACGTCTCGTGCCCGAATGTCGCCCACGGGGTCGATTTCGGGGCCGATCCCGCCTTGTGCGGTCCGCTGGTGGCGGAATGCCGCAAGGCCACGACCTTGCCGCTGTGGGTGAAGCTGACGCCCAACGTCACGGACATCGCCGCCGTGGCGCGGGCCGCAGCGGACGCGGGTGCGGATGCCCTGTCGGTGATCAACACGGTGCTGGGAATGGCGGTGGATTGGCGTCGTCGGCGGCCGCTTTTGGGAAACGGGACGGGGGGGCTGTCCGGCCCGGCCATCAAGCCGATCGCGCTGCGCTGTGTGTGGCAGGTGGCCCGGGCGGTTCCCATTCCGGTGATCGGCATCGGGGGGATTGCGACGCTGGACGACGTGATGGAGTTCATCGTGGCCGGGGCGCGGGCCGTGCAGATCGGGACGGCCAACTACTATGATCCCACGGTGACGATGCGGCTGGTGGACGGGTTGCCGGCGGCGCTGGCGGAGGCGGGCGTCGCTTCGGTGGAGCAGCTCGCGGGGACGCTGCAGCTTCCCGCCGCCGAGATTCCCGCGACCTGACGGATGGATCGTTTCTTCGTGCGGGCGGACTTTGGCGTTCGACCTTTCAGTCATGCGCGTCTTATCTGGCATTCAACCGACCGGCCGGTTCCACTGGGGCAACTACTTCGGTGCGATCCGGCAGTACATCGACCTGCAACACGAGCATGAAGCGTACTACTTCATCGCCAACCTGCACGCTCTGACGACGATCCGCAACGCGGCCGAGCTGCGTCAGAACACGCTCGATGCGGCGCTGGACCTTTTGGCCCTGGGGCTGGACCCGGCCAAGGCCACCCTGTTTGTGCAGTCGGACGTGCCGGAGGTGACCAGCCTCACCTGGCTGTTGATGGCGATCACGCCGATGGGGCTGTTGGAGCGGTGCGTGAGCTATAAGGACAAGGTCAGCAAGGGGCTGCCGGCGGACGCCGGACTGTTCACCTATCCGGTGCTGATGGCGGCCGACATACTGCTGTACGACGCCCAGATCGTGCCGGTCGGCGCCGACCAGATCCAGCATATCGAGGTGGCCCGCGACATCGCCGGGCGGTTCAACCATCTCTTCGGCGAGACGTTCGTGCTTCCGCAACCCAAGGTGTTGCCAGAGTCGGCCAAGGTGCCGGGCATCGACGGGGAGAAGATGAGCAAAAGCTACGGGAACACGATCGAGATCTTCGAGGACCCCAAGTCGATGCGGAAGAAGATCATGCGGATCACGACCGATTCGCGCCCCATGGAGCAGCCCAAGCCGGATTACGAGAACGACCACCTGTTCCAGCTCTACAGCCTGTTCGCCACGCCGCAGCAGCGGCAGGAATTGGCGGATCTCTATTGCCGCGGGCATTTCGGGTACGGGCAAGTGAAAGCGATGCTGGCCGACCTGGCCGAGCAGTATTTCGCGCCGTTCCGGGCCCGTCGGGCCGAGCTGGCGGCCGACCTGGGGTATGTCCAGCGGGTGCTGGCGGAAGGTGCGCAGCGCGCCCGGCAGAAGGCGTCGCAGGTCCTCCAAAGGGCGCAGCGCGCCTGCGGGGTGGTGCGCGAGCTGCCGCGGGGCGACTAGCGCAAGGCGGCGAAACTTTCCTCGCGGCGCTGCTGCCGGCGGCGGTCGTGCTCGCTGAGGAGGATCTTCCGCAGGCGGATCGAGCTGGGCGTGACCTCGACCAGCTCGTCGTCCTCGATATATTCCAGGGCGGCTTCCAGGTCCATCTTCCGCGGCGGTTTGAGCAGGATGTTCTCGTCGCTGCCGGCCGCCCGGATGTTGGTCAGCTTCTTTTCCTTGGTCGGGTTGACGGTCAGGTCATTGTCGCGGCTGTTCTCGCCCACGATCATCCCTTCATAGACTTCGTCGTTGTGGGTCACGAACAGCTCGGCCCGCTGCTGGAGCGTGTTGAGGCTGTAGGCGTTGGCCCGGCCGGTGACCATGGAGACAAGCACGCCGTTGGGCCGCCGCGGGATATCGCCCACCAGCGGCCGGTAGCCGGCATAGCGGTGGTGCATCACCGCCGTGCCCTGCGTGGCATTCAGCAGCCGCGTCCGCAGCCCGATCAGCCCGCGGGCGGGAATCAAGAACCGCGCGTGCGTATACTCCCCGCGGACATGCATCTCTTCCAGTTCGCCCCGCCGCGCACCGACCAGTTCCATCACGCTGCCCAGCCGCTCAGAAGGCACCTCGACCACCAGCGACTCGTACGGTTCGTGCACCTGCCCGTCGATGGTTTTGAGGATCACCTTCGGCTTGCCGACCGACAGCTCATACCCCTCCCGCCGCATGTTCTCGATGAGCACCGACAGGTGCAGCACGCCGCGTCCGGCCACGGCGAACGCTTCGCTCCCTTCCACCTGCCGCACCCGTAAGGCCACGTTCCGCTCCAGCTCCTTCAGCAGCCGCTCGCGGAGCTGCCGGTTGGTGACATACTTGCCTTCCCGCCCGGCAAACGGCGAGTTGTTGACCGAGAAGATCATCTCCAGCGTCGGCTCGTCCACGTGCAGGCGCGGCAGCGGCCGCGGGTGGTCGCGGTGGCAGATCGTATCGCCGATCTCCACCTCGTCGAGGCCCACCACAGCGCAGATGTCGCCGGCGGTGACTTCTTCGACTTCCACCCGGCCCAGCTTCTCGAACGTGTAGAGCTGCTGCACCTTGGCTTCGCGCGGCACGCCATCTTCCTTGATCAGGGCCACGGTCTGCCCTTTGCGGATCGTGCCCGACTGCACCCGCCCGATGGCGATCCGCCCTACGAATTCCGACCAGTCGAGGGTGGTCACCAACATCTGCAAGGGGGCCTCCGGGTCCACCTCCGGCCCGGGAATCGCCTCCAGCACCAGATCGAGCAGCGGGTGGATCGACCCGGTGCGGACGGCCGGATCGTGCGTGGCATAGCCCTCCCGCCCGCTGGCGAACAGATACTTGAAGTCCTCCAGATGCTCTTCCGCCCCCAATTCCATGAGCAGGCCGAACGCTTCATCCAGCGTGGCGTGCGGCTGGGCATCGGGACGGTCGATCTTGTTGATCACCACGATCGGCCGCAATCCTGCTTCCAGTGCCTTGGACAGCACAAACCGGGTTTGCGGCATCGGTCCTTCCGCCGCGTCGATCAGCACCAGCGCTCCATCCGCCATCCGCACGACCCGCTCCACTTCCCCCCCGAAGTCGGCGTGCCCCGGCGTGTCGATGATGTTGATTTTGACGCCCTGATAGGGCAGGGCGATGTTCTTGGCCAGGATCGTAATGCCCCGCTCGCGCTCCAGCTCGTTGCTGTCGAGAATGCACTCTCCCTGGAGCTGGCTCTCCCGGAACTGTCCGCTTTGACGCAGCAGGCAATCGACCAGCGAGGTCTTCCCATGGTCCACATGGGCAATGATCACGATGTTCCGTAAATCCGCTCGACGCATAGCTTTTGGCAAATTTCTGTCGCACTGCCGGCCACCCGCGGCCCTCGCTTGATCGTAGCACCCGCCTGCCGACGCAGGATAGGGGAGCCACCGAGGGGCTTTTGCCGCCAGGCGCCTGGTCTTTGTATTTCGCGTGGAAACGGCGGACGATCCCGCCCTCAAGCAAGTCTATCCGCGGGCGGAAACCTGGCCGCAGCCGAAATCGCGTCCGCCGCAAGCCCGTTTGCTGGCCCGTGGCCGGGTCATACGCTATAAACTCTTGACTTGCGGGATGTTCCGTTCCACTGACTCTGGGGAGACCAGCCCCGTGAACATCGTCTTCGCCAGTAGCGAGGTGGCCCCCTTCTCCAAGACGGGCGGGTTGGCTGACGTGTGCGGCACCCTCCCTCTCGAACTGCATCGGGACGGCCACAACGTGGCGGTGATGAGCCCCGCCTACCGGCAAGTGAAAGCCAGCGGACAGCCGCTCGAACCGCTGGGCGTCAAGTTCGACATCCCCATCGGCAACAAGATCGTCCGCGGTCGGCTGCTGCGGAGCGTGTTGCCGGGCTCGGATGTGCCGGTCTTCTTCGTTGAGCAGGACGAGTACTATGACCGCCCGGAGCTGTATCGCTACAAGGGGGAAGACTACAAGGATAACTGCGAAAGGTTTATTTTTTTCTGCCGGGCCGTGCTGGAGTCGATTCGCTTGTTGCATTTGCAAGTCGACGTGTTGCACTGCCACGACTGGCAGACCGGGCTGATCCCCGCCTACTCGCACATCGAGTACAGCCACGCCTTGGGTTACGAGAACATCGCCTCGGTGCTGACGATCCACAACCTGGCTTACCAGGGCATCTTCTGGCACTGGGACATGCTGCTGACGGGGCTGGACTGGAAGTATTTCAACATGCACCAGATGGAGTTTTACGGCAAACTGAACCTCCTGAAGACGGGCATGGTGTTTGCCGACTGGCTCACGACGGTCAGTCCGACCTATGCCAAGGAAATCCAGACCGAGGCGATGGGCTGCGGTCTGGATGGCGTGCTGCGGCAGCGGAGCGAGCAGCTAACCGGCATCGTCAACGGTGTGGACTACAGCATCTGGAACCCAGCCACCGACCCGCACTTGCCGCAGCGCTACGATCTGAGCAACTGGCGCGAAGGCAAGGCCACATGTAAGGCGTTTCTGCAAAACGAGTTAGGGCTGCCCGTCTCGCCTCGCACGCCGGTGCTGGCGCTCATTGGCCGGCTGTGCGAGCAGAAAGGCTGGGACCTGGTGGTCGAGGTGCTCCGCCGCTGGGCCACCCAGGTCGATGCCCAGTGGGTCGTCCTGGGGACAGGCGAGCCGTACTATCACGAAGTGCTGGGCCAGATCTCTCGCGAGTTTCCCAACCGCGTGGCGTGCCGGTTGGAATTCAACGATCCGCTGGCTCACCGGATCGAAGCGGGTGCCGACATGTTCCTCATGCCCAGCCGCTACGAGCCGTGCGGGCTGAACCAGCTTTTCAGCTTGAAATATGGTACGGTCCCCGTCGTCCGGGCCACAGGCGGGCTGGTCGACACCGTGACCGACACCACACCCCAGACGCTGGCCGCCGGCACTGCCACCGGCTTCTCCTTCGAGCCCATGACGGCTGACGCCTTCGAAGCCACCCTCCGCCGGGCGGTGGACACCTATTGGCAGAACGAGCCGATTTGGCGACAACTGGTGGAGACAGGGATGCAACAGGACTGGTCATGGAAAGCCAGCGCCAAGAGGTATCTCGAGGTGTACGACCGCGCCTATCAGTACCACCAGCAGCAGCGGGAGCGCTTGCGCGCCCGCTGAGCCCTTCGCCAAAGCTGACGAGCCACGGTGCGGCCCCGGCGGCCGGCTGGCTCTGCGGGTCTTTGGCCTTTCCGCTGACGGCATGTCGGAATTCCGCCAAGATCCGCTTTCCGGTCGCTGGGTGATCATTGGAGGGGAGCGCGCGGGGCGTCCCAATGAGTTCGTGGAAGCGGCAACCCGCGCGAAAGATATTCCTTGTCCTTTTTGCCCGGGCCACGAAAGCCAGACACCTTCCCCCGTCGCCGTTTATCCGCCGCAAGCGACCTCCGAGGTCGCGCCCGCGGCGGCTGCTGAAACTGCGTGCTCTGGTGAATCTGGGTTGATTGGCAAATTCCAGTCGCCGGGTGGCATTAGCAACAGTCGTCGCGCCGCCACTGGGAGCCCTGCGTCAAGTGCCTGGGCCGTGCGGGTGGTGCCCAACAAATACCCGGCCGTCTGCGATTCGGCCCACGGCCTGGCCGGGCCAGATGCTGGCACGCGGCCTGGGGCGTCGGCCGAGCTGTTCCGTTCCGTACCCGGCTACGGTCGGCACGAGGTGATCATCGAATCGCCGCGGCATGTGGCCAGCGTCAGCGAGCTTTCGCCGGAAGAAGCGGCCCTGGTGTTTCGCGTCTATCGGGATCGGATGCTGCAAATCAAGGCGGAGCAACGTTTTAAGTATGTGCAGATCTTCAAGAATGTTGGGCCGGCCGCCGGCGCATCGCTGGAACATATTCACAGCCAGCTTGTAGCTCTTCACGAGATTCCCGAGGTGGTGCAGCAGGAACTGGCGTCGTGCGCGGAATATTACCGGCGGCACGGGCGCGGGCTGCTGGCGACACTTCTTGAGGGAGAACTGGAGGCCCAGACGCGGATCGTGGCCCAGACGGAGCATGTAGTCGCCTTTTGTCCCTACGCCAGCCGGTTCGCATGGGAAGTGTGGGTGCTGCCGCGTCGGCCGGCGGCTGGCTTTGAAGACAGTGAAGACAGGGAACTTGAGGAGGCTGCGCAAGTCATCCGGGATCTGATCGGTCGTATCGAACGTGCGGTGGGGCAGGCAGCATATAACTACTTTCTGCACACTCTGCCCTTTGACGGGGCGGTGACGGAACACTATCACTGGCATGTAGAGCTGGTGCCGCGTTTGACGAAGACGGCCGGGTTTGAGTGGAGTACCGGTTGTTTCATCAATCCGGTACCGCCCGAGTGGGCGGCGGAGCAATTGCGTGCGTCGGGTCCGGCTGTTCGATCCTTGCAGGCAAAGCAGGGCAGGAAGCCTGAAGGCGCCCGGTGAGCGAGGCGATTCCGGTGGGGAAGGCTGTTCGACCCGCGGGAAGTTTGCCGATACATCGTGGTCATCGGACGTTGCGTTCGGGCATGGCGGCCCGACTGTGGCCTGCTGGAGCGTGGCACCGACCGCCCGCTGCGTTGCGGCAGCCTTCGCCCCCGCCGACGACGGCCTGGCAGCCCTCCTGCGGCCGGCTCGCTCGGGGTTCCCAGTCGCCTTGCGCCATGGAGTTTGTCTCCGCCGATGAGTGTCCTCCGCCTGTGCCTGGTCCTGCATAATCACCAACCGGTTGGCAATTTCGACGGGGTATTCGAGCAGGCCTATCACGATGCCTACCGGCCGTTTCTGGATTTGTTCGAGCAGTTCGATCTGCCGATCAGCCTGCACACCAGCGGTCCGCTGATGGAGTGGCTGGACGAGCGGCATCCCGACTATGTGGACCGGCTGGCGCACCTGGTGGCGGCGGGCCGGATCGAGATCATCGGGGGCGCGTTCTACGAACCGATCCTGACGATGATCCCTTCGCGGGATCGCATCGGCCAGATCACGGGGTACACCCGCTGGCTGACGCAGCGTCTGGGTGCGAAGGTGCAGGGGATGTGGATTCCCGAACGGGTCTGGGAGCAGTCGCTGACCAGCGACCTGGTGACGGCGGGCATCCGCTACACGCTGCTGGACGACTTCCATTTCAAACGGGCCGGGCTGACCGAAGAGCAGCTTGCTGGCTACTACCTGACCGAGGACGACGGCCGGGTGCTGGCGATCTTTCCGGGCAGCGAGACGCTGCGGTACACGATTCCCTTCCAGTCGCCGCAGGCCACGCTGGACTATTTGCGGCAGATCGCCCAGCGGCAGCCGGGGGCCGTGGTGGTGTTCGGCGACGACGGGGAGAAGTTCGGCGTCTGGCCCGAGACGAAGCAGCACGTGTACGACCGCGGCTGGCTGCGGCAGTTCTTCGAGGCCCTGGCGGCGCAGCGCGACTGGCTGCAGGTGACCACGCTGGCCGAGGCCTTCGAGCAGGTGCCGCCGCTGGGGAAGATCTATCTGCCCGACGGATCGTATCGCGAGATGACCCAGTGGGCCTTGCCCACCGACCAGCAGATCGAACTGGAACAGCTCGTGCATGAGCTGGAGCACGACCCGCGCTGGCCGCGGCTGAAACGGTTCTTGCAGGGCGGCTTCTGGCGGAATTTCAAGGTGAAGTATCCCGAGGCGAACGAAATGTACGCCCGGATGATGATGGTCAGCCGCCGCCTGGCCCAGCTCGAAACCACGCAGCAGGTGGGGCTTGCGCTCGGCACCGCCGGCGTGCCTGCCGCCGCGGAAGGAGACCGGGCTGCGCCGGAAGCGGCACCGGGCCACGAGCTGGACGAGGCCCGGCGGGCCTTGTACCGCGGCCAGTGCAACTGCCCCTACTGGCACGGCGCGTTCGGCGGCATCTACCTGCCGCACCTGCGCAACGCGATCTACCACCAGCTCATCGCGGCCGACAACTGGCTCGACCAGGCGGCCGGCCGCAGCGGGCCGTATGTCGAAGCCACCGCCGACGACTACAACTTCGATGCCCGGCAGGAAGTGCGGCTGGCCAGCGATCAGCTCGTGTGCCTGGTCGCTCCAGCAGCCGGCGGCATGCTGTACGAGCTGGACGTGCGGACGATCGGCCACAACCTATTGGCCACGCTGGCCCGCCGTCCCGAAGCGTATCACCCCAAAATCCGCTGCGGGGCCAGCCCCGCGCCCGGCGAAGTGGCCAGCATCCACGACCGCATCGTGTGCAAGCAGCCGGGGCTGGAAGCGCGCTTGCAATACGACCGCTGGCCGCGGAAGAGCCTGCTGGACCATTTCTTCCTCCCGCACGTGACGCCCGAAGCGGTCCGCCGCGGGGACGCGGAAGAGCTGGGCGACTTCGTCCAGGGCATCTATGAATCCAAAATCCGCCGCAGCAGCGACCGCGTGCAGGTGCAACTGACCCGCCTGGGACGTGTGGCGGGGCGGGAGATCCGCCTGACCAAGGGTCTGACGCTCACGGCCGGCAGCCCGACGGTCGAGGTGGCTTACCTTCTGGAGAACCTGCCGGCGGACCTGCCGTTGCACCTGGCGATCGAGTGGAACTTCGCGGGGCTTCCGGCCGGTGCCGACGACCGCTACTTCCACGACGGGCAGGGTCGGCGGCTGGGGCAGCTTGGCACCACCTTGGACCTGTCCGAGGCCCACGCGCTGCACCTGACCGACCAGTGGCTGGGGATCGACGTGGGCTTGCAGTTCAACCGCCCCACCGCCTTGTGGACCTATCCCGTGGAAACGGTCAGCCAGTCGGAAGGGGGCTTCGAGCTGGTGCACCAGTCGGTGGTGGTGCTGCCGCACTGGCTGATCCGTCCCGATGCGGCGGGACGCTGGTCGGTCACGATGCAGCTTGCCGCCGACACCCGCCAGGCCACGCGGCGTCTGATCCCCCGCGACGAGCTGGCCGCCAGCGGCGTGTGAGGCGTAAGGCCGCTGGCGCGTGAGGGGCGGGGCTGAGGCGCCACCGGCGTACATCCTGCACAATCGTTGCTAGCCGACCGGCCGCTGCGGCGGGCCGCGAGCTTTGCCGGGCTGCGGCCCGGCTGTGCCCGCTGCCGCACCGCAGGGGAGGGATATACTAGGAAACAAGGCCGGGCTGCCGCCGCGCCCCAAGCGGTCTGGCGCCTCTGCCCGGTCCCTCTGGCTGCGTGGGGTCTGCCTGTGCCTCGTCCGATGCCGCTGATCGTCCTGCGAGTCGCGTTCGTTTTGGTCGCGATCGGCATCGCGACGCTCCTGGTCACCAGCCAGGGCTTTGTCGAGCTGGACAATCCGTCTTGGCTGCCGTGGGCGGTGTTCCTGGGCACGCTGGGCATGGCCGCCGGCACGATCGCCCTGGATGTCCTCATCCCCCGCAAGCCGATCGAGATCATCTCGGCCGTCTATTTCGGCCTCCTGGTCGGCGTGTTCCTCACCTACGTGGTGATGCTCGTGCTGACGCCGCTATTGCCGGCGATCGACCCCAAAGGTCCGCCCAATCCCTGGGCCATCCGCCTGCGCACGGCGACGCCGCTGCTGGTGGGCATGGTGCTGTGCTACCTGTGCATCAGCATCCTGGTGCAGACTAAGGACGACTTCCGCTTCATCATTCCCTATGTCGAGTTCGCCAAGGAGGTGAAGGGTCTGCGGCCGTACATCCTCGACACGAGCGTGGTGATCGACGGACGGATCGCCGACCTGGTCGAGACCAACGTGCTGGACAACCAGCTCATCATGCCGCGGTTCATCCTCAGCGAGCTGCAGGCGATCGCCGACTCGTCGGACAAGCTGCGTCGGGCCCGCGGCCGCCGCGGTCTGGACATCCTCAACCGCCTGCGGAACAATCCGCACGTCGATCTGAAGATCTACGACCGCGAGCTGCCCGAAATGGACGGCCAGCCGGTCGATATGAAGCTGGTGCTTTTGGCCAAGCACCTGGAAGGCAAGATCGTTACCGGCGATTACAACCTCAACAAGGTGGCCAAGCTGCACAACGTGCCGGTGATCAACCTCAACGACATCGCCAACGCGCTTAAGCCGGTCTTTTTGCCGGGCGAGACGGTCAGCGTGCGGATCATCAAGCCGGGGGAGGAAGCGGGACAGGGCGTGGGCTATCTCGACGACGGGACGATGATCGTGGTGGAAGGAGGCCGCGAGCACATCGGCCAGGAGGTGAGAATCCACGTCACCAGCGTCTTGCAGACGTCGGCCGGGCGGATGGTCTTCGGCCGTTACCTGGCGTCGTGAACGGCACAGCCCGGTCGGCCGCCGCTCACCGCGAGGCTTCTGGCACTGGCGGCGCGTTGGCCGCCTCGGCGCCGAACTGCGCAGGCACGCTCATCTTCAGCTCCGCGGCTAAAAACGCCAGCACATCGGCTGCGGCTTCGATCTGCTTAGTCGTCGGCGTGCCCGCCCCGTGTCCCGCCCGCGTCTCGATCCGGATCAGCACCGGACGGTCCGCCGCCTGGGCGGCTTGCAGCGCCGCCGCGAACTTGAAGCTGTGCGCGGGCACCACCCGGTCGTCGTGGTCGGCCGTGGTGATCAGCGTGGCCGGGTAGCAGCGCCCCGGGCGGAGGTTGTGCAGCGGCGAGTAGGCATAGAGCGTACGGAACTGCTCCGGATCGTCCGACGAGCCGAATTCGCCGACCCACGCCCAGCCGATGGTGAACTTGTGGAAGCGGAGCATGTCCATCACGCCCACGGCCGGCACGGCGGCGGCGAACAGCTCCGGCCGCTGCGTCATGACCGCGCCCACCAACAAGCCGCCATTGCTCCCGCCGCGGATCGCCAGGTGCTGCGGCGAGGTATAGCCCTGCGCAATCAGGAACTCGGCTGCGGCGATGAAGTCGTCAAACACGTTCTGTTTGCGCTCGCGGCGGCCCGCCTCGTGCCACTCGCGGCCATACTCGCCGCCCCCGCGCAGATTGGCCACCGCGTACAGCCCGCCCATCTCCAGCCAGGCGATCGTGCTGACCGAAAACGTCGGCGTCTGCGGGATGTTGAAACCGCCGTAGCCGTAGAGGATCGTCGGCTGGCGGCCATCGCGCGGCACATCCCGCCGCCCCACGAGAAACAGAGGCACCCGCGTACCGTCTTTGCTGGTGTAGAAAAGCTGCTGCGTCTGGTACTGCGACGGATCGAACGCCAAACGCGGCTCACGGAACAGCGTGCTTTCGCCGCGGATCACGTCGTAGCGATAGATCGAGCCGGGCACCGTGAAGCTGCTGAACGCATAGAACGTCTCCGTGTCGGTTCTCCGTCCGGCAAAACCGCTGGCCACGCCCAGGCCCGGCAGCGCTATCTCGCGAACCGGCCGCCCCTGGCGGTCGAACACCCGCACCCGCGAACAGGCATCGTGCAGGTAGCGCACCAGGAAATGGTCTGCCACCAGGCTGGCCGCTTGCAACGTATCTTCGTTCTGCGGCACCACGTCGCGCCAGGCTGTCCGCTGCGGCTGGGCCAGATCGATCTCGACAATCCGGCCGCGGGGGGCCTCCAGGTCGGTCGCGACCCACAGCCGCTGGCCTTCGCTGCTGATCACGTCGTAGTCCGCATCGAAGCCGGTGATCAGCTCCTCGACCGGTGCGTCCGCCGCCCCCAGCCGCTGATAGAACACCTGCGATTTCGGCTCGCTCCCCCGCCAGACCGTGATCCACAGAATCTGCCCGTCCTCGCTGACCTCGCCGCGGAAGCCCCACTCCTTCTGGTCCGGACGATGGTACACCAGCCGGTCCTCCGACTGCGGCTGGCCTAGCGAGTGGAAATACAGCTTCTGGTAGTAATTGGTCCCGGTATAGACCGATCCCGGCGGCGGCTCGTCGTAGCGGCTGTAATAAAACCCGCTGCCGTCCGGCAACCAACTGACGGAAGAGAACTTGATCCAGCGCAGCTCGTCCGGCCGCCACTGGCCGCTTTCCACCTCCAGCACACGCCAGGTTTGCCAGTCGGAGCCCGCGCTGGCCAGACCGATCGCCACCAGCCGGCCATCCTCGCTGGGCACCCAGCCGGACAGGGCTATCGTGCCATCGTCGCTGAGCTTGTTCGGGTCCAAGAGCAGCCGCGGCGTGCCGTCCAGCCGATCGAGCACGTACAGCGCGCTCTGGTTCTGCAAACCGTCATTGCGGGTGAAGAAATAGCGATCACCACGGCGAACAGGCAATCCATACCGCTCGTAGTTCCACAGCGTCTCCAGCCGCCGGCGCACCAGCGGCCGATGCGGCACCTGCGCCAGCCACGCGAAGGTCAGCCGGTTCTGCGCTTCGATCCAGGCCCGCGTCTGCGGGCTGTCCAGCTCTTCCAGCCACCGGTACGGGTCCGGCACCCGCACACCGTGATACACGTCCACATGATCTGAACGGGGTGTCACAGGGTACATCAGAGGCATGGTTTGGGCGGCTCGAGGCGCTGTATCGACGGAGGATTGGGAACGGGCACGCAATAGCAGCCGGCCAAAGCGGCCTGCCTGCCGCGGCCCGGCCAGCACGGGCCAGCCTGCTAGCAGCACCGCCACCAGGGCCCACGACCATCCCAAGCGTCCCACACACAGCATCGATGGTCTCCTCGCTTCTCGGTAGAGCGGCACCGAATCTCGACCAAAACCGCTGTGTTTTATAGCCAATCACCACCGTGCCGCCCATGGACGCTCGCCGGTGTGGGCGGGCAACGGAATGACGGACGCAGGTTCACACTCATTGCCGCACGCCCTATAGTGAACCTGGATGGGCCAGCGACGCGGCTTCTGAGGACGGCACGATTCCCACGGTACTCGGTCCGCTGCGCTCCGTCCCTCCGCCGGCAGAGTCCACGCGATCTTCCCCCAAACGAGCTTGTCGCACGATGTCGGACGAGCCGCTGGATGCCATCGTCGTCGAAACGCCAGACGCCGCGGCAAGCACGTCAGCCGAGTCGCCCGGCGCCGCACCCGGCGCGACCTCGACCTGGCGGCAGTGGATCGACGACCCGTGGATGCTCCTGGGGACGCTCTTTTTTATCACTGCGGCCTTGGGTTTACCCCTATTGTGGATGAGCAAGGCTTTTTCCGTACGGGCGAAGCTCTTTTGGTCGCTGGCCGTCGTGGCCTGGACGGCACTCATCCTGGCCCTGTTCGGGCTGGTGATGTGGTGGTGCTATCAGCAGATTCAGCAAGCACTGCTGGTCGCAGACCTCGCGTCGTAACCTTAGGGATAAATAGAACTTGCGGCAATCCACAAGTGATAGAGGAGCTGGTCCTCAGCCTGCTGCCGTTCAGCGAGCCTCAGCCGGCCGCTTTCAGCTCGGCCAGGTGCTGGGCCGTAGCCACCAGTCGATCCCAGTTGGCGGCGATGTATTCCGGCGGGCCGCCGATCTGGGCCACGTACTGAGCGCACAGCTCCGTGGGCACCATTTCGATCGCATTCCACGGGCAGACCGTCAGTTCGTACGGGTTGGTCTTCTTCTGGGGGATATGGACGCACACCTCGCAGCCCACGCACCGCTCGATGTCGATCTCGCACCAGGCCTGAACGCCCTTGACCGCGTGATGAATCGTCTTCAGCGAGATGCAATCGACCGGGCAGACTTCGAGACACGACTCGCAGCCAGTGCAGTTGTCGGCGTTGATCACCGCCACTTCTTTCGGCAGCTTTTTGCGAGGTCCCGCTTTGGCCATTTATGGAAGTCCTTACTCAGGAAGCATTTGCGACTTAGGCTGGATAAGCGTGAGCTGGCCCACAAGCCCAAACAATCTGCTGCGGAAAGCCGCAATATCGGCTGTTTGCAGAGGCGGGTTTCTGGCCGGCCACTGCGACCCAATCGTCAAGCATTATAGGACACCTGCTAGACCCCGCCAATTGGCCGGCCGACCAGGGAGCGCCTGCCGCCCCGCTCGACCGACAACGCATTCAACCAACGCGAGCACATTTTTATTAAAAAATTGTTTTCTGGCACAGCTTGCGGGGGCGACCAGGGGGCCGATAGCTAGGGGCACCGTAAGGTGTTGTAGTCTAAGGATTTGTGGATGTCTGAGATCGCTTATCGGCCCGTGGCGCTTTTTTCGGATAAAGGCACATCGCGGAATCGCTCATGGCAATGGCGGCATTGATCGGCCGACCGGTGGTACAAGCGGGTTACGGTCTGCGGAGCCGGCGGCCGGCTGCCCAATCGCTGCCACTGGCGCAGTTCGGACTCCAGCTTGCCAGCCGTGGACTCCGCCTCGGCGAGCAGTTCTCGAAAAACGGCCGGCTGGCGAGTTACCGACTCCTGGCGGGCCAGCTCGCGGTATTGCTCCTTAAGCAACAGCACCTCATGCGCCGCGTCCAGGTCGGGCTGGCTGGGTACGCGGCCCCAACCGGCCGCAGCCAACTGCTTGATCCGCTCGAAAATCTCATCGATGTTCACCATAGCGGATGCCAGAGGCGGCACCGGGGCGACCTCGCGAAGCTCGGCCGGATGCTCCGCAATCTGTGCGGCAGGCAGGGGGGCGGCTTGTTGAACGGTTTGAAACAGACCCCGGTAGTTGGGGCTCGTCCCGGCCATCTCCAACACGCTTAAGGCGACCGACTTGGACAACAGCCCAGCCGCGACACAGCCAGAGGCGGCTGCCGCGGGGCTGCGGTGCTTGCCGTGGTGGCAATGGATGTAAATCGGGCCGGGCAGCTCCTGAATCGCCTTCGCGAGCGTCACGAGCCGCTCGTGAGAGATGCCATCATACCCATGCGGAAGATGGACGTAGCGCAAGCCGAACTTTCGGGCGGTTTCGACATCTGGCCGGGCGCCATCGACGCTGATGATCGTCTTGACGCCTGCTTGTGCCAGCGCTGCGAAAGCGGCCTCGCCCGCGGGCAGTCCGCCGGAAATCACACGCTCATGGAGCTGGATGGCGTTGGGCACGCCGGGCAGGTCCAACCGTCGTGGTAACGGGCCTGCCTTCGGCGGCCCCGGCGCCGTAGCGCCCTGGGGCGCCAAAGCCGGTGGCGGCTGGACGGCGGATGACTGCGCCGCAACCATCGCCGTCCACCACATCACCAAGCTCACCCCTCCGCCGAGGGCGCCTTTGGGCAGCATGATGCGCACGTCCCTGACCGGACGGCAAGGCGAGGCGGGCTATTTCTTCACCTGCACGTAAAAACCGGCATTCAGCAGCGCTTGCACCAGTTCGCCCGGCTTGAAGTTCCCCTCGACGACGAACGAGGTCTTCCGGTTCTGGATGTCGGTGCCGGTCACGCCAGGCACGGCGGTCACGGCCGCTTTGATGGCATTGGTGCAGGCCCCGCAGCAGTTGTGGATGCCGGTCAGCTCCAGACGCTGGGCCGTCTCCGCACCTGTCTGGATCGGCGGGAACTTGACTTGATCACTGTCGAGCTTGCCATAGAAGCCGGCGGCCGCCAACGCGTCGATCGCCTTCTGGGCCGCTGCTTTGCTTTCAGCCACCAGCTCGATCGTCTTGGCCTGCTGGTTCGACGTGTGCTTCACGCCGGCCACGTCCTTCAGTGCGGCATCGACTCCGCGCAGGCACTGCCCGCAGCACAGGTGCGTGGCCGATACCGTCACCTTCACTTCCGCCCGAGCCTGCGGCACCACGGCCAGGCCCATGACCAGACCGACAGCCAGGATGATGCGCGACATGTTCGTCCTCCCTCTGTGAGATGTTTCGAGGAACAATACGGAAACTTCGCCCAAACTGCCGTTTATGGTGCCGCGCCCGGCGGGACAATGCAATGACGGCACGCTCGCGGGGGCATCGTGCCAAGTGCCGGGACGTGCCGCGGCTGGCCGCAGATGAGCTGCTCACAGCCGCGAGCTGCTCATGGCCGGACGGCCCGCGCGTGTGTCACCGCCACGACCAGCCATGACCGCCGCGGCACGTGCTGAAGGCGTCTGGCCACGCATCCGCCGATCGCCAGGCTGGCCCTGGCCGGCGGCACGTCCTCCGGCTTCGGCGCGCCGACAAACCCGGTGTCTACCTTGCCCGCAATCGCCCGCAACGCGTTGGTCTTCACCATCCCCACCGCCGCCGCGATCCGCTGGAACATCCCCTGGTTGTACTGCCGCGTCTCGGCTACGCCAGAACCCGGCAGGATGTCGTGGAAATGGCTGAACAGCACATCCACCCAGTTGTCGCGAAGAACCTTCGCCGGGTACTCCTTGCCTGCGATCCGGCTGGCGAGCGTCGCCGCGATCTCCGCCTCGATCAGGTAGTTCTCGCCCAGCCGGTTGTTCCGCTTGATTTGCGTCTGCGTCGTGTAGCAGCCGGTGAACTCGAAGTTCAGTTCCTTGTCGATGACCGGCCACTTGTCCCCGTTCTGCTCCAGTATCTTGTAATACTCGCGTGTGGTCGCCAGTTTGAAGTTCGGATAGATCGGCCAGGCGTTCATCTCGTGGCACCGCAGGATGTCCCGCCGGGTCGGCCCGCCGCCGTGGTCGCCCACGCCATAGACGTTCAGCCAGTCGCGAAGCCCGGTCTTCCTGCAGAATTTCAGCATCGCCATCGCGTTGTGCGGCGCGATGTGATCGTTGTACCACGTCGTCTCGAGATTCACGAGGATGCGCGAGCCGTCCGGCCCCTGGTACCAGAACACGGGCGGCTTTTCCCAGTTGCCTCCGCGGCACATGTAGTAGTACTTCACCCCCCCGCGCGCGTCGATCGTCGGGATCGTCAGGGCGTGCCCGAATGTGTCCGGCGACCAGTCGATCGGCACGTCCTCAGGCGTAAGTCCCATCTGGTTCTTCATGAACTGCCGCGTGTAGAGCAGGTGCCTCGCCAGCGCCTCGCCCGAGGCGATGTTCTTGTCGCCCTCCACCCAGTGCGACGCCGCTACTTCCCAGCGACCTTCCTTCACCCGGCACTTGATCTGCTCGAACAGCTCCGGGTTGTAGTCGCGCATGATCGCGTAGACGCTCGCCTGGCTCTGCGTGTAGCAGAAGTCCGGAAACTCGTCCATCAATTTGAGCACGGTCAGGAATGTGTCGTTGGTCACCGCCACCGTCTCGGGCCACGACCACATCCAGTTCATGTCGATGTGCCCATGACCGGCGCAGTGGATCGTGTACGTCTTGGCCACCTCACCCACCGGCGCAAGAACTGCTTCCGCCTCCGAGACCGCCTTCTCGATCCCCGAAACCCCGCCGCTTGCCAGCGCCTGCTCAACCTTCGCATACGCCTGGTCGATCAGTTTCGGCCAGCCCGCCGCTTTTTTCCCGGCCAGTTCCGCCAATCCCTCGGCGAACTCCACCTCCGCCAGGAACCGCTCCACATGCTGGTTGTTCAGCGCACCCAGGTTCCCCGCCTTCCGCTGCAACGTTTCACGACGCCCAAGAGGCATATGTCATCTCCCTCACGCATGTTCTCGACGTATGGATCATTCCGAGCGGCACCAAAATACCACATCTCCTTCCACCCACAAGTCCGCGCTCAGCCTCCATTGACGCCTGCCCATGCCGTCTTTCCCATCCCATACGCCCGTATCCGGCAACTGCTCCGCAGGCACGGAAAGCCCCGGGTTGCTTGTCACTGCGACGCCGGGTTGGCCAGGATCGCTTGTCGCGGCCGGTCGTTGCTGTAGCTATTGTTGTGTGTGGCAGAGTCGCCCCGGCTGTGGTGTGTCCGTTGCTGCCATTGCCTGGGCGTCTTTGGTGTCTTGGCGGTTCGATTCGCCGTTGTCCTCGCACGTTCCAACGGACCACGGACCAGCGACAGCCATCTCCCTCCCACTTGCCCAACCACCCCAACCTGCGATAATCAGGCAAATTCGCGGGAGGTAGCGATGGCGGATGAAGTTTCCATTCGGCACGAACCGCTCACGATTCCTACGTACCGCATCGGCCCAGCCGAGCAGTGCCCCATGTTCTACGCCGGCCGGGGTTACCAGGGCGCAAAGGGCCCCATCTACCCTTATCCGCTGCTCGATAAGCTCACCGACACCCGCGAGGACCGCACCTACGACGCCATTTACCTCGAAAACCGATACCTGCAACTGTGCGTCCTGCCCGAACTGGGCGGCCGGATCTTCTCCGGCCTCGACAAGACCAATAATTACGACTTCATCTACCGCCAGCACGTGATCAAGCCCGCTCTGATTGGCATGCTTGGTGCCTGGATCTCCGGCGGCGTCGAGTGGGATATTCCGCACCACCACCGCCCGACGACCTTCATGCCGATCGACTACCATGTTGCCGCCAATCCGGACGGCAGCCGGACCCTCTGGCTCGGCGAGATCGAGCGCCGCCACCGCATGAAATGGATCGTCGGCTTGACGCTCCGCCCCGACCGGTCGTACCTGGAGGTCACCATCCGCCTGTTCAACCGCACGCCGTACGTGCACTCGTTCCTGTGCTTTACCAACCTCGCCGTGCACGTGAACGACACCTACCAGGTGATCTTCCCCCCGTCCACCGAGTGGGGCACCCAGCACGCCAAGTGCGAGTTCATCCGCTGGCCCATCGCCGACGGCACCTACGCTGGCGTCGACTATTCCGCAGGCGTCGATGTCTCCTGGTGGAAGAACCACCCCGACCCGCTGTCGATCTTTGCCTGGAACGACACCGACGACTTCTTCGGCGGCTACGACCACGGCCGCCAGGCCGGCATCGTCCACTTCGCCGACCACCATACCGTTCCCGGCAAGAAGTTCTTCACCTTCGGCAACGGCGCCCCGGGCCGGATGTGGGACAAGATCCTCACCGACACCGACGGCCCCTATGTCGAACTGATGGCCGGCGCCTTCTCCGACAACCAGCCCGACTACAGTTGGATCCAGCCGGGCGAAACGAAGGACATTACAGAATACTGGTACCCCATCCGCGACCTCGGCGGCATCAAGAACGCCAACCGCGACGCCGCGGTGAATCTCGACGTGGACGACCGCGGCATGTGCCGCCTCGCCTTCAACACCACCGAGGACATTCCTGCCGTTACCGTCCTGCTCCGCGCGGGCGACAGGACCCTGTTCCAGCGAGAGATCCGCATATCCCCCGCCGCACCGTTCGTCACGGAACTGGCCCTCCCGCAGGGGGTTCAGCCACAAGACCTTCACGCCAGTCTGGAACTGCCGTCCGGCCGGGAACTGATCGCTTACCAGCCCATCCGCCCGAAACACCATCCCAAACCCCAGCCGGTCATACCGCCGGCCGCCCCGAAGGACATTGCCTCGAACGAGGACCTGTACCTGGCCGGCCTTCGCCTGGAGCAGTTCCACAGCCCCGCCTCCGAACCGGATCCTTACTATGAGGAGGCCCTCAAGCGCGACCCAGACGACATCCGCGCCAACACCGCCCTCGGCATCCTCTACTGCAAGCGAGGCGTGTTTGAGCAGGCCGAGCAACACCTCCGCCGCGCGGTGCAGCGTCTGACACGCAACTACACACGACCGAAGGACGGCGAGCCGCTGTACTACCTCGGCGTCGCCCTCGACGCCCAGGACAGGACCGCCGAAGCCCGCGACTGGCTCGAACGCGCCGCTTGGAGCCACGCCTGGCACGCCGCCAGCCACCACCTCCTCGCCCGGATCGCCTGCCGCCGGAAGGACTGGTCAGCCGCGTTGGCACACATAGGCCGGTCGCTTTCCTCCAACTCGCTTAACACCAGCGCCCTGAGCCTCAAGACCGCACTGCTGCGGGTGACAGGCCGTCTGGATGATGCCCTGGCCCTGGCCTGCTCGACACTGGCCATTGACCCTCTCGACTGGCACGCCCGCAACGAACGAGTCCTCGCGCTGCTGTCCATGGGCCAGGCAGATGCCGCTCAGCTGGAGAGCCAGAGGCTTGTCCGCTCCCTCCAGGATCCCGAAACCTGGCTCGAACTCGCCGCCGACTACGAGGCCCTGGGCCTGTGGGACGAAGCGATCGACGTCCTGACCAGGTGCCTCTCCGCCCGCCCCGCAGCCGACGCCCATCCGATGCTGCACTACGCCCTCGACTTCTACGCCGAACAGAAAGCGGCTGGTTGCCATCCTCCCCAGGGACGGACCATCCACGGGCTCAGAACCCTTCCACCCGGCTGCGATAGCCGATCCACAGCGATGTGTCCGCAAGACTCTCGCACGCTTGACCACATTGAGGGGCCTGACCCCATCGGACGTCTCTGCTTCCCCTTCCGCTGGGAGTCCGCCCACTGGCTCCGCGCCGCCATCAGGCGTAACCCCGCCGACAGCCGGGCTCACTACTACCTGGGCAACCTCCTCTACGACCACCAGCCGCGCCAAGCCCTGCTGGCCTGGGAAGAGTCGCGCCGCCTGGACCCGACCTTCTGGCTCGTGCACCGCAACCTGGCCATCGCCTACGCCCGTTTCGACGGCAACCGCCGGCGCGCTATCGCCAGCCTCCGCCGCGCCATCGAGTGCAACCCTCGCGAGCCGCGCCTGTTCCTCGAACTTGACCAGCACCTCGAAGCCGACGGCGCCCCGGCTGAGGATCGCCTGTCCCTGCTCGAGTGCAACCACGCTGTCGTCGCCCAGCGAGACGACGCTTTGCTCCGCCAGATCAGCCTGCACGTGCTGCTCGGCCAGTACGACCGGGCGATCGAGTTGCTCGACAGCCGGCACTTCCATATCTGGGAAGGCGGCGAGCACTCCGTCCACGACATCTACGTTGACGTCCACCTGCTCAAAGGCCGCAGGCTCTCGGCCGCCGGGCGTCATCGCGAAACCCTGGCCGAATACCTGCTCGCAGCCGAGTACCCGGATCGCTTCGAGGTGGGCGAACCCAATGACGCCGGTCGGGCCGCCCAGGTCTTCTACCACGTGGGTACCGCCCACGATGCCCTGTCCCAACCCGACCAGGCCCGCGCGGCCTTCCAGCGCGCCGCCCGGAAGGCCCGCAAAGGCACCGACCTCCCGTACTATCAGGGCCTCGCCCGCCGCAAACTCGGCGACGAACCCGGCGCACTCGCCTGTTTCAACGATCTGATGAACTTCGCCCGCGAAATGCTCGCTGGCACCGCTACCGACTTCTTCGAAAAATTCGGCGCTCGCCGCACCGAGTCCGCTCGCCAGGCCCAGGCCCACTATCTCTCCGCCTGTGCCTCCCTCGGTCTCAACGACCCCCTTGCCGCCCGTCAGGCCCTCGAACAAGCCATCCGCCTCGATCCCACCCACCTCTGGGCCCGCACCCTGCTGGCCAGTCTGGATTCAGAGGAATGGTCTCTCCTGGGACGTCAGTCGCCGTAGTCGCTGTTGTGACCGTTACCGGCACCCAACCTGCTGTGTGCCCCTCAAGCCGCTCCGCCCTCCCTCTGCGGTGCCAACTCCTGGATCCGGCTCCAGATCAGCTCCGCGATGCGCTCCCGCGTCTGCCTGTCGATCGGCCGGCCGTAGAACTCCGACAGGTCCACCGGCCGGCCATATCGCACGCGTGCCTTGTGCCGACGCAGATAACTCCAGGCTGTGCTCTCGCTGTGACGCGTGCCGCTGATATGCACGGGGATCACCGGCGCACGCGAGTGCACGGCCAGCAACGTAATGCCGCTTCGCGGCCGGTTGTCCTGGTCCGGTCGTTCGATCCGCCCCTGCGGGAAGATGCCCACAAGAAGGCCCTCCTCGAGCCGACGGATCGCATCGCGTGTGGCGGCCAGGTCCTGGCCCGTCCGCGTCGCCGGGATGCAGCCGATGCCGCGTAGCAACCAGCCGATCAGCGGCATGTCGTAGTACTCCTTGGCGACCATGAACCCGATCAGCCGCTTCGGGCACGTGGCGTACATCAGCAGCGGGTCGATGAAACTCGTGTGGTTCGCAGCCAGGATGGCAGGCCCTTGCGCCGGCACGGTGCACGGGCCGACTCGCTGCACCCCGAACCGCCACTTCGCGTAAAATTGGGTCAGCCGCCACAGCAGCAGTTGCCAGCCCCGCATGCCTGCCCGCCGGCTCTGAATGCCGTGCATCACCATGGCGGTCGCCGTCATCAACACGCCCAGCACCGTCAGCACTTGCGGCACGCAGGCATCCAGCCCCGGGATTGGCCAGAGGCCCAACAGGCCCGTTGCCGTCAGCAGGCCCGACATCGTCGCCATATCGGCGATGCCGAACACCCGCCCGCGCCACCGGTTCGGCACGATCCTCTGCAGCATCGTATTCACACTGATCAGAAGCATCGCGCCGGTGATGCCCACGATGACCGCCATCGGCATGCCCACGGCCACGCCGGGCGCCCAGGCAAAGGCCGCCAGCGCCGCCCCTGCCCCTGTCATGGCGATGAAGTTCACCAGTTCGCCATGGATCCGGTCGCCCAGGTACGTCAGCACGATCGCACCCAACAGCATGCCGCCTGCCAGCGTGCCCCGCATCCAGCCCATACCCCAGCAGATGAATCTCCCGGCCGCGATGATACGCCGTCAGCTCCACCCCGCTGATGCACCCGATCCCCCTTCGCGACAGGGCTCGGTGAAACGCCGCCTGCCCATCGAGCGTGTCATGATCCACCAGTGCCGCGACCGCCACCTGCCGCGCCGCAAGCTGCTCTGCAATCTCCTCCGGCCACAGCTTCCCATCGCTGTGCCGGGAATGGCAATGCAGGTCAACGCGGATGGTCGATGGCATGACGGGCACTGTACCACCAGAACGGCCCTGGCACACTCCAACGGCAATCACGAAGACGCGAA
>Ga0101944_10003336_pt1 | contig 22755 bp, 20 predicted proteins | sample DewCreD2012metaG_FD_75245 | JGI IMG/M metagenome (GOLD analysis project Ga0101944, IMG submission 75245) | Hot spring sediment bacterial and archeal communities from British Columbia, Canada, to study Microbial Dark Matter (Phase II) - Dewar... ... | reverse complement strand
CGAATCTTTCCTCAGGCCTCATGACGCTCTCCCATCCATTCCCGGAATTCATCCAGGAGCCGCTGCCGCGCGCGGTGCAAGGTGACCGCCACCGTTCCCGGCGTGGTGCCCACCGCGGCGGCGATCTCCGGGTTCTCCTTGCCCTCGAAAAAGCGGAGGGCGAAGATTTCGGCCGCCCGCGGGTTCAACCTCGCCAGCGCCGCCCGCAGCCACTCGCGGATCTCGCCGCTCGAGAAGGCCCGCTCGGGCGAGCCTCCGGAGCCCGCGGCCAGCGGCGCCACGCTTTCGGCGGGGACCTCCCGGGCCACGCGCCTCGCCCGCAGAACGTCGAGCGCCGCGTTCACCGCCGCGCGCCGCAGAAAGCGTTCGGCATCGGCCACCGGCCCGGCGTCCGCGCCCCGCCGGACCAGCCGCAGAAAGACGGTTTGCAGCACGTCCTCGGCGTCGGCCACGCGGCCGGTGATCCGCCAGGCGGCCCGGAAGACCAGGGCATGATACTCGCGGAACAGATACTCGATGCCACCTTCCCCGGCGGCGTTCCCCGCCGCGCCGCGCTCCGTCTTCTCCCGATGCATAAGGACGTTTCCCATGGCCGTTTCTTAGCGGACGATCCGCCGCCCACAGGAGAAAACGGACTTTCCGCGGAGGATGTTCCGGCGCTCACGGGGAGAAGCGCTCCGGCGCGGGACCGCGCGCGGGCCGGCCGCCTGTGGCGCCGCCGTTCAGAACAGCGCCAGCTTGATGCGCAGGAACTGTTTCGGATTGGCGCGGAAATCCTTGATCAGCGCGTTGGACTCGCGCATCAGGCCGTCGAGCGATTCGTAAAGCTGCGGATTCACCAGAAGCTGCCCGAGCGTCCCCTGCCCGGAGTTCACGCGCTCCATGGTGCTGTTCAGCATCGAGACGGTCTGGTTCAGATCGCGGTAGAGGGCGTCGTCCTTGAGCAGTTTGCCCATGGTGCCCTGGCCTTCGTTCAGGCGCGCCAGCAGGCGGTTGACTTCTCCCACCGTGTCCTGAAGCTCCTTGTACAGCGCCGGGTCCTTGAGCAGCTTGCCGGCGGTGCCCTCGCCGCGCTGCAAGCCATCGAGCAGCGAGTCCAGGCGCGCCACCGGCGTGCGGATCTCCTGGTACAGGGTGTCGTCGTAGAGCAGCTTGCCGATGGTGCCCTCGCGGCTGGCGAGCGCGCCGCTCACCCGCTGGAGGTCCTTCTCGATGGCCAGCAGGCGCACATAGAGTTCGTCGTCCACCAGCAGCCGGCCGATGCTGCCCTGCCCGCTTTCGACCAGTCCCACGATGCGGTCGATGCGCCGGACCACGCCTTGCAGCGAAGTGAGCAGCGCGTAGCCGCTCTGCACCACCTCCTCGAACTCCTGCGTATCCAGGCTGGGGAGCGTGCCTTCGGCCTGGACGTGCTCGGCATCCACAGCCACGGGCAGCGCTATCTCGCGGCGAAACGTGCCGTACTGCCGCTCGCATAGCAGGTAGCCCTGCTCGTGCCCTTCCCGGCTTTCCTTCTTCTGGCCCGAGATGGCGAGCACATTGGCCGTGACCGACAGCTCCACGTCCTTCGGATCGACCCCCGGTACCTCAGCCCGTACCAACAGGTATTCATCCTCCTCGCTCACCTCCACGGGCGGAAATGCCTCCGTCCACCGCGTCAGGCCGCGCTCGAACCACTCCAGCGGCGAGCGGAAAAACGCGTCGAACAGGCGGTCCATCTCCCGCCGCAGATCAACCAGCGAGGACTCCCCCGCATCTTCCGCTGGCCGCTTGCTCCTCCAAGGAATCAGAGACATGCTTGCTTCCCTCCGTTACGGCAATGCGTGCTGCTGGCCGATCACCCTCCCACGGCGACCGGGATCTTACGGGGTTGAGCCGACTGCACCTTGGGCAGGTGCAACGTCAGCACCCCCTGAGCATAGGAGGCATGCATCCGCTGCGAATCGATCTGCTCGCTGACGCGGAAGGTGCGGTAAAAATCTCCCACGCCGTACTCGCGCAGCCAGTACCGCGTCCCCGCCGGCTGACGCGGTGCCACCGGCGCATGGATGGTTAATTCTCCGTCTTCGAAACGCACGTCGATCTGGTCCCCCTGGCAGCCAGGCAGATCCACCAGCATCACCAGTTCTTCCGGTTGCTCAAGAATGTCCACGTTGGGACGATACGTCTGGCCGCTGCGCGTCCGCTCGGCCTGCCCCGCAGCAGGGCCACTCTGTACTGTGCTCTGGCTCGTTTTCATGGTTCGTCTCTCCTTACTGCGACGCGGCGTGCAGCAGACGCCGCCAACACCATCTCTGGTGCCAGCGGTCTGCCGCATGACCCGCGCACCACCTGCCATCAAACCTGCACCTGCACCTTTTTGGTGATGGTCTCGCGGTACGGCACTTCGGGGGTGGACACTTCCACATCCACGGCGAAGCGTTTCTTGAGGCGGCTGACAACGCAGTCGAGATGGATCTGGCCGGTGCCGGAAATCATAAGCTCCTGGGTCTGCTCTTCGCGGCTGACCTTGAGCATGGGGTCTTCCTCGACCAGGCGCGTGAGGCCCAGAGACAGCTTGTCTTCGTCTCCGCGCTCTTTGGGCTTGATGGCCAGGGACAGCACGGGATCGGGGAACTTGAGCGGGGGCAGAACCACGGGGTTGGCCATCTCGCAGATGGTGTCGCCGGTCTGGAACTCGTCCACTTTGACGATGGCGCCGATGTCGCCGGCCACAAGCTGGTCTGCAGGCTCCTGTTTCTTGCCGAACACCGTAAAAAGCTGCTGCACTTTGACCTTGCGATCCTGGGTGGTGTCGAGCAACTGCGAGTCCGGGGTGAGCTTGCCGCTGACGATGCGGAACAGGCTGATTTTGCCCGCGTACTGGTCCACCAGGGTTTTGAACACAAACGCGGAGAAGGGCTGCGCGGGGTCCGGCTTGCGCACGACTTCGTTTCCGTCCTTGTCCTTGCAAGTGATTTCCGGGCGCTGGCCCGGGGCCGCGGACAGGGACAGGAACCGGTTCATGAACTGGGCCACGCCCACATTGAGGGTTGCGGAACCCGCGTACACGGGGGTGAGCCTGGCTTCGGCCACGCCCTTGAGCAGGCCCTGTGTCACTTCCTGTTCGCTCAACTCGCCGCTCTCCAGATATTTCTCCGTGAGCGCGTCGTCCATCTCGGCCACGGCCTCGACGAGTTTTTCCTTGAACTCCCCGGCCAAGTCTTCAAAATCGCCGGGGATATCGCTTTCTGTGAACTTGCCGCTGCCGTCGGCTTCGCACGCATAGGCCTTGCCGCCGACGAGATCAATGACGCCAACCAGTTTTTTGTCTTTAATCATGGGCACGGTGATGGGCACGAACAGAGCGCTTTCGAACGCTTTGCGCAACTGGTCCATGACCGCGCCGAAGTTGGCAAGCTCCTTGTCCATGAAGTTCACGAAGATGCTGCGGGACATCTGGAGGTCGTCGAACAGCGCCCAGAACTTGGCGGCCTGGCTCTTGACGCCGTCCGCGGCGTTGATGAGCATGACCGCATTGTCCACGGCGCGGGCCACGGCGCGGGTCTCGGGCAGAAAATCGGGGTAGCCCGCGGTGTCCAGCAGATGAACGCGCGTCTTGCCTGCGGTGAAGGTGTTCACGGCCGGGAAAAGGGTCATGCGGCGCTCGATTTCCTCGGGGTCGAAGTCCGAGGCGGTGTTGCCGTCCTCGACCCTGCCCAGGCGCTTGATGATTTTTGCATTGAACAGAATGGCTTCCACCAGGGAGGTTTTCCCGGTGCCTTTGGGGGAAATCATCCCCAGGGAACGAACTTCATTGCTCATCGAACAAAATCCTCCTTATGTGACTCTGTCCGCGGCGGACCCGCGGGAACGGGCCGGGAGCGCGGGCAGCGGGCGTCGGTCAACTTGACTTTTGATGGCCCAATTGTTATCTTTTGTGTATCATTTTAGCCTTATCGCATCTTTTCACAGACTGAAAAAACAAGGGGGTTCCGGACATGTCGCACTGGAACGATGTGCATATCAAACAGCGGGTGGAGTTGAGCATCGAGGTGCTCAAAAAGGTGTACAACTTCGGAAGCATCATTGTGCGCAAGAACGACACCGCCATTTATTTTCCGATGCCCGCGTCGCAGCAGTCCAGCACGGCCATCAAAAAGGGGCAGCCCGTGGAAGTCACCATCCATGTGGACGACGGCGTGCTGATATTCAGCACGGAGATTGACGCCATTGTGCCCGGACAGCCGCCCCAGGTGCAGATCAACCGCCCGGCCGAAGAGCAGATTCACAAGCGGCCCAGCGCGGGCGCGGGCATCAAGGTCACCGTGCCTCTGACCTACCGCGTGATGCGCGACCCCGTCACTCCCATCTCCGACACCAAAAAGGGCGAAACCATTTCCTTGAGTTCCGAGGACTGCACCATCCACACGGTGCAGCAGCTCAAGCCCGGAAATTATATCGAGCTGACGCTCACTTTGCCAAAGGACGAGGGCCAGGTCTCACTGGTCGGCGTGATCCAGGACTGCATGGAGCAGAAGAGCGGCGCCCAGGTTTCCTACAACACCTATGTCAAGTTCGAAGTGATCCGCCCCGGCGAGCAGGACAAGATCGTGAAGTTCGTGTTCAACCAGCAGCGCATCATGCGCAAAAAGGGCCTGTACTGAAACGGGATCATTTGCGCGCCCCCGGCGCTCCGGCGGCGGGGGGGCGCCGCGGCGGGCCGCCCGCTTTCCACAGTTCCTCGATATCGCTGGACACCTGTTTGGCCAGGAACTCCTCAAGGATGCTAATGCCGTTCACCCGCGCCATGGGTATGAAAAACTCCATGGGCGCTCCGGCCTGGGACAGCCGCATCAGGTTCACGGCAATGGTGGGCTTGTCCATGGGCGATCCCTCGGGCAGCCCCACCACGCGCTCGCAGCACAGCATGCCGTCCGCGCTGTCCACCTTCCTGCTCAATTCCACATACAGGTAGGAGCCGTCAATAAAGTTCACGAGCGCGCGTGCGACTTTCACTGTGTCACTCCTCCGCGGCGCATCAGAAGTCTCCGGGCTTGGCCAGGATCTCGCGCACCTTCAGATCGAAAAACCTGTTGGACGGGGCCGTGGCGATGATGGCCGCTGTGTCCGCGCCCCAGGCTGTGCCCGCCACGGCGATGATGTCCTCGCCCTGCGGCACAAGCCCCGCGTCCGTGACCATGGCCGCCATCTCCACGCACACCTTCATGCCCTGCCCGAAGATGCGCAGCGCGGCCGCCACAACCTGCTCCGCGGAAAACCCGCCGAACTTCTCCTTCACCGCCGTGCCCAGGCCCCGCGTCACCATGGTGCCTGTGTGTATCACGGCGTTGAACCGCTGGATTTCGTCCCGGTTCTCGGGCGTCAGCTCCAGAACCCCGTCTTTTTTGAATCCCACATTGTGCGTGACCACGATGACGCGCGCGGGCGCATCCGCAAACAGCCGCGCCGCTTTCACGCCGGTTTCCCCGCGTGTGGACGCAACGGCCACATACCGGATTTCCCGCTCCAGCGCGGTCTGCCGCGCCATCTCGAGAACCGCGTCCGTGTGCTGCTGTCCCGCATCTTTGAAAATCAAAAAAAAAGAAACCCCGCAGCCAGATTTTCCGCGTGGATAGTATATCTATGATCATCTGGCAAGTCAAACAACGGCAATTTAAATAAAAACATTATTTCAATGCCGCAGGGTTGTCCGGAACGCCCCATGCAAAGGCCCGCGCGCCCCGGCAATGCGTGAGCCGCCGGGTGTCCGTTGTTGAGGCATTCTGTTTCCGGACAGCTTTCATTGCAGCCCATTGAGGCTGTTGAAAACATGTCTGCTCAAGCACGAGGCTTATACGCAGGCGGAAAACGGCCCGCCCCTCGCGGTCCGGGGCCGTCAGAACCCGATCATGATCTGAAGGCGCAGCTCGTCGTTGTCCTCGCCGCCCGCGGCTTCTTTTTTGGACAGGTAATTCAGCTTGTACACCACATCTTTTGCGGCGCGGAAGTTCACGGCCAGGGTGTCCCAGGTCACATCTGTGGCGGTGGTGGTTCTGACATTGGGATCGTAATCCTCGTGCCGCCAGAAGAAGGTGTAGTTTTTCATGAAATCCACGCCGAACTGCAGGTAACGGCCGCCGGCGATCACGGCTCCGGCTGCGGCGGCCTTGGGCTTGAGGCGCGCCTGCATGAACTCGGCCTTGAATGTGTAGTCTCCGATGCGCGAGCGCAGGCCGGCCTGCTTGAGCGTCTTGTCATACGGAGAAAACGCGCCTGTGTTGACCGCGGTTTCCAGGGGCGTGGCGTTTCCGGTCTCGCCCTTTGCGGACAGGAAGGCGGCCTCGGGCTGCAGTTGCAGGGCGCCGATTTTGTATGAGCCGGTCAAGCGCGCCGTAAGCGCGTCCGGGTCCCCGGTGTCGGAGTTGTTTTTGCCCGAGCCGTTGAACGCGCCAAGTTCGAGGGCCGTGTCCGGGGCCAGATCGCGCTTTACATTCACACCGATGTCGCGGCCGTTGGAGGGGCGCATCTGGTTGATGAACTGCGCGCGGTCAATCATGTCCAGATCCTTTGCGCTGATAATGGACTCGTAACTGACCGGCAACTTGAACTGGCCGGCCGAAATCGAGGTGCGCCGTGTCGCCTTCCAGTTCACGAACGCATCCAGAAGGATAGGATCCGGGTTTGCAAAATCCACGCCCATCTTCCAGGACATGTTGGGCATGGAGTCGCCGGAAAGCGAAAGGCGCGCGTGGCGCACGCGGAAGGTGTCGTTGTTCTGCGTTGTGTCGTTTTCCATCCAGTAGCCCGCGATGTGCATGAAGCCGCTGGCATTGAAGGGCAGAGATGCGGGCGCGGGCGCCTTGGCCGCGGCGGGCGCGTCCAGCTCTGTGACAAGGCCCGCGGCCTCCTCGGCGGTGATGATTTGCTTTTGCACGAGCAGATCCAGAAGGCGGTCCACGCGGTCACCGGGCTGCGCGGCGGACGCAGCGCACGAAACAAGAGCGGCGTAGGCAATGGCTGCAAACACGGCTGCGATCTTTCTCATGGGCATGTGGTAATTCCCCCCGGTTTCTGATCACAAGGATCATAATTTGGAATAGTATATGCAAAGGGAGGGGCGGGGCCGGAAAAAGGGGCGGCCGGGGGTCAGGGTCCCGGCCGCCGTTGGTGAAAAACAATCATCCGGCGTGAAGCGGATGGCGTTTCATGGGAAACGAACAACATAAAACCGGCCCGCGAACCCGCGTCAGTCGTCGAGATCCGTGCGCTTGTCGAACACGGCCATGGGGTGGCTGATGATGCGATCAATGCGCGCCTTGCGGATTTTCTCGTCCATGGCCTGCTTGCGCGCGAACGCCTCTTTGATTTTTTCCACGAGTTCAGGCACATCGCAGGGTTTCATCACATAGTCGAAAGCGCCGAGCTTGAGGCCCTCGACCGCGGACTCCACGGAGGCATGGCCGGTGAGCATGATGACCTCCACAAGCGGGTGGTCGCGCTTGATGCGGCGCAGAGTTTCCACTCCGTCCATGCCCGGCATCTTCACATCCAGGATCACCACATCCACGGGGTTGCCGGCCAGAATGTTCAGCGCTTCCTGGCCGCCGGTTGCGGTCCTGGCGTTCATGCCCCGCTTTTCCAGAAGGATTTTCGTGGTCGAGAGGAACCGCTCCTCGTCGTCCACCAGCAGAATTTGAACAATGCTCATGGCATCCTCCAAAAGTGAATTTGCGCGCCCGGCGTCATGCGCCCGGGTGCGCGGGCGCATGAGACAGCGGCATGCGCACGGTGAACACCGTGCCTGCGCCCGGCTCGCTTTGCACTTCGATCCGGCCCCCGAGCCGCTCCACGATGCCGTAGCATGTGCTCAACCCAAGGCCTGTGCCCTGCCCCACGGGCTTTGTGGTGAAAAAGGGCAAAAAGATTTTGCTCAAGTTTTCCGGCTCGATACCGCAGCCGTTGTCCGCCACGGACACCACGATTTCATTGTGTTCCTGCTGAACCGCGATGCGGATTTCCGCCCCGGGCCGGTTGTGCACCGCATACAGGGCGTTGTTGAGCAGATTCAAAAACACCTGCTGGAGTTGCGACTCGTCGCTCATGATCCGGGGCAACCCTTTTTCCGCGCTCACCACGATGGACACGCCGTCAATATGCGCGCGCTTGTCCACCATGGACACCACATCCTCGACCATGTCGCCGAGGTCCACCTCGTGGAGCGCGGGGTCGGACTTGCGCGCGAATTTCAGCAGGCCCTGGGTGATAAGAGAACAGCGCGATATCTGCATGGAGATCTGGGCCATGCTGTCGCGGATGGTGGACAAATCCGCGGGCGTCAGGTTTTTGTCCGGTATCTCCAGATCGTTCAATACATCATTTATCAAATAACACTCGGCCATCATGACCTGGAGCGGGTTGTTGATTTCATGGGCCATGCCCGCGCTCATTTCGCCGACTTCGGCCAGCTTGCCCGCGGCCAGGAGCTTGTTGCTCATCTCGCGTTTTTCGACCTCGACCACGGCGAGCTGACCGGCCAGCCCAGAGGCCAGCACGAAAGCGGTGAGCACGACCACGCCCCCGCCCAGGGCGATCACGAGGACCGCCACGCCCACGGCGCGCGCCAGCGGCGCGTAAGCGTCCGTTGCTTTCTGTCTCACCACAAGCAGCCATCCGGTTTCCTGCAGACGGCCTACGGCGTACAAATACATGGTTCCGTCCGAAGCGCGCGCCGTGAAAGACTCCACGCCCGTTTCCGCCTTGCGGTACAACCGCCAGTCCGGATCCTGCTGTTTGAGCCGATCCCCCGATGACAGGCCTGTCTGGAACACGCCCTGACCGTTCACGATGAACGCCTGCCCGGTGCTGCCCACGCGCACATTTTTCACCAGGTTGCTGAAGTAAGCGGAATCTATGGTGGCCCGCAGATACCACGGCCGCCCGCCCTCGATGCGCTGCGCCGCGATCACGAAATGCGGGACATTCCGGTACCCCTTGAACACATCGGAGACATACACGCCCCTGCGGGACACAGCCTTGAACCAGTCCGTGTTCGAGTAGTCCTTGCCCTCGAGGTCGTAGCTGCCCACATACGCCACATGATGGCCCTTTTCGTCGAACACGCCGATGTCCTCAAAGGCCGGAAACTTGCTTTTGAGATCCAGAAACAAAGTGTCCAGCCTGTTTCCGGAGGCCAGCTCCTCGAACGAGCGCGTGGTGGCCGTGAACTCCAGGGCCGAGACCTGCTCGGCCAGGAACTCGTCCACAAGCGCCCTGTGGCCTTCGGTGATGCGGCTCAACTCGCCCAGCGCCCTGCGGCCCAGGGCATCGGCGAAGAAATACACCAGAACACCGCACACCAGCATGACGATGAGAAACGGGGCGATGAGCACGCGCGTGATGATCATGCGCCGGATGCGCTTGAACTTGGCGCTTTGTTCGCCGTTGTTTTGAAGGCTGTCCATGCCGGTCACCGCCTCCTCCGGGCGCAGGCCCGCGTCAGGCGTTCTCCTGGTCCAGTTCCTTCATCTTGCGCAGAATGGCCATGGGGGAACTGTTCTCGGCCATATCCAGAAGTTTCTCGAGCTGCTCTTCCTTGAGCTTTTTCTTGTTCATGAGGCGCTTCTTGTACGCGTCGCTCAACACCTGGAGCAGGTAGTCCAGGTCGCAGGGCTTCTGCAGGTACGAGTACGCGCCGCCGCGCGTGCATTCCACGGCCGAGTCTATGGATCCGTGGCCGGTAAGGATAACGACCTCCAGGAACGGGCGCAGCTTCTTGAGTTCGGCGAGCGTGGTTTCCCCGTTCATGCCCGGCATCTTGAGGTCCACTAGGGCGATGTCGAAGCTGTTGGCCCGCGCCGCTTCAATCGCTTTTTCCCCGCGGTTCACCGCGGTCACATTGAAATCGCGCACTTCGAGCCGTTTGGTCATGGACCGGAGGAATTCCTCCTCGTCGTCCACAACGAGGATGTTGATTTTCTGGTTGCTCATGGTCTTGTCTCCTTTTCTGCGGCGCAGGCTGTGCCTGCCGCCATTCTCTTGTCTTCACGCCGAAATAAAAATCTTTATTTGTCAATCCCCATCCACTGCCAGTAGCCAAGGATGGTCCAGAAGAACAGCACGGCCCAGCTTATGAGGAGCACTATGGTGCCATGCTTGAGGAAGTCGCCCAGGGTGACGAGCTGCTCGCCGGTTTCCGGGTCGCGGGCCATGGCGTAGGCGATGGCGTTGTTGGGGGTTCCGATGATCATCATGTGCGCGAAGCTGGACGCGAACGCGGTGGCCAGGCCCACCATGACCGGCGAGGTGTTCGAGAGGATGGCCATGGGCACGGTGATGGGGCCGATGGCGGCCACGGTGGCGCCGTCGCTCATGAAGTTGGTCACGGCCCCGGTGAACAGGCTCGAACTCATGGCCAGGCCCGTCCCGCTCTGGAAGAACGGGGGCAGCGCGGCGATGAACCGCTCGGCGATCCAGAGCGAACCGCCGGTGAGCGCCACGCAGTATCCCAGGGCGCTTGCGCTGGCATAGAGCGCAACCACATCCCAGTGAATGCCGTTGATGTCCTTCCATTGAAGGATTCCGAAACACGAGAGGATGACCAGCGCGAACAAAAACGGCCCGCCCATGCCGAACTCCTCGCCCAGGGTGATGAGCATGACCACGAGGATCACGAGGATTACGGCGGTGAGATATTCCTGTTTTGTCATCTTGCCGATCTTCTGGGTTTCCTTGCGGATCTCGGAGATCAGGTCCAGCTTTTTAACCTGCAGCTTGTTTCTGAACGCGAGGAAGAAGTAAGCGGCGATGGCGATGGCGCAGACCGGCACGAAGGGAAGGCCGTACTTGACCCATTCGCCGAACGAGATCTGGATGCCGTAGTCGGCGAGGATGCCTATCATGACCGCGTTGCGGCCGCCCGCGGCCGGGGACCCGGGTCCGCCGACATTCGCGGTGAAGCAGCACACCAGAATGAGCATGACCGCCAGCGCGCGGTCCTTTTTCACGCCGGCCGCGCGGGTCACTCCCATGTAGCCCAGCATCAGAACCGGCACCACGAACGCCACCAGCGCGTGCTCGGACAGGAACGACGCGCTCATCGCCAGCAGGGGGCAGAAGATGAACAGAAACAGGGGCAGGGATTTGCTGGTGCCCAGCAGCAACAGACCGATGCGCCGGTCCAGACCGGTTTTGGAGATGGCCGCGGCCAGGCCCAGCACGCCCATGACGAACAGCACCGCGTCCTTGAAATGCGCGCGCGCAATGTCGTTCGGCGTGAGGATGTTGAACAAGTACATGAGCACACAGGCCAGGAACGCGGTGATGCCCACAGGCAACGCGCCCGTGGCCCAGAACACGGCGCTCAACACCAGAATGCCGATCATGATTTTGGCTTTGCGGGCGGTCAGATACGCGGCTTGATCGGGCGTGATCTCCGCGCCGCCTTTGTGTTCCAGGATTTTCGATTTGTCCAGATAGTAAGCTCCGATGGACTGGCCGTCCTTCATTTTGCGATAATCGGAGTAGCCCAGGATGCGCGAGGCTTTTTCGGATTTCTGCTCGGCCACGAGCGACACCATGCTTTTCGGGGGCGGGGTGAGCGCAATGAGCAGGAACAGGAGCACATTGGCGATGATGATGCCCGGACGCAGGCCGTGCACGCCTGTGAGCCAGGTCTTGAGGCTGGTGCGCTTGACATTCGGGATTTCGTGGCGGGCCATGGCGTAGATGCGCTCCTGCCGCGCCGCTTCGATGTAATCTATAAGTTCCTCAACCGGGCAAGGCTTGGCCATGTATTTGAATACATCGTATTTTCCTGTGAGCCGGGCCTTTTCCGTGGTGCCGTGCCCGGTGAGCATGATGATCTGCACCTCGGGCCGGATGGCTTTGATTTCCTTGAGGGTCTGGATGCCGTCCATGCCGGGCATTTTCTGGTCCAGCACGATGACCTCGGGGCTTTTGTGGCGCACGATTTTGATGGCTTCTTCGCCCGTGCCCACATCCAGGACACTGTACCCGCGCACTTCGAGCTGTTTTTTCATGGCGGACCGGAAGTGCTCTTCGTCGTCCACCAGAAGAACTTTGCCGGGTCCCTCCAGCGCTCCGCCGCTGACTGTCGCTTCACTCATTTGCGTTTTCCTCCGCTTCGCTGTGTGGAAAAGATATGGTGAAAGAGCTGCCCGCTCCGGGCACGCTCTGGACTTCGATGGTTCCGCCCATGGACTCCACAATGCTCAAGCTGATGCTCAACCCCAAGCCCGTGCCTTTGCCCACTTCCTTGGTGGTGAAGAAGGGCATGAAAATTTTGTTCAGCTCCTCCTGGGTCATGCCTTTGCCCGTGTCCGTGATGGTGACTTTCACGAACCCGCCGTCCTCGCGCGTGGTGAGGGTCACGGTGCCTGATTCGCCGATGGCGTCGCCCGCGTTGTTGATGATGTTCAGCAGCACCTGCCGGGCCTGGTCCGGCGCCAGCATGACCTTGGGAAGATCGCGCGCGTAATCGCGCACGATGCGGATGTTGGACACTTCGAACTCGCGCTCCATGAGACCGCTGACCACATCGTCCAGAAGCCGGTTCAGGTTGCAGGGCACGGCTTCGGACTCGTTGCGGCGCACGAAGTTCAGCAGCTTGTAGGTGATGTCCTTGGCGCGCAGCACGGCGCCGTCAATGATGTCCAGCTCCTTGCGGATGGCCTCGGGCGACGAGTCCATGCCGAATTCGGGGTCGAGCATGTCGCGGATCACGCCGCTCTGCGAGGAGATGATGGCGAGCGGGTTGTTGATTTCATGGGCCACGCCCCCGGCCAGTTCGCCCACGGACACGAGCTTGGCCGCGTGGAAAAGCTGGGACTTGAGTTCGTTGCGCGAGGTTTCGAGGGTTTCGGCGCGATGCAGGAGCCGGCCCGTGGTGATCCAGATGACGCTGACCAGGATCACGACCATGCCCGCGGTCAGCCCGATCATGCCGATGCGCGCCCTGTACATGCGCGCGTAGGCGATGTTCAGAGGCTGTCGCACCACCAGAACCCACTGCGCCTCGTTGAGCCACGCATACGCGGCGAGTTCGGTGCCGCGCCCATTCTTCATCTCGCGCACGCCCGCCGCGGGCCGCCTCGGAAATACATAGCCCGATTTGCCCAGCAGCCGGCCTTGCTCCAGATCCACCACCTGATATACGCCCATGGGGTTCAACAGGGCCGAGGCAACGCCCTTGCCCTGCCCGATGGTGCGCAGAAACAGGTTCAGCTTGTCCGGGTCCAGAGTGGCGCGCAGCACGCACACCTCGCCGTCCAGCATCTGGCGCACCGCGATGGTAAAGTGCGGCTTGTTGCGGAACCCCATGTAAATGTCGCTGATAAGGTAATTGCGCTGCTGTTTCATCAGGTCTTCGTACCATTTTTCATGGCTGTACTCTTTGCCCGTCAGAAACGGGTGCGGCCCCGCGTAACCGATCTGAACGCCTTTGCCGTCCAGGAATCCCACATCCACGAACGCGTCGCTGCTCTCGCGCAGCTTGCCCAAGTAGCGCCGCATGTCGTCATCCGTGGGATGCCGCGTGAAATCGGATTCATGGAACAGGTTGAAGATGTTCACGACCCGCTCCTGAAGAAACAGGTCCACGGTGTTGCGCTGGCTTTCGGCCAGGGACGACAGCTGCACCTTGCCGCCCCGCTTGAGGGTGGCGTCGAAATGGAAATGGAAATAAATGGAAAGAATGGCCAGGGGAATGAGGTAAGCGGCCAGCAGGCTCACGCGCACCTTGCCGCGCAGGCGGCGGAAATACTCCTTTGTGTCGCGCGCGCCTGGCTCGACCTCTTTGGCCAGCAGCGCGCCATATCCCGATGTCCAGCCTCCGGCCGGTTTCCTGTCCCTGTTTTTCACCATTGTGCCCTCGCCGGCTTCAGTTGTTTTTCACCAGAGAAACTTCTGGGAACCGGGCCGGATAATGCCTGCGCAGCACAGCGTATAGGGCGCGCAGAAGCGGCTCCGGGTTCCCCTGTTTTTCCACAAAAGCGTCAGCCTGTCTGACCGTGGAATCGTGCTCGTATTCCGATATGTCCGAATGCGCCACAACCGGGATGCGCGGGAAGCGGGCGCGCAGGAGCGCGAAGGCTTCCCTGCCCCCGATGAACGGGAGGTTCCAGTCCAGCAGCGCCAGAGCCGCGGGGCAGTCCCCCTGGTCGAGAAGCGCGAACAGTTCCCTGTGGTTGGCCGCGCACACAACCCCATAGCCATGGGCCAGCAGCTCACGCATCAGATAGCTTCGGATGCGGGCGCTCCCTTCGGCGATGAGGATGACAAACCCTTTGTTCACGGCGTTGCGCTCCCTTGCGCGGTATGCAGCGCAAACAAATGAAGCAACTTTCATGCCACAAGAACGGCCGCCGCAACAAAACGCCGCGCGCTCCACGCAAACAAAATTATTTTTTTCACAAACCTGCGTCGCGCCGCACATCGCATGCAAAGAAAACTTGCGGGCTGTAAAAAAAGCTGGCGCTTTCTGCCACGAAAATGTGCCGTTACTGCCCATGCGTCCGGACCGCTGACCCGCCGAATCCGCGGTTGTAAAAGAATTTGGCGCATATATTTCGGCCAGTCCGGGCGCGGTGACGGCATTGATCGCGGCCGCACGGCCAGGTCCGCGCATTTCTTCAGGCTAAGCATTAAAGAATTCCTCTATATAAACAGAAAAACCGGCAGTATGCGGCGCACACGAAAACAGGACCGGAACACCCGCTCATGGATGGATCTTCACATAGTCAAGGCACAGGAAACAATCCGCGCCGCCTTGATTCCCTAGAAATAATTGCGGATTTCGGAATATGGTATGGAATTTGCTTAATGGATATTCAGTTTTTCGCGTAACAGAAGGTATAAGAGGAGGGGAAAATGCATGTAATCAAGGGAAATCGCATCCTCGCGGTTCATCCGCGCCGGGGAGCGCAGGCCGCGGTATGCGATATTCTGGCCCGGCACGGCCACGCCTGCACCCACGCCTCGACCGCGCAAAAGGCCCTGGAACGAATCGAGACAATGCGTCCCGGCATTGTGATTATCCACTGCGATCTGGAAGACATGCCGGGCGTGGACCTGTGCGCGAAAATCCGCGCCAGAAGCGATCTTAGAGATGTACCCGTGATCATGATATCGGAACGCAGTGATTTGAGCCTGCGGCTCAAGGGTTTCATGGCCGGCGCGCAGAAATTTTTGTGTGAACCTGTTGACGAAAAGGAGCTGCTGGCGCAGGTGGAAGCGGTTGCGGCGCGGGCCAGGCCCGGCGCCAAGCCGCGCGGCATCGCCAAGCTGATCGAGCGGGAGCTTAAAGCCGGCCTGCTGCTGTAAGTTGGTTTCGCAAGCATTACAGGCGAGCAATAAATTCTTCATTCATGGTTTGCAATTTACGCGGAGTTTGCCGGCCCGGAATCGCCGCCCAGCCCGTATTTTTCGATTTTCGCCTGGAGCGTGGGCCGAGTCACGCCGAGCAGTTTCGCGGCGCGCGTTCTGTTTCCCCGCGTGAGGCCCAGGGCTTCGCTCGTGAGTATGGCCCCGAACCGATCCATGAGATGATTGAACACATCGGATTCCGCCTCGGTGAGCAGCTTCTTGCGCACCCATCCCCGGACTTCGGTTTCCAGGTCGGATTCCTTGACGGATGCGCGCTCCCTGGAGTCTTCCATGGCCTGCATGAGGTCGTCGGGGCCGAGGGCGCTGCCGCGGCTGAAGATGAGGGCCTTTTTGACCGCGTTGGCCAGCTCGCGCACATTGCCCGGCCACGAATAGCCCTCCACGACCATGCGCGCGGCCGGGTTCATGCCGGGGTTGTCAATGCCCATTTCCCGCGCGTACCGGGCCAGATAATAATCGCACAGGCGCAGCGCGTCCCCCTCGCGCTTTCGCAGCGGCGGCAGGTTGATGGTCACCACCTTGAGGCGGTAGTACAGATCCTCGCGGAACCGGCCCTGTTCCATGAGCGAAACCAGGTCGCGGTTGGTGGCGGCGATGATGCGCACATCCACGGAAATGGTTTCCCCGCCGCCCAGGCGCTCGATGCTCTGCTCCTGGAGCAGGCGCAGGATCTTGGTCTGGATGTGCAGGGGCATGTCGCCGATTTCATCGAGGAACACGGTGCCGCCGTGAGCCTGCTCGATGCGGCCGAGTTTGCGCTGCGAGGCGCCTGTGAACGCGCCCTTTTCATAGCCGAACAGCTCGCTTTCGAGCAGGGTGTCGGGGATGGCCACGCAGTTGATGACCAGGAAGGGCTTGTTGGCGCGCGCGCTGTGCTGGTAGATGGCGCGGGCCACGAGTTCCTTTCCGGTGCCGGACTCGCCGAGCACGAGCACGGTGGCGTCCGTGGGAGCCACGCGGCCGATGGCCTTGTAAATATCCTGCATGGCCGCGCTGCTGCCGATGATGGACTCGCCGAATTCCTCGCCGGTTTCCTCGCCCACGCCCACGCGCGAGCGCATCATGCGCCCGGCCTCCAGCGCCTCGCGGATCAATGACAGTATTTCGGGAATCTCGAAGGGCTTGAGCACATAGTCGAACGCGCCGAGCTTGGTGGCCTCGATGGCCGTGTCCGTGGTGCCGAACGCGGTCATGATGATCACGGGCAGGCGCGGGTGGGTCTTGCGCATCTCGGAGAAGATTTCGAGGCCGCTCATGCCGGGCATGCGAACATCCATGACCACGAGGTCCGGGGACTGGAGGCGCACCTGTTCCAGCGCGGATTCGCCGTCCGGGGCGATGTCCACGGTGTAACCCTCGTCCATGAGCAGTTTTCGGAAGCTGTCGCGCAGTTGCGTATCATCGTCAACGACCAGAATGCGGCTCATGATTTGGCCTCGCTTTCGGGGATGGGCAGGCTGATGCTGAAGGCTGCGCCGCGGCCGGGCGCGGACACCAGGTCAATGCGGCCGCCGTGCTCCTCGATGATGCGCCGGGCGATCGAAAGCCCCAGGCCCGTGCCCTCCGCCTTGGTGGTGAAGAACGGCTCGAGCACGCGGTCTTGTATGTCTTGGGGCACGCCGGGGCCGCTGTCGTGGATGCGCACCACCACGGCGCGGCCCACATGCTCGGCCGCGGCCTCCATTTCCTGAATGCGGATCACGCCCCCGGTTTCCTCCATGGCGTCGCACGCGTTCACGATGAAATTCACCAGCACTTCCTTGAGCAGCTCGGGATCCGCGTCCACGGGCGGCAGGTTTTCCTGGGTGCTGCGCTCCACGGCCACGCGCGCCATTTTCAGCCGGTGCTGCAGCAATTCGAGGGTCATGGTCATGAGCGCGGGCACCTGCACGGATTGTTTTTTGAGCCTGGGCGGACGCGAGAATTCGAGGAAGTTGCGCACAATGTTGTCCAGGCGGCGCATTTCCTCGGACACCACCTCGAGGTCCTCTTTCTGCGCCGGGTTCAACTGCAGGCTGCGCTGTAGAGAGAACAGCCTCATTTTGATGGAGGTGAGGGGATTGCGGATGCTGTGCGCCACTTCGGTGGACAGTTTGCCGAGCAGCGCCATTTTCTCGGAGTGCTCGAGCAGCTCGCGGCTCTGTTCGAGTTCTTTTTTGGCCGCGCCCACATTCTCGATAAGCCCATGCACGCTGCGGCTCAACACTTTCATTTCGTTTTCTCGCGTGTTGTCCTGACCCTCGGCCATGGATGCGGCCGCGGACAGGCGGCGGATCGGCTGTATGACCTGCCGTGCCAGGGTCACGCCGCACGCCACGCCCAGCGCCAGAAGCGCGATCATTCCCGCCACCACGAAATTGCGCATGCCCGCGGCGCGCCGTCTCATGCTCGCCTGCGTCTCCATGATGTTGTGCGTGTAGATTTTTTTGTATTCCTGCGTCAGCGTGTGAATGGCGAAAAAATTCAGCCTGATCTTCCAGTGCAAATCCGCGCCTTCCTCGAACCGGCCGTTCTTGTACAGATCTATCACCCGGTCCCGGGATTCGGAATACTGCGCATATTCGTCGCGGACCTTGAGCAGGATGTCGCGCTCTTTCTGGGTGTGCGTGTGTTCGAAAGCCACGCCCAGAGCGTCGTCGAAATCGTGCTTCTGCCGGTTGAGCTTCTCGAGCCACTCGGGGTTCTGGTCAATGTAGTAATATGTGACGAAGCCCTTCTGGTTGATGAGCGCGGTTTCGAGTTCGCGCGCCGCCTCCAGGGCTGTGACATCCTGCTCCATCATCATGCGCAGCATGCTCCCGGTGCTGGTGGCGTACCAGATGGTGATGACCCCGCCCGTGAGCGCCATGCTCAGCAGAACGCTGAACAGAGAGTACACCCGGACCGAAAGCCCCTGATTGCGCCACCAGTTCATTGCAGTCCTCCCCGTGAGCGGCATCATGCCCCTGCCGCGACTATATGCCAACATTTTTCAATGTGCAATATTCATGCCATGTGCGCGCGGGCGCAGTACGCTTGCGCGTGGTTTCCTGTTACAATATTTATCAGACATTCTTAACAAGGGGCAAGAGCGGCGCCGTATGCAAGATTCGCAATCCGAACGCATCAGGCGGCTCCGCCTGTTTCTCTGCCTGCATCAGTGTGAAGCGCGAGTCATTTCTGATAAGTCGTGATGATTTGCTTCTGCTTTGCGCCGATCTCGAAATCATGGAACAGATCCGCGGCGCCGGGCGAATCGGGCACATCATGCGCGGCGGCCCCCAGCGCCTGCACGCCTGGGCCAAGCCAGGTTTCGTCCAGCGCAATGCGATAGGCGCCGGGGTCCAGATCCTCGAAACAGTATTCGCCGTTTTTGTCCGTGAAGGCCTCGAGCATGGGGCGCCCGTCGCGCAGGAGGATGATGCGCAGGGCCGCCGGGGAGAGCGCGCCGCGGCGCGAAATCGTGCCGGTGTCCCGCACACGCACGCGCCCCGCCAGGCGCACCGTGCTGTTCATGGGAATGTCCATGTCCACAGTGCGCCCGCCGCCCACCGAGAAATCGCGAAGGTCCGCGCCCGGTTTCAGCCCCGCGGCGTAGCTCGCGCTGTCCAGCGTCATGGTGTAGGACCCGGGGAGCAGGCCCTCGAACGCATATTCGCCGCGTTCGTTTGTGACGGCCCGGAAATCCCGGTTCAGCGACAGAGCCGCTCCGGCCACGGCAGGCTCGCCGGGGTCCCGCGCGCCGTTGCGGTTCAGGTCGTGATACACCGCGCCGCGCACGCGCCCCGCGCCGCTGAACGGAATCTTCAAATCCAGGGATTTGGACCATGTGCCGCGAACCATGCGCTGCGCGCCCGCCGCGCCCCGGTTGATTTCATAAGCAAACGCGAGCGACGATGTGTCCCGGAACCGTTTTTCCACGGTGAACTCGAACCGGTCCCCGCTGCCGCCTGAACCCGCGTCCGCTTCGCGGCTGCGCCAGTTGACGCCGAACAACAGGGCGTTTGAAAACGAATAGCCCAGTGACAGAGAGGATGTGCGCCCGCCGCCGCTGAACACGCCCGCGTCCGTGAAGAACTGCGCGCGGTTCAGGTCCGCATTCAGAGTCAGCCCATTGTTGCGATAGGCCAGGGACACGCCGAGTTCGCGATAGTCCGCGCGATCCGCGCCGCGCGTTTTGTCACCGGTTTCCATTTCCGCGGCCACGGTGAAATGGCTGATTTTCCGGGACATCTTGAGCACGAAGAATTCCTGCCGCGCGGAGGCGGGAGACGCGGGAGAATTCGCGTCGCGGATGTCCGACGACCGGCTGTTGTACGACGCGAAAAGCATGACGCCGCCGAGGACCGGGCGCGAGAACCCCGCGCTGTGCAGGTCGTGCCGGTAAGGAACGGAGGCGGCGGGCGCGTCCGGTTCCTCGCGATACGCGGTGTCTCTCTGAAATTCCGCGAAAAACCGGGTCCGGCGCGCGGGGGTGAATACGGCGCGCAGCCCCAGTTTTTTCACGCGCCCATCGCCGGGGAAATCCTTGTGCCCGGTCTGAAAGTTCGCGCTCAACTGAAACCCGCCGCCCTGATACGAGCCGCCGAGGCGCAGGGCCGCGCCCTCGCGCTCCGCGCCGTCGCGGGTTTCCCGGGCATGCGCCAGCTCCGCGTCCAGGCTCATGCGCTTGTGCGGGATGTATGCGGCGCGGATCATGTCCGCGGCGAAGCGTGCGCCAGCGTCCGCGCCGCCTTGCTCGGACAGACGCGTGAGCCGCAGATCCAGGCCCGGCCGCGCCTTGATCAGCCATTGCAGCATGAGCGCGTCCGCGCCCGCGTTCGAACCCGTGAACACGGACACCATGCCGCCGGGCGCGGGGCGGTCCACGCGCCAGCCTTCGTATAGCCGCGTTCCCTGCCGCAGAACGCCGGACATGGCCAGATGCTGGTTTCCGCCAATCACGCGCGTGCCGTTCAAATTCAGATCCAGATAGCTGCGGCGCATGACGAAACTGCCCGAGGAGTCGTCCAGGTGTGCGTCGGCGCTCACGGTCGTGTTGCCCTTGTGCGCCATGGGAACGGCCATGCGCAGAGATGAGTGCGCGCCGAGCGAGGAGCGCGAGGTGTGGTCTATGGTCAACCGCAGGGGAATAGCGGGCCGCGCGCCGGTCTGGAGCGGCGCGTCCTCGCCCGGGCGCACAATCACGGTTATGGTGCGCGTGTCCAGCGGCTTGCCATCGGAAAGGATTTCGAGGCGCACGGTGTGCTCGCGCCCGGCGCGCGCCGGGCGCGGGGTGAGCGCCAGGGCCACGCGCTGCCTGCCGCCCGGCGCAAGGTTGCGCACAGCGGGAACGAGGCCGGTCTCGATGTGCGGACCCGCGTCCACGGCGAGATCCAAATCCGGATGCCCCGCGCCGCAGCGCTCGACTGTGAACGCCAGCAGGCTTTGCCGCCCGGCGGTGAGCCGGAACCGGTCCGGGAGATCCCCGAACCGCGCGCACGCCGCGGACTCGATATCGAGCGATACGGCCGCGCTGGCGGCGTTTGCGGGATCGTTCGCATCAATTAACGCCACGGTCAGAGACACGGGCGCGGCCGCCGCGTCCGGAATCAGGAATGTGAGCGGAATGATTTCAGATGCGCCCGGCGCGAGGGCCACGGGACCAGGGTTGCTGATAAGCGTCAAAGCAGCGTCCGCGCTCCAGGTGACAAGCGCCGTGACCGTTGCGCCGCCGGCGTTGTATGCGATGAACGGCAGGGTGGTGAAATCGCTGGCGGGCGCCGTGACCGGCGCGCCCGGCGATAGAGATATGGACACCGCCGCGGCCGCATGCGCCGTGCGCGCCAGAAGCAGCAGAACGATGGCGGCGGCGGTTTTGTTCATATCGGGTCTCATTCTTCATCAAGTGTGAATTCAATCCCGAGCGTGTAGATGCCCGGCTGGTCGGTCCAGTTGGTGTTCAGCAACACATCAAGGTCAATGACCGCATCGCCCGTGCCGGTGGCCACGATCTGGTTCAGGATATCCGCGGGTTCGTATGCGCCCGATCCGTCCAGGCGCCAGAGCAGGTCCGTGGCGGGTTTTGCGCCCGCGGCAGAGGTCATGAAATCCGGGGCGCGGGCGCGCAGAGACAGGGTCCAGTTTGCGGAGCCGGTGTCCTGGATGACGATGCGCAGAGCGTAGGCCATGGCCGCGGGATGGCGCTCGATGAAGCCGAGGCCGAGATCCGCGGCGCGCGCCTGCCCGAAATTCACCGCCGTGGCGTCCGCCGTCATGGACAGCTCCGCATGCGCGGGCGCGGCGCAAAGAACCAGTGCGGCCATGGCCGCGGGAATCATGGCCCGGAGCGAGCGTATCATCGGCCGTCAGCTCCTTGCGCGCCGGGCTGCGGCAGCGGAACCTCAAAGCGCGTCTCTCCGGCCACAAGGTTGTCGCCGCCATAGTCCAAAACCGCCAGGGCGAGATATTTTCCAGGGGCGAGCGGACCCTTCACGCGCGTATCCACCCAGATGGATTTGCCGGGGAACACATAGAATTCCTTGATGCCGGTTTTGAGAACGGACACGCCGTCCAGAGTGCGGATGTCCATGTAGCCAAGTGGTTTAAGGTAGTAATTGCCGGTGTTCTCGAACAGGATGCTTATGTTGACGCCGTCTTCGTCCGTGGCATTTGATGCGGGCGCCAGGGCCGCGGCTTTCATGCCCGCGATCCGGCCCTGCATGTTCGCGCTGTCCTTGATGTTGACCACGAAGCGCGCGGCATAGCGCAGCTTTGCGCCGATGAGCACCTGGCGGTGCGCGTCGTCTCCCTCGGGTTTCTCGGGCCGGTTCTGGCCCTCGGCCATAACAAAGCTCCAATAGGAGCCGGAGGCGTCCATAGGAACCGTGAAGGAATACTTCACGACCTGCTCTTCACCGGGCCGCAGATCGAGTTGCGCCGGGCTGATGGAGAGCCAGGCGCTGCAGGTTCCGGGCAAAGAGCCGGGCGGGTTGGGGGTATACACGCCGTCCGGGCCGCGGTCCCAGTCCAAGGCGTAAATGGTTACGGACTCGGGCTGCGCGCCGCCGGACACGCGGAACTGGCCCACGAAGGTCTGGCCCGGCTCTGCGTTAATCTCCACGACCAGGGGAGCAATATTGAACGCGCGGGCCGGGAGCGCCGCTCAATCGCCCATCGAACAGGCCGCGACTAATTTGAGGCCGCAAAGCCTCCAAATCATGCCAAACGTCGAGCAGACCGCCGCAATCACAAACGTAGCGAATCTGGTTGGCTGGATAACAGTTTTGGCAGCGCAGGCAGTGCAGCGAAATAGTCCTGGGCCCATTTTCGATTTGAGACATCTCTTCTCCGAGGTTACCGTAGCAGGTTACAGGTTACAGGTTACAGGTAACAGGTTACAGGTTACAGGTT
>Ga0101944_10003335_pt1 | contig 22775 bp, 33 predicted proteins | sample DewCreD2012metaG_FD_75245 | JGI IMG/M metagenome (GOLD analysis project Ga0101944, IMG submission 75245) | Hot spring sediment bacterial and archeal communities from British Columbia, Canada, to study Microbial Dark Matter (Phase II) - Dewar... ... | reverse complement strand
CGAGAACTACAAACGGCTGCGGGAAATCGTCGAAGAAATGACTCAATTGAACATGGCGCTACTAAAAGAAGACTACGAACCCTGACCCCCGTCAACCGGTCAAGAACTTGTGACTGTCGAGTGATGTCGAGGACCGCACGGCGCACCCGCCCGATTGCGGATTTCGGAATGCGGATTGCGCAATGACACGGCGGACTGGGCGGAGATGCTCGCGGCGCAGGACGTGTGCGAGCGGTTCAACAAGTCCGGCACGCTCGAACGCGGATTTCGGATTTCGGAATGCGGAATTACGCGCGTTTCCGGGCGGTCTTGATGGAGGCGATGATGATCGAGAGGATTTCGTCGGCTTCGTTCATCAGCGGTTCAAGCAGAGTCGGCTTGACCAAGCCCGAATCGATGAGCAGTTCCATCCAGTAGATGCATTCGTCGCACTCTTCTTCCACGATGCCGAGTTTCGCGATAAAGTCAGCGGTCGACCTTGCGCGGCAGGCGGCACGGTAGTTCACGCCCACCGAAGTCCCGCAACGGAGCAACTGTCTGCCGATTACATCCGCAGTCCGGCCCGATGGCAGCGACTCGCAGAGCCGTATCACACGTAGCGCAAACTCACGGGTTCGCTTCTTGAGATCGTCTTTCCCGTCCATGGGGTAATCGTACCATTCCGCATTCCGAAATCCGAGTTCCGCATTCGACGAAATCCCCATGGATTACGAGCAACTGCGCCCGTACATCGAGGCGAGCTACGCCGGGAAGATCACGTACAGCCCCGCCCCGCAGTCGCAGGAGGAACTCATCGCCAAGAAGCGGTACCAGGACATCGCCATCTCGCTGGCCGCGCCGCTCGGCGGTCTCGAGTACGTCAAGTCCCTCCTCAAAGAACAGAACGCCACCTTCAAAACCATGAGCATCCCGGAATGCGAGGACTTCGTCGAGACCGTCCGCGACCGGGTCACCGCGGAGATGAACCGCCGCGTTTGATTTCGGAATGCGGATTTCGGGATGCGGAATGAAATACATGCCTGCTTCCGCACTCCGCGTTCCGAGTTCCGCAACCGGTACGACTACCTCGTGCTCACGAAGAAGGCGGAATGGAAGCTGTGCTCGTTCTTCCGCTGCCTGGGTCTCAAGAAGCACGGCGAACCCGCCCGATTTTGGATTGCGGATTTCGGAATGTGGAATGAAATACATGCCTGATTCCGCACTCCGCATTCCACATTCCGCAATCGAAGGGGCCGCGCCAAACTGCACGTCGAGAAGTACACGAAGAAGGACGGCACTGCGGGCGAATCCAACAAGGTGAAGCAGTACCTCGACGCGCCCGCGGGCCGCGCGTCCGCGCCGTCCGCCGCACCCCCGCCTTCCAAGCCCGTCGCGTATGCCAACCATCCCGACGAAGACGACGACGGACTGATCTGAGGAGGACCGCGCCATGAAGATCATCGAACTGCATGTGGAGAACTTCAAGCGCCTGAAGGCGGTCACCATCCGCCCCGGCGAGAACAACGTCGTCGAGATTTCCGGCCGCAACGCCCAGGGCAAGTCCAGCGCCATCGACGCGATCTGGGCCGCGCTGCAGGGGTCGGCGGCGCTGCGGAGCACGCCTGCGCCCGTCCGCAAGGGGGCGGAGAAGGCGGAGATTCGTCTCGACCTCGGCAAGTACGTGGTCACCCGCAACTGGACGGCCACGGGCAACACCTATCTCACCGTGACCACTGGCGGCGAGTACAGGGCCAAACTCAATTCGCCGCAGAAATTGCTGGACAACCTCGTGGGCGACCTGTGCTTCGACCCGCTGGCGTTCACGCGGCTCGGCGACAAGGAGCAGGCGGACATGGTCCTGTCCCTGCTCAAACTGGACCTCGGCGACCTGGACCGGCGGCGCGAGGACGCCTACGAGGAGCGAAAAGCGGTCAACCGGGACATCTCCCGCGCGAGGGCCGAACTCGACGGGCTGCCCCGGACAGAAGCAGGCCTCCCGGAAGAGCCGGTCGACGTGACCGCACTCCTGCGGGAACACGAAGCGGCGATCAAGGAGACGCAACGGCTGAACGGCGTCATCGCGAAGGCGGAGACGCTGCGCAAGCAACTGGCCGAGGCCGAGGAGCAACTGCGCCGGGCGCAGGAACGCGTCGACCGGTTGAAGGTCGATCTGGACGCGGCGGAGACCGAGACGGAGAAGGTCGTCTATCCCGATGTCGAGGCCCTCAAACGGCGCTTACCGGACTTCTTGACAGTCCATCCACCAGTGCTTGGATCAAACACGCCAGATGGCTCGTCTGCTGAAACGTCGAGGATATGTTTGCCAAGGGCAATTCCGGCCTTCTTGCTGATCCCCTCTGCATCCTTCAAGCGCGGAGGGTAGATGCAACGAGGACATCCGTCCTTGCATGAGCAACGTTTGGCAATCTCCATTCCCTCACGCAAGACTTCCCGCCACACGCGAAATGCCTTTTCGGCGATCCCGATTCCCCCCGGCACAGTCTCATACAGATAATCCGCTGGGGGTGAATTGATGCTACAGAATGTGGTCGTGTCGTGGCGGTCGGATGGAATCACAAAGGTTGCCCCGATACGGATGATGTGTTCCAATGCGCGAATCCCTGCCACCAACTTTGCTCGTGGCAGAATGGACTCATCCTGCAACATGAGCCAGAACCCATGAGCGTGGCGAGGTTTAGCCATTTGGGCAGACTGCTCATCGACAACAGAACCGTCGCGAGTATCAATCAATTTGTAGCCGTAAAAGTTTTCGAAGATCACCAATTTCCCGTAGAACGCGCTAACTTGATCCTGGTAAAGGCAAGCATCGAGTATTTCTGAACTCTGCACAACGGTATAAAATGCACCATCTGTACGAAGGTGAGGATCTACATCCTCAAGCGCGATTTCGCGCGCTCCATGACTGGCGACACGAAAGGCTTTCCCGAAATGGTTATAGACCGCCCCAACATAAGCTTCGCGAAAACATTGAACATCGGACATTGTGCCTATCTTCTTGCCGTGGTATGTCAAATCCCACATGCCGCCCGCGCCACCGCGAATGTCCAGCTTTTGGTAACTTGGACCTTTTCCTCCCTTGATTGGACGTGATCCGGACATCTTCTCTCTTGCACGGTCATAGAAGGTACGACCAATTATCCGATCACTGCCAGATGAGAGATCCCAGCCTTGTTCGTGCAAGAGATACGGAATGTGTTTTCCAATGAGTTCTTCATTGTCCAAACCGACAGCGATCTCGTCCAGAGGCCGCTCAAGAAAGGCATCGATATTCGATGCGTAGAATTGATCCACGGCATTGTTCATGGCAAAGAAGAGGACATACGCCGTCTTGTCCCAACTTCTTCCGATGCGGCCAATCCGTTGCCAAGCGGACATGATGCTATCCGGAAATCCAGCCAGAATGCAGGCATCAAGCCGACCAATATCTATGCCCAGTTCAAGCGCATTGGTCGAAAACACAATCTGATACTTGCCGCTCCGCATTCCTTCTTCGATATCGCGCCGTTCATCCGCCATGTAACCGCTGCGATAAGGGACGATAACTGAAGGATCAAGGCCGAGTGATTCAGCATCGCGGCGCGCCGTACCAAAAACGTCCTCTGTAAACGTCCGCGAGGGACAGAACACCAATGTCGACATGCCTTTTGCCAAACAAGCCAAAGCTGCTCGGGCGATGCGCTTCTGATAGATCTCCCGGAAATAGTAGTCCGGGATCTGCGGGCTGATGAATGCAAAATGTCTTTGAGGCCGCATCTTGCATGAAGCACTCACAAGAGAGAAATCGGCACCGGTCAATCTGCGAGCGTGCTCAAGAGGATTGGCACAGGTCGCGGTCGCGAGGAACAGTTGCGGATTAGAGCCAATTCGGTCAAGAACAAGCAGAAACCGCCGCAGAAGCAGCGCAAAGTTCGTGCCGAAGTATCCTCGATACTCGTGCATTTCATCAACGACAATGAATTTCAGATTTCTAAGGAAGGATACCCATTGTTCGGACCAGCCCAAGAACGAGTAGTGCAGCATTTCAGGATTGGTGAGTAATATCGAGGGCGGCTTCTTCTTCAGGATTGAGCGCCATTCTTTGTCTGTATCGCCATCGAACGGCCACGAGGTTATCTCCGTGCCCATATTGGAGATAACTCTTGCCATCCCATCAATTTGGAGACGCTGGTCGTTCGAAAGAGCCTTCATAGGGTAAAGCATGAGGGCATGGGAGTTGCCATTTCGCAACAGGCTATCAAACATCGGGAGAGCGAATGCCAAGGTCTTTCCGCTCGCCGTGGGTGCCTCGAGCACAACATTCGTACCAGCGCGAGCCGCAAGGATTGCTTTCGACTGGTGTTCATAAAGGCTCGTTATTCCGACCTGCTTGATTAACTGCTGAAGGGAAGGGTGCAATGATCTGATCGCAGCATCATCGAAGTCTGGCCGAATGGCCTCAAGCGTTCGCCGCGCAACGAAATCGCCCTTATCCTCTGATTGATCACGTAGAGCGTCAAATTCCCTCAGCTTTTCAAGCAGGCTATCCATTGACTGCCGCCCCCCGCGTGCTCACAGCACCACCGCAGCCGTGTTGCTCGGAATGCTGATCCCGGCGCTGTTGACGGCGATGATGCGGTATTCGAGTTGCCTGCGCTGGGATTGGTTCGTGAGAAGCGCTTTGGTTTCCAGCGCCATGCCCGCTTGTTCCCAGTTACCGAATGCGCCGCCGCCCTGTGGTTGTTCGCGGCGATAGATGATGTATGCGCGGACCGGACCGCCTTTGCCGCCGATGATGGGGCTTTTCCAATCGAGGAAGACGGTGCCGGGTCCCTGCATGATCGCTTCGAGCGCACGCGGCTGATTGGGCGGATTGCTCGGTTGCGCGGGCGTCTTCTTGCCCCAACCGATCAATTCCAGCTTGCCGGGATCGTTGGCCGTGTCCACTTCGGATTGCTGCAACTGCACCGTCATGTTGGCAACAAGCGCGTCCAGCGCGGCGTCTTTCTCTTCGGTCTTGATCTTCGCCATCGCGCGGAAACAGACCGTGATAAGCAATCCGTTCCGGAAATCGTCCGTGGCGGCTTGCATCGCGGGCACGTCGGCATGCGGGAAGTCGCCGGGATTCGCCTGATACCCGGCGATCATCGCGTTCGCCAGCGCGAGTATGTCCATTTCCTGTTTCGGGAAAACCGCCATCGTTTCATCCTTCTTTGACAGGATAACGGGATTGACAGGATTGGTTCAAAACCCGGACCTTTCTTTTGACCTCGACTTTCTCTTCACCGAAATTCAAGAGCAAGCCGACCGGTTTGCCCGTGGCGACAAGGTAATTCACCAACTGGGCTTCATGGGCTTGGCTCAGACGGCGAACGGACTTCAACTCAACGATGACCGTATCATCAACGACGATATCGGCCACGAAATCGCCAACGACGACCCCTTCGTATTCGGCCTTGATGGGCTGTTGCGCCATCGCACGCAAACCGTTCCGTTCAAGCTCGATCATCATGCACTTTTCATAAACGGATTCGAGAAACCCGAAGCCCATGCGGTTGTACACCCGAAAGGCGCAACCGATGATCTGCTCTGTCAGTTCCTCAAACTCCATCCTGCTAATCCCGTTATCCTGTCCGCCTTCTTCAAAGCACGACCGCCGCCGTGTTGCTTGGCAGGCTGTTGCCGCCGTTGTTCACGGCGATGTTTCGGTATTCCAACTGGACGTTGCGCGGCTGATCGGTCAACGTCAACTCGCTGTCCAGTGCCACGCCGACTTGGTGCCATTCGTTGAATGCGCCGCCGGAGACTTGCTCGCGCCGCCCGACGAGATACGTCCGCACACGGCCACCCGGACCCGGCGCGGGCGCTTTCCAATCGAGGAAGAGCGTGCCCGGCCCCTGGATAACGGGATCGAGGTTGCGCGGCTGGCCCGGCGGGTTGCTGGGTTGCGCGGGCGCTTTCGGACCCCATCCGATGAGTTCGAGCTTCTCGGCGTCATCGGCGGTGTCCACTTCGGACTGGCGCAACTGGACCTTCATGATGCCTTCCAGCGTGTCCAGCGCCGTGTCCTTGGCTTCCGTGGCCAACTGCGCCTTGGCGTCGGCATCCAGTTGTTCGTTCTTCTTGGTCTGGTATGCCGACCGCAAAGACTGCAAGGTTGCCAGGTCGGCATGGGGGAATACTGCCGGGTTCTGCCCGTATCCGGCGATCATCGCGTCCGCCAGCGCAACGATATCCGCCTCCCGCTTTGGAAAGTTCGGCATGGTCGTTTCTCCTTCCGTTCGGTCTATAGAGGCCGTTTTCGGCAAAAATCACGTAAATCATTACAAATCAGTGACTTAAAACGTATTTCTGCGTCCTGCAACTCGATTCCGCGCTGCGCGTAACCATTTTTCACAGCGCGGAACGAGTTTTCCGCTCAGCTTTTTCAATCCGCGCTGCGCGGATTCATTCCGCGCGGCAGAAACCTCAATCCGCGCTCCCCGGAACCGTTCCGCGCTCCCGCGCGTCAGTCCGCGCGCCGCGCAATCGCTCCGCCTTGCGAGCAATGACTGCGCGTGCTGAGATTCCAGTCTGCGGGGGATACATGCCGCTCCTCGCTGCCTCGCTTCATTCTTCGCCACAAGCAATGTTCCCGCCCCGCGAGAGTCTACCGCGCGTTGCGAGATCATTCACCGCGTTGCGAGAAAGCACCGGGCGCTACGAGCAACGACAGAGCGAGGAAGGCTCCGCGAGTCCCCATGCAGGCCGCGCATGATTCAACTTTCGCGCGTGTGTTCGGCGGATGCCATCGGGAGGCCCGCCGCCGCTATCACCCACAGGCGGCACCCCACGGCGCGCAAGAATTCGTAGCAGCGGTACTACTTCTCGATGAATGAAACCATTGTAGTTCCGCTTGATCCGCAGAAGTCAAGTTTTTGTTCGCCGCATTTTGGCTTCAAAAAACCGGAGCGAAAAGACACGAGCGGCGTGACCCGCCTGGGACGGCCGCAATACCTGCTGGCAACGAATCTCGGGTGCCCGTCATGGGAAGCTTGGATGGAACACCTCTGCACCGATGAGGACATCCCGTTGCCCGAGTGCTGGCGCGATCTGCGGCGCAACCCGCCGCCGCTCGCCCCGGAGATCATCCACGGCATCCTTCGCAAGGGACACAAAGCGATTGCGGATTTCAGATTGTGGAATGCAGATTGAATCACTCCGACCTCCGAATTCCGCATTCCGAACTCGGCGTGTCCCTGCGCGGGCGCGTCATGGAACTCAAGGCGCTCAAGTCCCGGCTCATCCAGTGGCTCCGGCACCAGCAGCCCTTCGACCTCATCATTCTCGACCCCATCTACAAGACCAACGACGGCGATGAGAACAGCGCGCGCGACATGACCGCCTTCTGCAACAGCATCGAGTCCATCGCCACGGACACCGGCGCCGCCGTCGCCTTTGCCCACCACTTCTCCAAGGGACAGCAGGGCGCCAAGGCCGCCATCGACCGCGCGTCCGGCTCCGGCGTGTTCGGGCGCGACCCGGACGCCGTGGCCACGCTGTCCGAACTCGAAGGCGACGATTGCGCGGGGTTCCTGCTCGAATGGACGCTCCGCGAGTTCGCAGCGCCGCCGCCGGTCGCGCTGCTGTTTCAGTGGCCGGTCCACCGCGTCGAGAAGCTGCTCAACGACCGCAAGGTGAAGGGCGCGCCCGGACGTCCCCAGGCGGTCACCACGCTGGACATCGTGAACGCGCTCGATGTCGTCGAGGGCGAGCCCACGATCCTGGCGGTTGCCGGTCATCTTGGTGTGTCGGAGAAGACGGTCCGCAATTGCGTCAACCGCGCGGAGTCGCTCCTCATCGACGGCGGCGTCATCCGCTTCCAGAAAGGTCAGTGAAAAAATGGAAAGAAATATTTTTTCCCTCGCGGAAAACCAAAATTCGCAGGAAGAAACCCTTATATATATTGTTCCTGACGGAAGGAACCCCTCCAAGGGGGTTCCTTCCGTCTCAGCAACAATTGATTCTTTCCCTCGCAACATTTCAACGTGTGACCAAACTGATCACAGGTTTGCAGCAGTCAGAACTGAACCGACTCCTGTCCCGGCTGCAACCTCGGGACACAATGTCACGAGGTTGACTGAATGCAGAATCCTTGCACTGGACCTCGGCACGGTCACGGGATGGGCGGCCTGTATCGACGGACGCGTGCAGTCCGGCACTTGGACATTCCGTTCGTCGCGGTACGAAGGCGGCGGCATGCGGTATGTCCGCTTCCGCCACCAGGTCGCGGAAGCTCATGCGTTGCTCGGCCCGTTCGACGCGGTCTACTTCGAGGAGGTCCGCAGGCACGCCGGGACGGACGCCGCACATGTCTATGGCGGACTGCTCGCGACGTTGACCGCGTGGTGCGAAGAACTCCGCGTTCCCTATCAGGGCGTGCCCGTTGCGACCATCAAGCGGCACGCGACCGGCAAGGGCAATGCGGACAAGGCCGCCATGATCGCCGCAGCGCGCAATCGCGGTTGGAACCCTGCGGACGACAACGAAGCGGACGCGTTGTGGATTCTGGATTGGGCGCGGAATCAGTAGGACTGCAAGAATCAGACGGGTTTCAACGCCGGAGCGCGACATCCATTCTTCGTTCGGTTTTTGATGTCCTTGCGTATCGGCAGACGGGAACCACCCACAATCACGTAGCGCAATCTTCCCTCGTCCATCATCTTGTGAACGCCCTGCACGGTCATTCTCAGGGTCTTGGCCGCCTCCTGAACACTGGCGAGTTCCGCTGCCACCACGCGCCTCGCATCATACTGCGCCATGTGTGCGGCCAGCAGACGCGCAACCAATCGTTCCGATTTCAGGGACAAGAACCCGTCACCGCATTTGTCGCAGAACTGGCCGTCCAGGCCAGGAATGTCCAAGGGGGGATATCCCTTGGGATTGAACCGCTCGGTCATGTTCTTTTGTGCGCGCATGCTCTTCTTGGCGCCGCATGCGGGGCAGTCAGTCCATTTCTTCTCGCGCATATCAATCATCCTCCAGAGATTTGAAGGAGATGACAACCGTTGTGTCATCCACTATCTGTACCTTGACGTAAGCGGGAATCTCTTCAACTGTGGGGCGGTATACGTCCTGCCAAACCGTCGAATCATCCAGCGTGGTCATCGATTTGTAGAAGTCCTTGAGGTCAAGTTCCAATACGCGTTCCGCCACTTGGGAAGCCTCTTGGTAGGCGAAGTCGCGTACTGCGCAACGCAACGCCGTCAGAGTCACTCGGTACGCGCCTTTCCGAATAAGCGCTTTGACTCGCGACAAGGCGTAATGGGGCTTTCGTTTTTCCATATGCAGACTCTAGCATATTCTGTTGAAGTTTTCAACAGGAAAACAAGGCGTGGCCTTTCCGGTAGATGACCAGTGACGGGACCGCCCGAGGGGCGAAATCCGCCTCCCCCGCCGGTCGCGGCGGATGGTTCCAAATTGAACCACGGAAAACTGCAATGCCGAAGAATGTTTCAAAAGCAGACATGGCCCGTACGCGGGGCGAAGTTGTGCCCCATCGGAAACCCAAGACGCCGCCCGAAGAACGTCCAGCCCACTGGTTCAAACCGGGCAACAAGGTCGCATACAAGCATGGCGCGTACTCCGCGGCCTTCGTTCAACCCGAGGAGAAGGAACAGTTCCTCGCGTTGCGCCACGAGATCGCACGCGACTTCAAGAACGAGACCGGACCGGACACGGCCATGCTCGACGCAGCCGCGCTCCTGTTCATGCGGCATGGACGCGCCGTCATCGCGGGCGAGCAGGACCTCGCCAACAAGACGATGGCCTCCATCCTGGCGATGCTGGACCGGCTGAAGGCCACCAAGGTCTCCCGCGAAGGGGACAAACCGTCTCACGGCGAGACCACGCCTGCCGAGTGGGCCAGCGCGCTGTTGGCCGATGGAAAGAGTGGCGCCCGCAAGACCTTGGCGAGGCCGGCGCCGGAAAACGCGGAAAAAAGGTCGGATAACACCGACACCGCCGATTCCGACACCCCGGAAAACACGGGCGATTCCGAAGACGCCGGGGCGTAGAAGGTCAACTAACTGGAGTTAGTCGAACCCGCGGCGGGTCTCTTGGCTCTCCCTTGATGGGCGTCTTGCCGACGTCCCGCCCCCAGAACAATGGCTCCCGGAATCCGCCATTCCGCTGCGGCCATGAATGTGTTCGCCGACGGCAGTGTGAGGCGACCGTCCGAGACTCTCCGGCCACTGTCTTCCGGAGGCCCGGGCCGTCAGAGGCGGCGCGAGAGTTTCCGGTAGATACCCTGCGGAAAGGACCCCACATGACGGCAACCTTCGTGGAAAACCCGCAGCAGCTAATCCGGGAACTTGTCGAGACCAAGCGTCAGGAGTCGATGCTCCTGGCGGGAGATGATCCTCCGTGGTTCCTCCAGATCATCCCGCATCTTGAGCCTGGTTACTACTTCGTCGATTTGATGAGAGAGAGCTTGCTTGAGGGTACGAGGCGCGCCATTGCCGGGCATTGCGTCGAGCCGTTCCTGAAACTACTGGACTTCGCTCCCAAGAAATGCTTGGCGTTGAATTCGAGTTTCCCTCCTTCTTCAGACAACTTTCGCTTCCGCAAACCACGGCCTGAAGCGCCCAAGCCCTCGCCCCGATTGACCAACATCTACGTGATTCAAGGCGAGAACGGCGGCCCCGTAAAGATCGGACGCTCTTCCGCTCCTCATGACCGGGCAAGCTTTCTTCAATGCGGCAATCCATATGAACTGCGCGTCGTAAAGTGCTTCTCAGGAGTCCCGTCCAAGCTTGAGCGGCAGTTGCACTTGAGGCTTCAGAAGTACCAGGTCAGGAACGAATGGTTCTCCGAAGAGGTTCTTGACCTTGTTGAAGACCTCGTGCGCGAACTAATGAGCGCTATGGGATTGCATTTGCCTCGTTCACTGAGGACCTCGCAATATCGCGATGCCCTGAAATCCTTACTCCGCACTTGCATGGAGCCTGCCGACACCCTGGACGGCCTGCGCGGCCAGTTGGAGCAGATTGCCGTCATTGCGCGCGAGGCGCTGGGGCAGCAGTCGGAAGGCGTTCAACCGACACCCTCGCCTGAGCCGCCGCTCATTACGGACGAGGATCTGCTATGAGCAGGCCGAATCTACTGCATGAAGGCGGCAAGGTCACGAAGGACTTCCTCGACATGGCCGAGGTCGCCGGCGTATCCCCAGTTTTTCGGGTCCGCCGCCGCACGCTTGGCGTGTGCGTCGAGCTTGCCGCGGAGTTCGCTCAGCAGGGCGTCCACGGTCTCTCTGCGTTGCCGGTAAGTTTCCTCCGCCGTGTTGGGTGTGGTCTTGCTCATGGTTCTTCTCCTGCCGTCATCTACCCGATTCATCGCTTGCATGTGGGCGGAAAGTCAAGTCTTTGCCGGGCGGCCGGAAACGGCCCCCGATGGCCGTTTTCGGCCAACCATCCCACGGACCGTCCCGTCGCGGCACGTCGGGCAACGTCGGCGGCCTGTGCGCCCAACGGAGGCGCGGCCTGATGCTGCATTCCTCCGGTCACAACTGGGAACTGCATCAGGGCGGCTGCCTCGAAGTGCTGCGCGGCCTGCCGGACGCGAGCGTCCACTGCTGCGTCACGTCGCCGCCCTACTGGGGACTCCGCGACTACGGCACGGACCCGCAGGTCTGGGGCGGCGCCCCGGACTGCGCCCATGAATGGCAAGACGCCTCCTATGTCCGCCGCACCAGCGACGGCGGCACTGGCGAGCGCCAGCAGCTCGTCAACATCGGGTCGCTGGACCGGGACAAGCCGGTCCGTAACGCCTTCTGCACCGTGTGCGGCGCGTGGCGCGGCGAACTCGGCCTGGAGCCCACGCCGGACCTGTACGTCGAGCACCTCGTGCTTGTGTTCCGCGAGGTCCGGCGCCTCCTGCGTCCCGACGGCACGTTCTGGCTGAACCTCGGCGACAGCTACGCCGGGAGTTGGGGCAACTATAGCCCGCACACGCCGGTTCCGTCCGAGGGATGGAGCGGCACGCGGTTCAAGCGCGCGGCCTATGACGACCGGACCTGGCGGCCCGCGAACAGCCTGCCCCAGAAGGGACTCAAGGCCAAGGACCTCGTTGGGATTCCTTGGCGGGTCGCGCTGGCCCTGCAGGCAGACGGCTGGTACCTGCGCTCGGACATCGTCTGGGCCAAAGAAAACTGCATGCCGGAAAGCGTGCGCGACCGGCCCACGCGCGCCCACGAATACGTGTTCCTCCTCGCCAAATCCGAGCGCTACTTCTATGACGCGGACGCCGTGAGCGAACCCATGAAAGCCTCGTCCATGACCCGCGTGCAGACCGGCTGGAACGGTAACTCGCAGCGGGGCTACAAGGGCGGCGGCCCGCAGAACCATCTGGGCAGGTACATGGGCGGCGAGTACGCCCGCTCCCAGACGCACCGCAACCGGCGCACCGTCTGGAGCATCGCCACCAAGCCGTACAAGGGTGCGCATTTCGCGGTCTTCCCGCCCAAACTCGTCGAACCCTGCATCCTCGCTGGGACGAGCGCGGATGGCTGCTGCCCGCGTTGCGGCACGCCGCGCAGGCGCATCGTGGCCGTGAAACGTGGCAAGCCGGACAACGCAGGCCGGACGCATAGCCTGCCGGAGCACCGGCGCGGCAAGGCCCCTGCCCCAGAGCGCGGCTGGGAGACCGCCCGGGCGACGCTCGGCTGGGAACCGGCGTGTTCTTGTTCGGACGCCGGCGCCGTTCCGTGCGTCGTGCTCGACCCCTTCGCGGGTAGCGGCACAGCGGGCGAGGTCGCCATCGAGCATGGCCGCCGCTTCATCGGCATTGAACTCAACGCCGCGTACTGCGAACTCGCCGCGGCACGATTGCGGGACGCGGAATCCAAAACCACGCAGCGGGAACTGCCCGCCTGCGCCACGGGGAGCGAGTGATGGAATCCACGACGATGATGGACAACGCCCGCCGCATCTGGCGGTTGTGCCAGGGATGCGCGGCCACGGTGTACGGCGCGAAGCCGCCTTCCCCCGCTTACGCGGACCGGACGGCGCGTTTGCTGTTCGGCACCGCCGCCCAGGAGAGCAACCTCACGTGGGAACGGCAGCGGACGCCCCGCTTCGAGGGGAAGGTCGGCGGCTTCGGCAAATGGCAGGTCGAGCCCGGCTCCGTCGCGGCGTCGCTGGCGTACCTGCGCCAACGTTCCGACGTGCTCGCCCGCGCCACGCAGTGGCTGTTCGCCGACCCGCACGCGCCGTTGACGTGGCCGGACCTCATCCCGATGGACGCTCTGCTCTGGGCGCTGCGCGTGGACGACAACGACAAGATCGGCGTGCTCTTCGCGCGCCTTCATTACTTCCGCGTCAGCGACCCGATCCCGGACTCGCTCGCCGATCAGGCGGCGTACTGGAAGCGTTGGTACAACACGACCGCCGGGAGCGGCACGGTCGAAGAGTACCTCGCGAACTGGAACCGGTACTGCAAGGAGGCCGTCCATGCTTAAGACATTGCTCGCCTGGATTCTCGGCAGAGGCATCCGCCTGAGCTACACCATCCGCTTCGGCGGCGGCAGGCGGCGGAAGTTCGAGACCAAGAAATGACATGGCTGTACGTCCCGCCCTATACCACGCCGACCTCTGCGCCGGAAGCGGCATGCTCGGCCTCGCCGTCAAGCTCGCCCTCGGCGGACGGGTACGCACCGTGGTGTACGTCGAACGGGAAGCCTACGCGGCGTCCGCTCTCGTGGCGCGGATGGCGGATGCGGCCCTGGATAACGCTCCTGTCTGGGATGACGTCAAGTCCCTCTGTGAACCGGAATTCCTTGGATTCGTTCGCCGATTCTGTCCTCTCATCGTCACGGCGGGATATCCCTGCCAGCCGTTCTCCGTCGCTGGAAAGCGGCGTGGCGTCAACGATGATCGCCATCTATGGCCGTGGATTGATGCGTTCATTGGTGCGGCAAAACCCCAGTGCGTGTTCCTGGAGAACGTCCCCGGCCATCTGCGAATGGGATTCGGAAGCGTGCGGCGAGATCTCCAACGCCGAGGCTACCGCGTTTCGGCGGGACTATTCAGCGCGGAGGAAGTGGGCGCGAGCCACCGCCGCGAGCGCTTGTTCATCCTCGGACTGGCCGACCCCGAAGGACAACGACGCGAGTCACGCGGGACGGACGCCGTTTGGGAAGGCGCGGGAGCATGCCGAGTTGTCCATGGCGGCGAACAGTTGGCCGACACCCCGGTCGGAGGACGCGGAGCGGTGCGGCAATCACCCGAACACTGTGGACAGCCTGACGGGCGCGATTGCCCTCTGGCCCACGCCGAAGACGCCGACCGGCGGTCGCGAGTCGAAACGGTCCAAGGATGCGCGGGGATCGGGAGGAACGGATTTGCAGACCACGGCGCAGTTGTGGGCGACGCCGCGTGCGGGCAAGGTCACGGCGGAAGACGCCGAACACTGGAACAAGCGCCAGGCCAAGGGCGGCGTGTCCACGCCGCCGCTCGCGATGCAGGCCGCGCTGTGGCCGACGCCGCGTCCCGCCGAGGCCGACCATGCGGGACGGCGGAAGATCATGACGTCGAGCATGGTGGGACTTGTGGAGACCGCGACCCTCTGGCCGACGCCGATGGCCGGGACGGAAACGCGCTCGGCGCAGGGCGGCATCCAACTCAAGCAGACCGCGACCCGCTGGCCGACGCCGGCGGAACGGGACTGGAAGGGTCCGAACGGACCGGAACATCTGGCGAATGGCTCGGGACGGAAGCACCTGGACCAGTTGCCGAATTTCGTGCGCCATTGTTCGCCCCCGGCCCCGGCGCCCTCGACGAGTGGCGGGAAATCCTCGCGCTCGACCCGTCGCTTGAACCCGCGGTTCGTCGAGTGGCTGATGGGCTGGCCCCTGGGATGGTCGGAGATCGGCTGCGCCTTACCGGGAACGGAGTGGTCCCGCTGGCGGCGGGCTATGCATTCGTCTCTCTGTGCGCTGCTCTGCTCGACGGGTGAACGCGGCGGGGAAATGCAACTCCTGATGGAGGGAATCACCGGGTGACGCTTCCCAACGCGAAATGCGGCACGGAACAATGTCCGCTCAATTCCATCCTGGACAACCTGCGCGAGCAGGCCGAATTGCAGGCGAAGGTGAACGCCGTGGTCTGGGACAACGTGAAGCGGCTCGCGGACATGGTGACCATGCGCGGATGCCCGGCGGAGGTCTGCGCCATCGCGCGGAGGGGGAAGACATGAACCATCCGGCCAGAACGAGAACGCGGGCCCGAAGGCCCGGAGGTTCTCTGCCTCGCGTGCGGCGGCTACAGCCGTTCCAGCGCGTCCTCGAGCGCGCCGTCCACGAGGTGGGTGTACACCTGCGTCGTGGACAGGTTCGCGTGGCCGAGCGCCCGCTGCACAATGAGGATGTCGCCGGACTTCGCGTAGAGGTGCGTGGCGAAGGTGTGGCGCAGCGCGTGCGGGCCGAGATGCTTGCCGATGCCCGCCGCCTCGACCCACGCATCCAGACGCCGGGCGACCTGCCGCGCTGTCAGGCGCGTGTCCCGGTTGGACAGGAACAGCGCGGCGCATTCGCCCGTCCCCATGCGGCGGCGTTCGGCGAGGTAGCCGCGCAGCAATGAACGGAGGTCGGTCTTGAGGAACTTCACCTGCGGCACGTTGCCCTTGCCGACGATGCGGATGTGCTTCGCGTCGAGGTCCACGTCGTCCACGTCGAGGCCCACGAGTTCCCGCAGCCGGATGCCCGTGCCGAGGAACAACTCGATGATGACGCGGTCGCGCCGCGCTTCGCGCGTGTCCGTCTGCCGCAGCGTCTTGATCAGTTGCCGCTTCTCCCGCTCGGTCAGGAACACGGGCGGCCTGGGGTTGAGCCGCTGGAGCCGGACGAAGCGCGCGGGGTTCGACGCGATCATCCCGGTCTCTTCCGCCCACGCGAAGAAGGAGCGGACCGACGCCTTCAGGCGATGGAGCGTCGCGGGCGATGACGGCGCGCCTCTCGTTCCCGCCGTGATCGCCGGGCTGCTCAATACGTCGTCGAGCAGCGCGGGCGTCACATCGCCCACCGTGAGGCCCGGACGCCGCGCGGCCAACACGTCCGCCACGCGCTCGAGGTCGCGCGTGTACGCGGACACCGTGCGCGGGGAGCCGCCCTGTGCTTCGAGCCGCCGGGCGAAGGCGTCCACCGCCGCGCGCAGCGGCTCAGGACGCGGCAGGAGCGTCAGGGCGGTCGCCGTCGGCATCGTCGCTCTCCTTTTCCTTGCTCCGGCCCATGGGGAGGTCCTTGGGCAGGGGCAGCTTGTCCAATCGGCCCGTTTCTTTCGCCCAGACGAGGAACATGCGCAGGACGCGCACGGTCTTGTCCACCGTGGGCTTCGCGCGTTCGGCTCCGCTGGGCAGCCGGAGCAGATCATCGCTCTTGAGGAACTTCCCGACGTGCGGCGGCAGGATGGTCCTGAGTTTCCGGTCCGCGCCGAAGAAGGTTTCCATCTGCTGGAAATCCTTCCCGTATGTATAAAGTGTCCGTTCTTTCTTCCCCTGCGTCCGCAGGTGTTCCAGATACGCCTGTGCGGCTTCGTGAAGAGTGCAGTCTTTCATGGTTCAGTTCCTTTCCGTTGCGCCGCGCAGTCTGGCGGCCGTCCTGATGCGCACTTCCCGGTTGGTCTTGGTGTTGATGCCGGTCCATCCGCCGTAGGGGCATTCGCCCGTGATGCGGACCGGCGCGAGTTGCCCGGACACCTTGACGGTGTAGGTCTCGCCGATTCTCACCTGGTTCTTCTTCATCCTCGCTTTCCTTTCTGCGTTGCCGCGCCGGCCCCATGCCGCCGCGCGTACACATACACGCTTCGTTCGCCCCTGGAAGTCAAGTCGTTTTTCCAGAAAAGAGGAGGGAAAACATGCGCCCCAAAACGCCCCTAATCATCGGCCTTCTGCTGGCCGCGTCGCTCGCTGGATGCGCGCACTCGCGCCCGCCCGGCAGCGTCGTGCAGGCCATCCATACCGTGAACCGCTATGCGCCCGAATACGTGGCCGAGGCGAACAAGGCGCTCGAACAGTCTAGGCATCCCGACGCCGAGCGGCTGTGTGGCATCGGCGAACGCCTCGCGGATGCGCTCGATGCTCTCGAACAGTGGGCCGCGAAACAGGAGGCCGCCGATGAATCCCGCTGACGTGCTCAAGGCCAATGAAGGCGCCGTGGTGCGCGTGGGGCTGACGCTTGTCGCGCTGGGCGCGGAACTCGTCGCGGGCCGAATTGACGATGCGCTGGCACGCGCGGACGCGGCGGCGCGGAAGTACCCCGAATGGACCGCGCTGGAGGAAGCCGCGATTGCGGTCCGGGCGGAGACGCGCGAGGAGGAGCGCATGCCGGAAATCGAGCGGGCAATCATGAGGCTTGTATGGATAACGGTGAAGGGCGCGATACGCGAGGCGGTCACGTGAAGCCGTTGACGCCGGAGGAGCAGGAACGCCTGCGCGCGGTCCTGGGGAATCCCGTGTCCTGGGGCGAGCACTATCTCCGGAACCGGGACGGCTCCGAACGGGGATACTGGCCGCACCAGGCCGAGGACCTGCTCGCGCCGGAGAAGAACATCATCCATCTCGACGGGCGCGGCGTGGGCAAGACGATTTCCCTGTCCACGGACGCGTTGCATTTCGCGTTCACGACGATGGGCGGGCAGGGTCTCATCGCCGCGCCGCAGCAGGGCCACCTGGACACGGTCGTCGAGGAGATCGAGTTTCAGTTGGACGCGAATCCCCTGCTCATGCGGAGCCTCGCTGTCACGCAGCACGGCAAACCCTTCCGATTTCGGATTTCGGAATTGCGATTGCGGAATGAGAAAGTCGTTGCAGTTTATTCCGCAATCCGCAATCGTAAATCGGCAGTGGTCTTCCGCGAGAGCGAAGTGGGCGAACGCAAGGTGCTGACGCTCGTTCTGCGCGTGCACATGGAGCACGTGGCCTATCCGCTCATCGCCCAGACGATTGCCTTGCTGGAACGTTTCTTCACGCCGTCGGGTATCGGCGTGGACAACGGCGGGAACGGCCTGGCCGTGGTGCAGGAATTACTCGCCCTGGACAAGTACAAGCCGCTGCAGTTGGAGGGGCGGCTGCACGGGTATGATTTCGGGGGGATGACGACGCTGGCCGTCCGCGACGGGCGCGAGGTGAAGAAGCGCACCAAGGAATTGATGACGAGCCTCATCAACGGCGCGCTGCAAAGGCGGCAACTCGTGCTGCCCGCCGAGGACGCGGAGATCGAGGACCAGTTCACGACGCACACCTACACGCTGCAGAACGGCAACGTCGTCTACTCGAAGGGGAACGACCACATCGTCGATGCGGTCCGGTGCGCGATGCTGGCCCATGAGCAGAACCGGCTCGACGGCGCACGCGAGGAAACCGTGTCCGTGATGCCCGTCATCACGGAGCCGGTGTTTATCTGAGCATCCACGAACTGGACAGAAGTTTTGGTTGACAAAACTTAACACTTCCGGTACAATGGATGAGTCATGGGAAAGACCCTCAACATCCAAGCCGTGCGTGAAGCCATGCAGATGCATGGCCTGAACCAGGCTCAGCTCTCCGCCAGAACCGGCGTGAGCCGCGCCGCTGTAACGAAATGGTTCAGTGGCGAGGATTTCCCGCGCCCGGACAAACTGCTCAAGCTTGGAACGCTGCTGGGACTGGGTTTCCGGCAACTGGTCGTCGAGCGGCCGGACCCCATGGAACCCGTGATCGCATTCCGCCGCAAGGGCGGACGAAAAACGACCGAGGCGCACGTGGAACGGGCCAGGCACATGGGCGTTCTGCTCGGCGCGCTCGCTCCTCTGCTCCCCTTCGACACGCTTGCGCGTCCCGCAACATTGCGCGAACCGCTCAAGGAATACGGATATCTGCAACGAGTCGCCCGCAGGATTCGCGAGGACATCGGCACGAGCGAGGACAGCCCCATACAGTTCCGCGACCTGATTGACCGCTTCACCTCCTTGAACACCGTCATCATTCCTGTGCTCTGGGGGCACAAGGAGCATCACGAGAACGCGTTGCACATCTACCTGCCGGAATCGATGACGACCTGGGTGTATCTCAACCTGGACAGTAACATCCACGACTTCAAGTTCTGGATGGCGCACGAACTGGGCCACGTACACGCTCCGGATCTCCGGGAGGACGAGGCGGAGGATTTCGCGGACGGCTTCGCACAGGCGCTGCTCTTTCCCGAGGCGTGCGCCGCTGCGGCCTACGAGAAGGTCAGCCGGGCAAGGGGCGAAGGCGCACGTATCAACCGCATGAAGGAGATCGCGCGCGAATTCGGCATCTCCCCAACGACGGTGAATCTCGCCTTACAGGAATACGCTCAAGCGAATGGCGTTGGGCGAGTGGATGCGGGCCGGGCCATTCATGCGGCGTCCACAAACTTCAACAAGGATTTCCCAAGCGTCAGCCAGACGCTGTTCCATCAGGTTCCACCGAGTCCGAAGGAATACATCGCCGCGGGGCGGGAGGTGTTCCACAGCCCCTTCTTCGACGCGCTGCAGCAGCACATGCGGAAGGCGGATGTTTCCGCCGGGTTTGTGGAGACAGTTCTCCAACTCCCGCTTCTGGATGCCAAAGGAGTGATCGAGGAGTTGCGATGAATGGCGCGAACCTCGATCCTCCTCGATAGCAACGTTTACTTCCGTCTGGCGCGAAGCGTCCATCCATTGTTGGACCGGGAGTTCGGCGAGAGCCGCTACTGCCTGTACGTCATCCCGGACCTCGATGCCGAATTCAGGAAGAATCCCCGGCTGCGCAGCAAATTCCACTGGGTCGGCGATCCCGACTACACTGTGAATCGTCAGACGTCTCTCACTTTGTCTCGCCAACAGCGCAAGGAAATCCTGCGGGCTTACGATTTCATGTTCAATCACGCACGCACGGAAGGGCTCGGCGTCTCGCCTGTGGACGTGCGCGCTTTGGCCACGGCATACGCGCTCAATGTCCAGATCGTTACGGACGATCAGGACATGCTCAGGTTGGCCGGGGATTTCGGGATTGAGACGATGAACACGCTGGCTCTCATGCGTTTGATGCTGAACTCCGGCCACATCGACATGGACCGCGTGCGCCAGATTGCCGCCTACTGGCAATACGAAAAGGATACTCCCGCGGGTTTCCGAAAGGACTACCCTCGCCTCTTCGGCGAGCCGGTTCCCCCGCCCCTGTAAGCGGATACATCTGTCGCGATGGGGCATGCGCGTCAACCTTCTGATGCCACTGGTGACGCAATCCCTCCACTCTTGTCTGGAAGTGTGAAGGAAAAGAAACTCACGGCGGGTCCATAGGCGGAAGATCCCTCAACAGTTCCTCCACGAGATTGGCCGGCCTTCCGGCAAGGCTTCCGGTAGATACCCACAGAGGAAACACATGACCGGAGCCCCGCGCGAATGTCCCGACGCAGACACGCCCAGAAGACACACCTGCCCGTCCCAACCGCAGACGGGCAATCCGCGCAGCCGCAGGCCGCGACCGCTGCCATTCTGGACAGCAGTGTTTTCAGCAAGATCGCCGCGATGGACGTCATTCCCCGCACTTGGGAGGAGCGGGCGCGCAAGGCCTGGGAGTACTACCTCGAAGAGCCGCTGGTCAAGAACTGCGTGAATTCGTGGCGGTCCTTCGCCGTGGGCGACGATGTCAAAATCGCATGCGACGACACCGATGTGAAGGACGAGGCCGTCGAGGCCGCCGACCGGCTCGGCCTCATGGACTTCGTCAAAGACATGGTCCTCCAGCTTCTCGTCAAGGGCGACGCCGTCGGCTTCAAACGGTACGCCAAAGAGGGGAAAGACCTCGATGAACTGGTCTGCGTCAACCCGGTCTCGGTAAAGGTCAAGTACGAGCAGGGGCAACTCACGGAGGTGAAGCAGTACCCGGAGGACAACCCTGGCGCGGGCGAAGGCATCGCGCTCCCTGTCGAGCAGGTCCTGCACCTGAAGTGGGACGCGCCATCATTCTCGCCGCGCGGCAATTCCATCGTGCTGCCCGCGTTCCAGTCCATCGAACTGCTCCGGGATTACCGGCGCGCCGAGCAGGCCATCGCCAAACGATGGGCGACGCCGTTCCGGCTGCTCAAGGTGGGCGGCGCCTTCGGCCAGAAGATGGTGATGCCGGACCAGCGGATGCTCGAAGGCGTCCGGGACATGGTCAACAAGATGGACCTCCGCAGCGGGCTGGTCGTCCCGTTCTATGTGACCGTCGAAACCCACGGCACGGACGGCCAGGTGCTCAACGTCGAGGACAAGGTCAAGGAGGTCAAGGAGGACTGAAGTGATCCCCAAAAACTGGACAGTTATCATGGTGTGTTATTACAGGTTAAGGATGTCCAGCAAGGAGGATCGGCATGAAGCAAGAGCGAAGGCAGCATAGCGCGGAAACGAAGGCAAAGGCGGCATTGGATGCGTTGCGGGGTCTGCGGACGGTAAACGAGATCGCCAGCGAGTACGGCGTGCATCCGAACCAGGTGACGCAGTGGAAAAAACAGGCGGTGGCTGGATTGTCGGAGATCTTTTCCAACGGACGCGCACGGCAAGAACAAGCGGAGTCGGACTTGCGCGACCGGCTGTATGAGGAGATCGGCCGGTTGAAATTCGAGTTGGACTGGCTCAAAAAAAAACTGGGCCGGGCCGGTTGAGGCGAGGCGCTCCATGGTGCAATGCGGACATCCGGTGCTTTCGGTGGAACAGCAGTGTGAACTGCTGGGCTTGGCGCGGTCGTCGTACTACTACGCATCGGTCCGGGACAACGCGAACGACTGGGCGTTGATGCGGCTGCTGGATGAAGAATACACCCGCCACCCCTTCTACGGCGTTCGGCGCATGACGCACTGGCTACAGGACCAGGGATGGCCCGTGGGGCTCAAGCGGGTCCGCCGTCTGTTGCGCCTGATGGGGTTGGAGGCGATCTATCCAAAGCCGCGGCTGAGCATTCCGGCGCCGGGCCATCGGATCTACCTGTATTTATTGCGCGATCTGGCGATCGTGCATCCCAACCAAGTGTGGAGTGCGGACATCACGTATATCCGCATGGCCCGGGGTTTCGTGTACCTGATGGCGATTATGGATTGGTTCAGCCGCTACGTGCTGGCCTGGCGATTGTCCGCCACGCTGGAGACCGATTTCTGCGTGGAAGCGCTCGACGAGGCGCTGGGGCGGGACGGCGCGCCGGAAATTTTCAACAGCGACCAGGGCGCGCAGTTCACGAGCGACGCCTTCACGGAGCGGTTGCTCGGATGCGGCGTGCGGATCAGCATGGACGGACGCGGCCGGGCGTTCGACAATATCTTCATCGAGCGGCTGTGGCGGACCGTCAAGTACGAGGAAGTGTACCTGCGGGACTATGAAAGCGTCCCGCACGCGCGCGAAAGCCTGGGCGCGTACTTCACGTTTTACAACGGGGAACGCCCGCACCAGGCCCTCAACAACGCCACGCCTTGGCAATGCCATTACGCGGGGGCCCGGTCATGAACGCCCGCAGCCACGTATTGACAGGAACCGCCAGGCGTGTTAGACTGGGTTTGCCGAAAAGAGAACGGAAGGGAGCGGTCCACGCCTCCGGGTTCTGGCTGTTCCTTTCTGTTCGAATAGGTGGGTGGATGGGTGGTACGGACGGACATCACCACCTTAATCTACCCCAAATCGTGTCCAAGAGGTGGGGAATCACCTCACTTGGACGGCCGCGAAGGGGTGTTGCCGGAAATGGGAGGAGTCATGGATAGTGTGAGTACACCCCCCTTGCCCCCCTCAAGGGGGGAATTGGATTGGGACTCGGCT
>Ga0101944_10003333_pt1 | contig 22790 bp, 24 predicted proteins | sample DewCreD2012metaG_FD_75245 | JGI IMG/M metagenome (GOLD analysis project Ga0101944, IMG submission 75245) | Hot spring sediment bacterial and archeal communities from British Columbia, Canada, to study Microbial Dark Matter (Phase II) - Dewar... ... | reverse complement strand
TTTTAACCCGGGAATCTTGCGGTGGATGGAGTCAAACAGCATTGATTTGGGAACTGCTTCGGCAACAATTACTTCGCTCGATTGGAGCGGCAATGTTCCGTTGGCTGCCGGAGCGGATGCAGTACGATTTCAGATCGGGTTATCAAATGATGGAACAACTTTTACCTATGCGGGACCAGATGGTACTTCCGGCACCTACTTCGCTACCTCAACTCGGCTGAGTAGTCCGATGAGAGGGAGATTTGTTCGGTATAAGGCATATCTTCAAACTAGCGATGAGGACACTACGCCGGAATTACAAAGCGTAACTATTTATTTCTCTTCTCCATGTGTGCCTACTGGCCAAGTCTTTTTCCAGGGATTGCCTACGGGTAGTTATGGTTTAAGCGTGCGCGCAGCAGGATTTAGCGAGGTGACATCAACGCTAGATATTATTTCTGGCTGGCAAAGGTCCGATTTTACCTTAAGCAACTGATGGATAACGAGAAGCATGCTTAGGCATTGTAAACATAATTCCCGTCGCGCCGGTTTTTCCTTAATGGAAATACTTATCGTGGTCGCGTTATTTCTTAGCGTGCTGATTGTGGTGGTGAGTTTGCGCGGAAACATCGCGACTCTTGATCAGTTGGTCGGACAGAAACTTCAATCCCGCGGTGATATTGAGCAGGCCTTACAAATAATGGCCACTGAAATTCGTTCTGCCGGACCTTCCAGCTTGGGCTCCTACCCCATAGAGCTGGCTAGCTCTACTCAATTTGTATTCTATAGTGACATTGATAAGGATGGTCTGTACGAGCGAGTGCGTTACTTTTTATCTAGCACTACAATAATAAAAGGTGTTATTCGCCCCATCGGTAATCCACTTTCCTATGCGTCTTCATCGGAAATATTTACTGATGCTTTCACCAACATAATTTCTGGAAGTTCAACTGTTCTGTTTCGGTATTTTGACGCAAATTATACCGGGACCAGCAGCCCCTTATCTTACCCATTGAACACTGCTGCGGTACGGATGGTGAATGTCTCTTTTTTGGCTGACGTGAACGCTTCAACCTCGCCAAAACCTGAGTATTTTACCGAGACGGTATCGATTCGCAATTTGCGTACTAATTAATATGCTTACTAACTAATATGTTTATCAACTCCAATTTGCGAAGCGGACAGTTGTCGGTAGCGATGCTGTTTTTTGCGGCAATTACCGTAGTGTTAATTTCTGGTTTCGTATTTTTAGGTAACACTTTTCTGCAGCTATCGGTCAGGTCGTTAAATAAAACCCGAGCGTTTTCTATCGCCGAAGCGGGGATTGAATATTATCGTTGGCATTTGGCGCATGCTCCCAATGACTATTGGGATGGACGGGGCTCAACTTCCACCGGGCCATATGTGCATGCCTACTATGATAAAAATGGTGACAAAATAGGAAGTTTTTCATTGGATATTACGCCCCCGCCTCCCGGCTCAACGGTAGTTGGAATACGTAGTACGGGATACATTGACGCCGATCCAACCATACAAAAAATCATAGAGGTTAAATTAGCCATTCCTTCTTTTGCGAAATACGCAATTGCCGCCAACGATGTGATGCGTTTTGGCGCCGGGACTGAGGTGTTCGGAGAGATATATTCCAACCGAGGAATACGTTTTGATGGGTTGGCGCACAATCTGGTGCAAAGCGCCGTTTCTTCTTATGATGATCCTGATCACGGAGGGGGGCTAGAGTTTGGGGTCCATACCCATTCGGGTACGGTTGATCCACTACCGCCCTCCCCAGTGCCTTCGCGACCAGATGTATTTATGGCCGGCCGAAATTTCCCGGTTCCGGCGCTTGATTTTGCGGGGATCACTACTAATTTGTCTAATATTAAGTCCGCCGCGCAATTAAATGGATTTTATGCGACATCTTCTGGCGCCTATGGCTATGATTTGGTTTTTGCAACCAGCGGGAGGTTTACGGTATATAAAGTAACTGCTTTAAAGCCCCCTCCCAACGGGTGCACTAACACTAGCAATCAACCGGGCTGGGGAACGTGGAGTATTCAAAGCGAAGTTCTTTTTGCCTCCGGAACGATTCCCGATAATGGCAATATGTTTTTTGAGGATAATCTTTGGGTTCGCGGACAGATTGCGAATAAGAGAGTAACGGTTGCTTCTGGTAGATTCCCGGCTAACGCTTCAACTTACACCAATATAACGGTGAATCAAAGCTTACTGTACAGCAGCTACAATGCGTCCGATACCATCGCGCTCATTGCCCAGAACAACATTAATGTGGGATTATATAGCGAAGATATATTGCGCATTGACGCCGCCCTTATCGCGCAAAACGGACGCATTGGTCGTTATTATTACTCTCCGCCCAATCTGCAAAATCAAAGCGACAAGTGCGGACCGACTGTGAATCGTCAGCGCATTACGCTCTACGGCATGGTTGGTAGTAATTTGCGGTATGGTTTTGGTTATACCGATAGTAGCGGATATCAAGAGCGTATTATTATGTATGACCAAAATCTATTGTATGCTCCGCCCCCCAGCTATCCCTTAACCACCAATCAATATCAGCCAATTTATTGGAATGAGATACAATAAGGGCATGCGCTCCCAAAGATCTGGAATTACCCTAATGGAGATAGTGGTATCTATTGCCGTTCTGGCGATTGTAGCGGGCTTAGGGTTTGTGGCTTACAACCCCGCCGGCCAGATTGCGGCTGCGCGAAATCGACAACGCGAACTGCATCTGCAGGCCTTAATGACTGCGATACGTCAGAATATGGCGGACTCCTCTGGTGGGCAGTTTTCTTGTGCTTCTGGCCCCATCCCCACTTCAAGTGCGCATATGAGTTCGGATAATTACAATATTGCGCCTTGTTTGGTGCCGATATATTTGCCGACTATGCCGCTGGACCCCACCTACCCCGGCGCGGTTTATAATTCATCGGTTGATTATCGTACGGGCTACTTTATCTCTCGTTCTGCTTCTTCTGGCGCAATTACCCTTACCGCGCCTTCTGCTGAGCTGGGAAAGACCATAAGTATTACCCGCTAATAGGGCTTACAGAATACAGATTTCAGATTGCCGCACAAACATCGTTGAAGGACTGTCTTTATTTTGCAACCCGTAACTTGGTGTTGTGCGTTAGGTTAGCTGCTCGGTTAATACTACTTCTAGTGGTACGGACCCTAACGGTGAATAGCGCATTTCAGAATAGGCTCGAATTAGGGCCCGCAGTACGCGAACGGCATCTGCTTCGTTTATTTTGCCGGCGATACTCTCCAGAGCTTGCATCTCGCTATCGGTATGTTCTTCTTTGATGATTTCTTTGGAAGCCGGTGAGAGCCGCAGGGTCAGGGCTTTGCGCAGGTAGTGAATAAGATCTTTGGTAAAAGGTGTCATATTTACTCCCTCATTCTCTAATATGGATATGTAGTGCGCTGCTGCGGTTATATTTTTTTCGGCAATATATCGCGCTAATTCTTCTACTCGTTTACTGCCCACTCGTCCCAGAATATTTTCGGCGGAACTTGCCGTAAGCGTGCCGGTCGCGGAAAGTTGATCCAAGAGCGATTCGGCGTCGCGCAACGAACCTTCCGCGGCTGAGGCAATGATAGATAAAACCGCTTCTTCCGCGACCAAACCCTCATTCTTTACGATGGCTGCCAGTTTCTTAACTATTTCCGATTTGGGTAATCGGCGGAAGGGAAATCGTTGGCAGCGACTGGAAATTGTGGAAGGAATTTTTTCGTACTCGGTTGTGGCCAGAATGATAATGGCGTGCGCCGGTGGCTCTTCAAGCGTTTTGAGAAGGGCATTAAATGCCGCACCGGTGAGCATGTGGGCCTCATCAATGATGTAAATCTTATATTTACCAACCGATGGGCTGACGCGAATGCTTTCTTTTAAGTTGCGGATTTCGTCAATACCTCGATTGGATGCCGCATCAATTTCTATAATATCCAGGGCATTACCGCCATCCGCTTCTTTGCAGCGCGCGCATTCCCCGCATGGCTCGCCAAGCGCAGCAAATTTGGGGTCATGAATACGTTTTTCGCAGTTGGCAAGCATTGCAATTAACCGAGCCATGGTTGTCTTGCCGGTTCCGCGAGGTCCGTAAAAAAGGTAGGCATGGCCCAGGCGTCCCATGATGGCTGCAGCCTTTAAAATAGCCACGTTTTCTTCTTGGCCTAAAACATCAGAAAATTTACGAGGTCGGTATTTACGATAAAAAGCTGGCATGGGGTGGTGAATTTGTTTTATATGGTGATTATCTCTGCTACCCCCTATACTATGTCAAGGAAGGGGTTGAAAAAGCCCTGTATTCCTTAGAAATTTTCTCTTACGCCTCCGTGATTCGTTACACCCTGCCAGCTGCTATTGTACTTGCCCTAGGGGCTTTTTTCCTACCCGGGAGAGCCCTCCGTTTTGCGGCGGTTACCGTCCGACAGGCCAACAACCCAGTCACGCCGGCGGTAACTGAGTCCCCAGCTGTTAGCTCAACGCCAACTACAACTCCGCCATTTACCACTACTACCTCTATTGCTTTTACTCCCATATCCCCGCCGGATGAGATTCGGGGAATTTATGTTACGGGTTGGACTGCCGGTTCGCCGAATACGTTAGAGGCAGTGCTGGCTCGAGCGGAGAAAAACAATATCAATTCGGTGGTGGTGGACGTAAAAGACTACTCTGGCTTTGTTTCTTATAAGACGGGGGATTCGCAGATTGCGAAATATGGAGCTGAGGGGCAGCCGCGCATTCCAGACATCAATCGTGCGGTCATGCAACTAAAAAAGCATCGTATGTACACGATTGCGCGCATTACTATCTTTCAAGACTCGGTGTTGGCTAAAGGTGCTCCACAGTGGGCGTTAAAGAGTAAGAAAAGCGGAGGTTTGTGGAGGGACCACAAGGGTTTGGCCTGGATGGATCCTTCCTCTCAAGAGGTTTGGGATTACAACATTCGTATTGCAAAAAATGCACTGGAACACGGTTTTGACGAAGTTAATTTTGATTATGTGCGTTTTCCTTCAGATGGCGTTTTGTCTGATATCGTGTATCCATTCTGGGACGGTCGGGGTGAAAAAAGAGAGGTAATGCGTCGTTTTTTTGCTTATCTTCGAAAGGAACTGCCAGATGCCAAAATATCCGCTGACCTTTTTGGGTTGGTAACGGTACGGGAAGATGATATGGGTATTGGCCAGGTGTTGGAAGATGCGCTGCCATATTTTGATGCGGTGGCTCCCATGACATATCCTTCGCACTACGTGAATGGTTTTTTAGGGTATCAAAACCCAGCAGAGTATCCGTACGAGGTGATGAGATATTCTCTGGAACATGCGTTAGCGCGGGTTCAGAAGGCGAATGCCTCCGGAACGCCGGTTGCTAAGCTACGTCCTTGGTTCCAGGCTTTTGACCTTGGCGCGACTTACGACCAAGCCAAAATGGACGCGCAACGTAGGGCCTATCAAGAGCTGCGACAATCGGCACCGGATTTTTTTGATGGCTGGTTATTATGGGATCCTAAAAATAAGTATTACTATTATTAACACAATATGAGTAGCATTCGAAATTTTTTATTGGTGAAAGTTCCACTCTGGGCGGCGGTTTTAGTTTTACTGGCGGTGTCCACGGCGGCATTTGGGATAGTGTGGAGGCTCTCTTCTACGGTGGTGCGCGTGTTTTCCCTGCCAGACGCATTACTTGCGCCGGCAGATTTTCGCTATGGCAGTTGGCCGGCCTTATCTAATCCTGATTTTTTTCGTCAGGTGAAGGGACAGTTCATAGCGGAAAAAGCAGATTTTGTTGAAGCCGACCTGTCGGAAATGAAAATTCGTTATTATCGGGCTGGGTCGGTAGAAAAGGAATATCCCATTTTAACCAAGGGTAAACCCGGTTCTTGGTGGGAGACGCCGGCTGGTCTTTATAGAATTGAGAGTCGGGAAAAAAATCATTTTTCCTCTTTTGGCAAGGTCTATCAGCCGTGGAGTATGGCGTTTCAAGGAAACTTTTTTATTCATGGCTGGCCATATTATGCGGATGGTACCCCGGTGTCCTCTGCCTATTCTGGAGGTTGTATACGTCTATCTGATGAGGATGCGCAAGACCTATTTAACAGAGTTATGGTTGGTCTACCGGTTCTTGTATATGAGGAGCAATTTTCGCCAGATTCATTTACGTATGAAAGCCGCGCGCCTCAATTGAACGCGCCTATCTTTTTAGCGGCGGATCTGCGTAATAATTTCGTTTTTACGGAAAGCTCTTCAAGCCAACCGGTGCCAATCGCTTCTATCACTAAACTTATTACCGCGCTAGTAGCAGCGGAGTATATTAATCTGGATAAGACTATTATTGTATCTCCCGCTGCGGCAGTTTCTACAACGGTGCCGCGTCTCAAAGGAGGTGAGGGGGTGCGAGCCTATGACTTGTTTTTCCCTTTGCTTTCGGAATCATCTAACCAGGCCGCCGAGGCGCTCGCCGATATTATTGGCAGGAACCATTTTATCAACCTTATGAATCAGAAGGCTAAGGCACTCGGTATGGTAGATTCCAAATTTGTAGATCCATCTGGTTCGGGTGAGGGTAATGTGTCTAGTGCGCGCGATCTTTTTTTGCTATTAAAGTATCTGCTAAATAACCGCAGTTTTATTTTGAATATTTCGTCTGGTCGTCGGGTGGTTTCCGCGTATGGCGAACAAAGCTTTGAGAATCTGAAAAACTTCAATTTATTCTCCGGGGATCCGCAATTTGTGGGTGGTAAAATAGGCAAAACCTTGGCTGCGCGTGAGACCATGGCGGCAATCTTTAATTTAGATACCAAGTCTGGCCAGCGGCCTATTGCCATTATCGCATTAGGTTCTTCTGAAATTGGAAATGATATTAGTGTGCTCTGGAACTTCGTGAAGAAGAATTATGAGCATACCCCCTCTAATTCCCAACCCACCGGCAATGAGTCGTCTTCGCTTAATATACAGCCATAATGAACTACGAGTGGAAATCTGACAAGTTTAGTGGGCCGATTGAAAAGTTGCTGGAGCTTATTGAAGATCGCAAGATGGATATCGCGGAAGTTTCTTTAAGCGCGGTCACTGAAGACTTTCTAAAATATTTAGATCTTATTAAGCAGGCCTCGGAAGATGAGACCCGTTCTCGGGCACAGCGGGAGCACCTTCGATTAATTGTAGATTTTTTAGCTGTTGCCAGCAGACTTATTCTTATTAAATCCAAGTCGTTACTGCCAAATTTGGCCCTGTCTGTTGAGGAGGAAGAAAGCATTCAAGATTTAGAGTTACGACTCAAATTATTCAAGGAATTGCGTCCTGCCATGAAGTTGCTGGCAATGCAATGGGTGAGTAAGAAAAACTTATTTTCTCGCCCGTATTTCTTAACCTTACCGCCGGCCGTACTGCGGGAATTTACGGAAAGTAAAATGTTTTTCCCGCCGAGGAATGTTACCTCCGACAAGCTGCTTGAGGCTTTAACCCCAATTTTTGGCACCTTCCGCTCTATATTTGAAGAGCAGAACGTAACTCGCGAGGTTTTAGTGAGTATTGAGGAGGAAATGACGCGTATTGTGGCACGTATTTCGCAGGGTGGTTCCACCTTACGACAATTGGCTTCGTCCGACAAAAAAGCAGATCTTATCGTGCTCTTTTTGGCTCTGTTGCATCTGGCTCGCGAGCAGGTGGTGAGAATCGCCCAAGATGAGAATTTTTCTGATATACTCATCGACAAGCAAGAGGTTTTATCCGCATGAGCGAAGAGATAAACAAGAATCGCATCGCATCTCTGGAGGCGCTGTTATTTATACACGGTGAACCCTTGGGAGTTTCTCGCGCAGCAGCGCATCTGGGCCTGAATGAGGAGGAGGTTATGATTGCGGCTAAGGAGCTGGCAAGTCGTTACGAGGCTCAGGATTCGGGACTGCGCCTATTAATCTACGGCGAACGGTTGCAGATGGTAACAAAAAGCGCTTACGCGCATTTTTTGGAGAAGTTTATTAAAGATGAGTTGTCGGAGGAACTGACACCGGCTACGCTAGAAACCCTTTCTATTGTGGCCTATCTGGGACCGGTATCCCGTTCACGCATTGAATACTTGCGCGGGGTAAACTCTGTTTTTACATTACGCAATCTAATGTTGCGCGGCCTAATTGAGCGTATCGTAGATAAAGAAAAGTCAAATAGCGTCCTTTATCGTCTTACCCCCGATTGTCTCCGGTATCTGGGGGTTGCGAGCTTGGAGGAATTGCCGCAATATGGTGAAACGAAAGCTCGTTTAGAAAAAATAGAAAAGGGGCAAGACCAAGAGGAAAACACTCCTACTGATACAGAAAAGCAAACTCAATCAGAATCATGAAGCCTATTTCATACTACCGACTGCTTGCAGTTGCGGCAGCGGCCTGCGCCGCTGTTTTTGTCGTGGTGCGTATTTTTGCGGCTGTCGCGCCAACCTTTGAAAAAGATAAACCGTCCGCCTCGAATTTAGCGCCTAGAATTTCTTTGCCACTCAATGCGGACACCGCTCGCAATCCATCATTATCTGCTGGAATTTCGCGTTCATTACCTCTGCGTGAGGGGGCGCAGGTTGTGACTACGTTAAGGAATCAAAAAACAAACCTAAAAAATGAATCTGGAGATTCGCCGCAATCTTTGGGTTTTCAGTCCCAAGCTTCAATCATATCGACCGCGATTAAACCTTCCATTTCCGCAGAAACTGCTATTGTAGAAAAATTTGATGGCACGGTGTTGTGGAACAAGGATGGTTTAAAACGCTGGCCTGCCGCTTCGCTTACAAAACTAATGACTGTAGCAGTCGCTGCAACTCAGCTGCCAATGGATTTGGTGATACGTATTGAAGATAGAAAGTTGGGGCTCTCTGTAAGAGGTGATTCCCGCCGGACGTTAATGGAGGGTGAGATGTATAGCGTGCGCGATCTTATTGCTTACGCATTGCTACCCTCTAATAACGAAGCGGCGGATGCTCTTGCGGGAGCAGTTGGCCGGGAAAAATTTGTGTCCTTGATGAATCAGCAAGCTGCCAACTGGGGTATGGTGAATACCCACTACGAAGAGCCAACTGGCCTTTCCGTTTTAAATCAATCTTCACCTAGCGATATTGCGATATTACTTTTCCGTCTAAAAGAAAATTTTCCCAAATTGATGGATTTATCCGCTGAAGGTCGTGCTCAAGTGCGGGAGCAGACATCTGGTAGAACTACGGACTTAATTAGCATTCATAAATTTGCCGCAACGAACGGTTTTTTGGGTGGTAAAACCGGTTTTACCTATGATGCAAAAGGCAATTTGGCTTCTTTATTTTTACTACGTGGCGCGCCCGTGGCTGTCGTGGTTATGGGGTCGGATGATAGAGAAGGGGATACCACTGCGTTACTTTCCTATCTCCGCGAAACGCGCTAACCTATAGGTAAAATCTTTAATTAATCAATCCATGGATACCGCCCAAGCCTTTTGCGCATATCGCCCCTTGGTTTGTCTCATACTGCAGAGCATGACTCTCTTTGTGATTGCTTTTGCAACCGCTATTATTTGTGAGCCATTTTTGACGCGTGCGCTATATAAATATAAGTGCTGGAAGAAAAAGCCTCGGACCGTTGCGCCAGATGGCGCGCCGACCACTATCGTTGCCTCTCACCATGCGCAAAAAGAAGTTTCTACACCGCGGATGGGTGGGATTCTTATTTGGGCAACTGTTCTTTTGGTAACAGTTGGCATGGAAATAATTAACCGATTGTGGCCGGACTCGCTGCTGGGCCATTTTCATTTTCTCTCGCGACGTGAAACCTGGTTACCGCTATTTACATTAGTGTCCGCGTCTTTATTGGGATTGGTGGATGATTGGATGGTAATTCGGGATACGGGTAAGTACTCCGGTGGAGGGATGCGATTTAAGGTGCGTCTGGCGCTTATCTTATTAATCGCCGCAGTGGGCGCGTGGTGGTTCCATTTTAAGTTGGGCTGGAATAGCATTTACGTTCCATTCTATGGGGATGTCCAGATAGGGCTTTGGTATATTTTGCTCTTTGTATTAGTTATGGTGGCCTCTTATAGTACTTCGGTGGTGGATGGGCTAGACGGTCTTTCCGCGGGGGTATTGCTGCCGATTTTCCTATCCTTCGGCGCCATTGCCTATGTGCGGGAGTTATATGACTTAGTCGCTTTTCTCACGGTGATTGTAGCGGCTCTTGTAACCTATCTCTGGTTTAATGTGCACCCGGCGCGTTTCTATATGGGTGAGACCGGCATTATGGGGCTAACGGTAACTCTAGCCGTGGTGGCCTTTCTAACCAATTCCGTGCTTTTACTGCCGATTATTGGATTTGTTTTGGTAATTGAATCGGCCTCGGTAATCCTACAACTAGCTTCTAAGAAGTTATTAAAGAGGAAAATATTTTTGGCTGCCCCCATTCATCATCATTTTCAGGGCTTAGGTTGGCAGGAGTCACAGATTACGATGCGTTTCTGGATAGTATCTTGGGTGTTTTCTATTTTTGGTTTGGTGATATTCTTTTTAGCCCGTCTTTTCTAGGTTGTATTTTATTTTTTATATAATAAATATAGTGCACAACCAAGGTAGATGATTGCGGCGCGGATGCGCTACACTAAGGTTAATGGGTTTATTGCCGGAATTATATTTAGTTATTGATGTAAAACCACACTCCGCATCGGCTTCTTTGCTTGCCGTGCGAGCAGGAGAAAAGATTCGTATTTTGCAAACGCGTAGGGATTTCCAAGTCAGTCGCTTGAAGTCGCACCTTCTTGCGTTACCGTTTATGCCTACGGTAATTCTGAGCGTAGATCCCGTCTTGTCGTTTACCAATGAAGTCCCGGTTGAAATTATCCGACCGAAGCCTAACCTGCCCATTACGCCGGTTGAACTTGAAAATAGCTTGTCGCAAGTTTTTACCAAGATATCAAATGAGCAGCGCAAGTATGCCGCCCAGGAATTGAATGTTCCCGAGTTGGATTCAATTTTGGTACAAAGTGACGCGCATTCTATGACCATTGATAATAGGCCGGTGGTTTCACCAATAGGCCAAACCGGACGAGTGATGGGTGCCATGTTTTCTACGGCTTTCACTACCCGCCCCATATTTGAGGTTTGGCATCCACTATTTAATTCCGGCCGAGAATTTTATTTTACCGATGCGCTTAGATCCGCTTTATTTTCGTTATGTGGGCACCGCGATGAAGGACGAGTCCTGCATAACGGTCCAACCTATTCCTACCTTCTTACCCGGAACGACAGCGCAGAAGGCGGCAGATTGAGCCGTGCGCGATTAGATTGGGGGATTAATGAATTGTGCGAGCCCCTTATGGATGCCTACGATATGCCGCTCTCTGCGGCGTATCACGCAGTGTTAAGGTATCGAGACAATCTTGTATCTCCTTCTGTTGCCGCAACTTTTGCCAACCTTTTTGCTCCGGTTGGTAAAAAATATTTTCGTGAGTTACGGGCTGCCGGCCTAAAATCAGGGGAGGTATATAGTAACCACTTGCCGCCTGTGGGTGCAGCTGGGCGAATTAAGGTAAAGGAAATACCTTTAGATGAAGTTGTGGCGCGACGGGGTCTGCGGGTTGAAGACAGTACAGGGTTATCCCCATCCGAAACTCTTTCGTTTATAGCGCCATTCGTTGAATTTTATTATCATAAGAAGGTATCGCCAGTAAATTATTGGTTAAAGCGTCGGGTGCATTGGCTAATTCCAGTGTAGCTCTACTCTTTCATCTTACGTACTACATTTGACCTAATGATAAAAATTTCCATAAGCAGATCCGATTCACTAGATACCGTAAAACGAAAACTAGCGGAAACATCGTCACGTTCAGTTATATTATCAATTCCGCCGGGTGCCGAGCTTGCCGCTACGCATAAGCGTCTGATCGCGCTTGCGAATTTTGCTTCCCAGCGCGGAGTGGATTTGTATATTGAAAGCGTGGATGAAGCCGTTTTGACTCGTGCCGAAGAGGCTGGATTGGAAACAATTCACCAATTTTTTGGCGCCTCTGCTCCGGTTTCGGATATCGTGGTTCCTACCGAGGAGGTAGATGTAGTAGGGGAGGGAGATACACAGACAGAAGAACAAGATCGGGATGATTTTGAGGAGGAAGAACCCAAAGATAATCTAGAAGATGAACAGCCCCGCGCAATGCCTATTACTACTGGCCCTCGTCGAAGTAGTTCGGCTAGCGCCGCGCAGCACGCATTTTTTGCGTCCTCTCCGAAAATTACCTCTAAAGAGAGTCGCATAGACTATGCTCAATCATTTCCGGAACCAACTAAACCCAGATTGCGAAGATTTTTAAGTATTACCGTTGGTGTTTTGGGACCTATCTTATTGCTCGCAGGCGGAGCTTGGGCAACGGCACATTTTCTAGGTAAGGCAAATATTGCCATTACCTTAAAGCGGATGCCTTGGCAAAAAGAGATGGTCATTACCGCTGTCACTTCCGGGCCTAGCGAGGTAGCTAGTGACACTGTGCCAGCAGAACTCTTTACCGAAAAAAAGAATCTGACCCAGCTTTTCCCTGGCAGCGAGGAAAAGGATATCTCTCAAAAAGCTAGAGGCACCATCACTATTTATAATGCCTATAGCTCTGCTCCTCAACCTTTGGTTGCCACCACGCGTTTTGTTGCGCCAGATGGGAAAATTTATCGTTTATTGAATGCAGTCACTGTGCCGGGCGCGAAGGTTGATGGGGGCAAGATTACCCCTTCCACCATTGTGGCAGATGTGGTGGCGGATGAGGCTGGCGAGAGTTATAACCGAGACGATAAAGCCAAGCTTTCAATTCCTGGGTTTGCGAATAGCCCTAAAGCTGCCGGTTTTTATGGAGAGGTTATTGCAATATCCGGCGGTTTTACTGGTCGCCGCAAGGTGCCTACCCAGGCGGATTTGGATAACGCCAAAACCAAGACGGAAGAAATTTTACGGAGCGCGTTGATTTCTGCGGTTGCGGCAGGCAAGCCGGATGGATTTAAGGTTTTATCTGACTCCGCAGATATTCAAATCACCAAATTAACTGTTAATCCCAACTCTAACGAAGAAGGTAATTTTTCGGTATTTGCGGAAGGAACTATTCGGGTATTTGGAGTGCGTGAGTCTGATCTTAAAGATTTATTTTTGAAGACTGCTAAAGCAGAAATTGCTCAGGATGAAATTCCCGATGCTAAACTAGAAATTGCTAGCGTGGACTATTCCGACATGAAACCAAATTTCAGCAATGGTACGCTTACCATGACTGCGAAAATAGATGCGGCATTGGTTTCTACTTTTGACGCAACTGAGTTTCAACAGGCAGTGGCGGGGTTAAGTTTAGATCAAATTCGATCCGCCCTGGCCGCAACTCCGGCCGTAAAAGAAGGGGCCGTTTCCTTCTGGCCGCGTTGGATGAATAATGCCCCCAAAGATCCCGCGAGGATTAAAGTAGAAGTGAAGTAAAACCTATTGCCCCACTAAGACGGGGTTGAAAAAAGTAAATATTAAAAGACCTGTTTAACCCTTATAGCCGTCCTAGGGGAGGGTTTGTAAGACGATTTGACTTGCCTGCCCTCTCATGTCTATAATTACTCCGCTTGATTGGAACGGCTAAAAATCCTTTTAGCTAGACCTTTCCCCCTTATGGAAATAAGAAAAGAAGGCATCATTAAAGAAGCCCTGCCCGGAACTATGTTTCGGGTGGAAATTTCCGGAGAGGGGAAGGAGATCTTGGGACATTTAGCCGGAAAGCTCAAGATTAATCGTATCCGCGTCGTGCCTGGAGATAAAGTTCTATTAGAACTTTCTCCCGATGGTGCTCGCGGCCGCATTGTCCGCCGGTTATAGTCCTCATTTCCCGTATTTGCCGAAAACGCTTAATGTTTAAAGCCTGGCAGGGAAAAAATAGGATAACCGGACGGATTTTTACATTGTTATTCCAGTGAAGCCAATTTCGGATTAACGAGGATTTACTGGGTTGGTCGCGTGAAAACCATTTAATTTATATCAACAATGAAGGTTCGAAGTTCGGTAAAAAAGATTTGCAATTCTTGTAAGACCGTAAAGCGAAACGGCCGAATTTACGTTATTTGTAAAAACCCCAAACATAAACAGCGCCAGGGGTAATTATTAACACAAAACTATGCGTATTTTAGGAGTTAACATCCCAGATGAGAAGAAGGTCGAGGTGTCGTTACGCTACTTATATGGCGTAGGACCGGCACTGGCCAAGAAAATCCTTAGTGATGCTAACGTAGATCCTCTAAAGAAAGCTAAAGACTTAAGCGCGGATGAGTTGTCCCGAATCCAGGCTGTGATTGAAAAGACTACTCCGGTCGAGGGTGAGCTTAGGCAGATTGTACGAAATAATATTCAGCGCCTGAAGGATTTAAAAACCTATCGCGGAATTCGACACGCTCGCAAGCTTCCCGTTCGAGGCCAGCGCACCAAGACTAATTCCCGAACGGTGCGCGGCAACGTTCGCAAGACCGCTGGTTCCGGAAAGCGCAAGGTTGAGTTGAAGTAATCATACTCCCCAATCTATTTATTACCATGGCTGAAGAAAAGAAAGTGCAACAAGAAGAAATTAAGACGGGAGCTGCATCCGCAGTCCGCACCTCTGGTCGTCGCAAAGTGGAAGCCGGTCGAGCTTACATCAACGCTACCTATAACAATACCGTCATCACCTTTACCGATCCGCAGGGTGGTGTATTGGCTTGGGCTTCGGCCGGCTCTTTGGGATTTAATGGGCCTAAGAAAGCGACCCCATTTGCTTCTTCCAAAGTGGTCTCCGTGTTGGCTGAAAAGGTTAAGCCGCTCGGGTTAAACACGTTAGATGTATACGTGAAGGGCGTTGGTGGCGGTCGTGACTCGGCTATTCGTTCTTTAGTGAACCAGGGCTTTGAAATCAAGTCTATTAAAGATGTTACTCCAATTCCGCATAATGGTCCTCGTCCTCCCAAAGTCCGTCGTGTCTAATTTATAAATTTATCTTTACTTTTTACTACCATGATGGGTCCTAAAGGAAAATTAGAGCGTAAGCTGGGTGAGGTCTTAAATCTAAAGGCAGAGCGTTCGACTGGTCCAAAGGCGCCATTGAATCGTCGTCCTAATCGTCCGGGTCAGCATGGCAACAAGCGTTCTCGTCGCCAGATGTCGGATTACGGCAAGCAGCTTCGTGAAACTTTGAAGTTCAAGCTCACCTATGGTTTAAACGACAGAAATTTGCGGCGTTTGTTTGCAATGGCGAAGAAGTCTAAAGGCGACGTTGCGGCAAAGCTCCTGGAGTTTTTTGAGCGCCGTTTGCAAAATGTGGTGTATCGAAGCGGTATCGCGCCATCTCGGCTTTCTGCTCGAAATTATATTGTGCAGGGCCATATTAAAGTGAATAACCGCAAGGTCGTGTCGCCCGGATATATGGTGAAGGTGGGCGATGTCTTATCTATTCGCAAGGAATCGCAGAATAAGGCAGCATTTAAGGAATTAAAGGATGTCCTTACCCGAGTTGAGGCTCCCTCTTGGTTGGTGGTAGATCCTGCCAATCTAACCGTAAAAGTAATCGCTTTGCCGACTCAGGAGGAGCAGAAGTTTGAAATCAATTTGCTGGTCGAATCGTTCTCCAAATAATCTATCAATATTACTACTATGCGTTTCTCATATTTATCTGATACCGTTCGTTATAAAAAAATTTCCGAAGATGCAAAAAAGGGCGTGTTTGAAATTGAGGGTTTGTACGCCGGCTATGGCTTAACCATTGGCAATTCTCTGCGCCGCGCGCTGCTGTCTTCCTTGCCGGGCGCTGCAGTCACTATGATAAAAATTAAGGGTGTTCCCCATGAATTTACTACCGTAGATGGAGTAAAGGAGGATATGGTGGAAGTTTCCATGAACTTCAAGAAACTACGTTTCAAGTGTCATTCTGAGGAACCGGTAATACTGACTTTAGACGTGAAAGGCGAGAAGGTTGTGACCGGAGCCGATATTGAAATGCCCTCCGAAGTAGAGCTCTTAAACCCCGAGGAGGTTCTGATGACCTTAACTGACAAGAAAGCTCATCTAGAAATGGAAATCAAAGTGGAGCGAGGTTTAGGTTACTGGCCAGTAGAGAAACGCGAGTCTGAGAAGTTGCCGGTTGGGGCAATTGCTTTGGACGCGGTATTTTCTCCGGTACAGAAAGTTAATTACACCGTAGAGAACATGCGCGTAGGCGATCGCACCGATTACAACCGCGTAAGACTAGAAATAGAAACCGACGGCACCATCAGCCCCTCGGCTGCGCTGCATAAAGCTTCTAAAATTCTAAAGGATCACTTCGAGAAGGTGGAAGAGATAGAAGTCACTGAGTTTGAAGTCCCCTCTAAAAAAGGAGGCAAGAAGTCCAAATAACCAAATTATTTAATTTCTTATGCGCCACCGAGTTAAAAAAACAAAATTCCACCGCGAAACCGGCCCTCGTCGTGTTTTTATGCGGACTCTTGCGGCGGAACTTATCAAAACCGGCCGCATGGAAACCACGGTTGTCCGTGCCAAGGCTATTCGTCCATTTGTGGAAAAGTTGGTGACCCACGCCAAGAAAGGGACTCTAGCAGCTCGCCGGCTAGTAATTTCTCGTCTAGCCAACGCCACCGTTGCCAATAAGCTATTTGAAGACATCGCGCCTCGCTATAAGGAAAGAAACGGAGGATATTTGCGTATCATTAAGTCTTCTGCCGTGCGTAAGCGTGACGCTGCCCCGGTCGCTATTATTGAATTCGTTAAATAACTGCAATGAGAGAATACGTAATTGATGCAACTAAGAAGCGCTTTGGCCGTCTGGCCGGGGAGATTGCTGTGATTTTAATGGGTAAGAATGAGCCCGATTTTGCCGCCAACCGTGTTGCGGATGTGGTAGTAAAGGTGAAGAATGTTAGTAAATTGGAAATTGGCGGACGCAAGATGAAGGAAAAGATTTATTATCGCCACACCGGCTATATGGGTCATTTGAAGGAACAGACTTTTGAGATGGCCTTTCGGAAGAATCCGGCGAATGTCCTTAGGGAGGCTGTGCGCCACATGCTGCCGAAAAATTTCCTGAATCAGAAAAGGTTGAACAATCTGATAGTGGTGGAAGAATAATATGGCTACCAAGAAAGAACATCACTACACCGAAGGAGTTGGTCGCCGCAAGACCGCAGTTGCGCGCGTGCGTCTTACTACCGGTAAGGGAGGATTCGTAGTTAACGGTAAGGAACTAAAGGAGTATTTCCCAATAGAGCGTTTATCATCAGTTGCGGTCGCGGCTCTTAAAGAGGTCTCTCTTGCTACTAAATACGACGTTTCTGCGAAAGTGGTCGGTGGTGGCATTGCCGCTCAGGCGGAGGCAATTCGTCATGGTGTTGCTCGCGCATTAGTCAAGATAAATGAAGCGTTGAAAAAACCCCTTCGTGCGGCGGGGATGTTGACCCGCGATCCTAGAATGGTTGAGCGCAAGAAGTATGGCTTAAAGAAAGCCCGTCGAGCTCCACAGTGGCAAAAGCGCTAGAAGAAAAACCCGCGTTCAAGCGCGGGTTTTTTCATCGCAAAGCTTTGCGCTACAGTGGCATTCCCGTAGTGAGCCAGAAACGCTAAAGGAAGAATTTCGCCAATCACCTGCCCTTAACAAGTAATTGCCTAATCTCTGTTGAAAAACTAAGCGAGTTATTTTGGAAACTCTAATTTACGTAATTCTTTTCCAAACAGGAAATACAGAATGTTTGCTCCGGAGTCGTACTGCCAGAGGGAGGCATCCGTTAGTTTCTCGTAATAATCAAGATTGCGGTCATTAAGATCTAGTAAAAATACTCCATCTGGATATCCCACTAGTAAATGTTGTTCGTCCTTATACCAGACGAGACGAGTAATATTCATATTATTTTTTAGAGCAAAGCGCCGGTAATCCCGCTCTTTATACTCCGGCAGGAAGGAAATAATTTCTACCGCATACTTTTCAAGTATTGCCACTCGAGATGCGTCGCCCAGGAACACAAAATCCTTAACTTCACTTGCCAGCATTTCGCTTTTGTTAGTAGTAGGGGAATAAATAGATAAATTGCCGTCATCTTCTAGAACGGCCAAGCGCCCATCGGCCATCCATTCTAATTTTTTAATATTATTCTTAAAGGCTGGCGCTCGGTCGGGTAGTATTTGGCTGGAGGAAATATCCATAATATGCACGACCGATCCCGTCGAAGAGGCCGGCTTAACCGCAAAGGCCGCGTACTTGCGGTTGCCGGCGGCGGTGTCTGGAAGAAGTCGCCCGTAGGTTTTAACACTGGTGGTTGCTATGGCATCTACTTTATTGGTAAAAACATCCAATAGCGCAACGGTGTCGGCAGTGGTTACTAAAACTTTTGATGGAGAATCAGCTCCAAAGAAACGAGGGACTCCGGTCAATTTGGCGGCTTTTATGGCTGGCATAATAGAGGCCGTTGATGTTCCGGAGCTTAGACGATTTAAGTAATAATTGTCTGCCAGTGTGGCAACAATGGCGTTGTCGTTTCCGGGCAGCAGGAATTTTAATTCCGCCCCGTTAATTTTGGTGCTATTTAGAAAAAGCGCGGAGTCCGTCTGCCAGAGGAAGGACGCGTTTGGGAGAAGTCGGAAATTCGTGCTGCCCGGTGGAACCGTTGTTGCAACAGCCGAGTCTTCGAGCGGAATTAGCACCGCATATTTAGCTTCCGTCACCTTCATTGGTTCAACGGTAAGGCGTTGTTTCCAGGTGCGGTATTTCTCTAGCCGCAGCACCAGCTCATAGGTTTTGGGGAAAAGATTATTAATAAGAGTTCCGGAAAATAACAGCCAAGAATCGTTGTTAATACGTTTTCCGTCCAGATATATTTCCGCCTCTTTGGGAAAAGATCGCACAAAAATTGCCCCCACTTTCTTTGGGGTAAGGGAGGTTAGGTCAAGGCGCCAGCCCTGTGAATAAAGAACGGTGCCGGAGCCTCCTAAAACAAACAGTATTACCAGGGTCCAAAATAGTATCACTCTGGCCTTATGATTCACAGTCATCGCTTTATTCTAACTCTTTATTTTGCTATAATAAAGGTAGATCTTGTGGGTCAGATTCCGGATCAAGCAATTTGATCAGGGATGGCGATATTACAAAAATCCGTGGATTTTTGTTGGGCCAACCCACCTGGCGTTGGCCGGGATTATCTGCCCTCAAGGTCTGTATTAAGCTACCGTTTCCGACTGCTGTTTCCTTGTGTGTGAGGCACAATGGACCAGCTGTAGGTAACGGTAGTTTTTTATTTTTTGCTCGCTAATGAATACTGGCTCTGCCTTGCTGATAGCCTCTTTTTGGGGTGTAACTTCATGCCGGTATGGAGAGGGAGGGATTTTGGCTGTTGCGTTTGGTGGCGCGAAATATAGGGGTATGAAGAAATTGGATTATTTTATATAAATCCGCTAGGATAAATTCGCGAAAAATTCGGGCTGTAGTATACCGGTAGTACGCGTCCATGGGGTGGATGTAGACCGGGTTCGATTCCCGGCAGCCCGACTGAGTGAGTTTGTGCGAGGAGAAGATTTTTGGCCTACGGTAAACGATTTACAAAACTAAAACCCCCGTGAACCATTGCTGGCTCCCGGGGGTTTTAGTTTGATTTAGGAAGGTGCTACTGTCCTAGAAACCTGGTAAACCAGACCTCTAGCTCCGAACTGCTTTTTTACTGATAGTTCGGATGCAATTCGTGCACACAAGCATTCGTGTGCCTTCAACCTTCGTGTATTGAAGGTTGGGATATTTTCGGGAGTAATTTACCGGATTGTAGTGGCCGCGCAAAAGCTTCCTAGCGCCTACCATCTTTGAGCCTTTGCCGCACATTTTGCAAGATCGCATGTCGGTATAAAATCGTCCCAATTTGGGAGCGCATCGGATATGATGCCAAAAAACCAAAAAATATGCAAGTCCTGCGGTATTGTGGTATAGTATAGCAGCTGGATCTCTCCGCAAGGTCAAATTCTTGACCCTAGATTCCAAAAAGACTTAAGATTCAGAGCAGAAAGGAGGCGATCCCCCTGATGATGAGAATTGAGCTGAAACAGGAATTGGAGAGCATTATAAAAAATAATATGCAGCAAGCAGGTTTTACTTGTTGTCTGCAGGAATTTGAGCATGGGTTATGTATTTCCTGGAAGCGTTTGAACAAAAATGGATCCCTCACTTTTTTCAATAACGGTCGGGCGGGAACTAGCTTTCAGACTGCTTATTACAGCCATTTGCAGGGCTTGAAAGCCTTGCGCAATATGGCGGCGTATTCTACTCCGATATAAAACGCCCGGACAGCGACTTGCTGTCCGGGCCTGTCTAATTTAGGGAATTTGGCTATTCAAGCTGCACCTTTAGCTTTTTAGCTTTGGCGCGAGACATCTTGGGTAGTTGTATTCGTAGAATTCCGCTTCGGGTAAATGAGGCGGAGGCAGAATCGGCGTCTACTTCTTGAGGAAGGATAATTTGGCGGGAGAAACGCCCCCAGTAACACTCCTGGTATAAATAGTCTTCCGGTCTCACATGCTTGTCACGAGAACGAGTTCCCCGAATTGTCACAGAGTCGGAGGTTACGTGGATATCGATATCTTCGGGCGACACCCCGGCAATTGCAGATTCAATGTAAATATCCGTAGGGGTCTGATAAACATCAATTGTTAACTGGCCTTCCGGTTCGGCAATATTCTTGTCGTCGCGCTTTGCGGTAATGCGAGGAGTCGGCAGGGTAGACGCGCGTGCCAGCTCCGCGGTAGGTTCTTGGCCTTCCGGAATTTGTGGTTCGTACTCGGGTATCAGATTATTTTCGGAATAAGGGGAGGTAAAAAATTGTTCCTCGTTATTTGGATTATCCATATTTTGATAAGCAGTAAGTAGTTCGTTTGCCAGTATACCATACTCGCCAACTCCTTGTGCTAGCCCTGGATATTCACATGCATGTTATTAAGTTCCTCAAAGTCATAAAGAATAAAGAACCCGGCTACAACTACGAAGGCAATCGCAGCCGCCACATTGCCTACCGCAAAAACTAGTAAGTTAAAGGCCACATGGAGAGTAATGCCCACCGCAAAACCCCACAACAACCAACTGCGACGACCCGTCAGAATGGAGCGTGCCCAGTAGTAGCCAATAACCCCAGTGGCTAGCGTATGCAGTAGGGTTGCGCCAGCAAATCGCAGGGTGGTGGTACCTACGATGTCTGTAATTAGCATGGGGTTTAAAGAGGCTTGTCCCGCAATAGCCCCAATATTTTCTAAGGTTGCAAAGCCCAATGCCGCGACAATGCTATAAAGCATTGCGTCTAAGGGTTCGTTGAAGGCAGCGTCTCGGTGGACGGAGGCATACGCAGCTAAAAATTTAAAAAATTCTTCGCTGGCGGCATAAATAACAATAGTTGTTGTGGTTAGTGCGGCCTGAGCGGGCAGAAATTTCTCCAAAATTAACTGGAAAGTTAACGCAAAAAAGGCGAACGCTCCTCCGTAAAAAAAGGTGCGTACCATTGGACGAATTGGCTCCTTGCGCCAATCTTCTTCGGCATAGAAAAATAGCCAGGCAAAGCCGGGCAGCAGGGATAACAAGAGAGTGATCCAATTCATTATGGTCTAAAGTATACCAACCCTTGCAGCATTTGACTTAATTTTTAAATCAATCTTATATTATAGCCAGTACCCGGAAGCTCGGGCCCTGCGGTTTGCCTAAGCCGCACAAACAAACTCGAACGGGGGTGGACAGACAGATAATGGCGGGCGCCGTCCTGCGCCATAATGGGCCACAAACCCTGCCGTTCATGCGGCGAGGGAGGGTATGCCGAAAGGCAGAACCAATTTAATTTTCAGCTTCTTTCGTTTTCGCACGTGAAGCTGAACCCCAATAGCTGTCTGTCCGCAACCCCCGTTCGAGTATTGGGGATTTTGACAATGTTCACGAGAAAAACCGTCTATGACGTAAATCGGATGTCCGGTCAGAAGAAGGCCAGGGAGGTTTGTAATCCCGGAAGACATTTACGCACGATCCATGGTGCCCTCCGCCGCTCGCTAGCGCCTTTGGTATCGGCGCTTGCGTATAGTGCCGGCTGCCGAAAAGGTGATTCTCCCCGAAGACGCTTGCTACGCCACCTGGGGGATGTCCACTTTTATCTCATCGATTTGAAAAGCGCATATCGGGCAGTGCAACTCGCACCGATGGCGCGGATACTAGCCCGTATTTCCCCCTCTTGCCTGCTGCCGTCCGCCGACCAGAGCGGACAATACAATCTGCCATACTTGACGGAGCAGGAATCGGAGCGGTGGCTTCTGCAGTATGCCTTTGACGACAAATTCGGCGGGTTGATGGTGGGCGCTCCCGCCTCACCAGATCTTTTTAACCTATATGCGGGTGAGATGATAGACGCTCCGTTATCCAAGCTGGCTGCTCGCTACGGCCTGCGCTATAGCCGGTATTTGGACGACCTCCTATTTTCGGCTCCCGCAGATAATCCTATCGGCCAGAAGAAGCGGCGCGCCATCCGCCGAATACTCACAGAAGTTGGTTTTGCGGTTTCCGACCACAAATCACGGCTCTGGGATATCCGAAAGGGTCCCATCGTGGTGAACGGTGTAGGATTAGATGTCAGTGGACGGTTTTTCGTGCCAGGTGCTTTTATGCGACGACTGAATGGCATTGCCCACCTGGTGCGCAGGAGGATGCTTCCTATATCCAACCTAGGAGGGTTACTTGGCGCGGTTAAGAACATCCTGAGTACGCAACACTTGAATCGTTCCCAGGGCAAGGTTCTGGCAGCAGCGGCCTCTACC